>JACCDI010491616.1_pt1 | contig 11324 bp, 15 predicted proteins | sample 7442791 | NCBI WGS metagenome assembly JACCDI01 (sample SAMN15323434, study PRJNA562643) | freshwater metagenome | isolation source: river surface water | place: USA:Blue River Watershed | collected 2017-08-15
ACAACAACAACAACAACAACAACAACAACAACAACAACAACAACAACAACAACAACAACAACAACAACAACAACAACAACAACAACATAGTGTTTTCTTAGTAAATCGTGCTTATTTCTACCTAATTTGTATAAACATAAAACATATATAACTGCACGGACAATGGTCTTTCTTTTCCGCTTGTTTAGCAGAGCAATGGCTGTACTGAGCCATTTAGAAGTAATGTATCTTCTTCATACCCATTAGGGTGCATATCAGACCTATGGCGGTCTAACTGCCCAGTGGGTTACCGTGGTAACCATGTGGCTTGCTTTCTAATCTGTACATAATGTTTGTCAGCTTCTCCTTTCATTGAAGCTTGTTATTTCTTTCCCCGTCTTCTTAAAACTATTTTTGCTGTTTGTAGTGCAGATTGCATGTCTGCTATCCAATATTGTCTATCCACAGAAGTGCCCTCCCCTAGCTGTCGGAAATCTCGTTGTAGTAAATGTCTGTGTTGTGGCAGTAGATCGTTGGGGTCTGTGTAAAGGAGACTGTGGACTAGGTGGATAATTTGTTGATGTTCGGATGCTGTGAGCCCATCGACTAGCTTGATGTGTATCCGTGCATTCCTGTAAAGCCATTGGCGGTGAGTGATATGAAGGACTCGCTTAATAAATTGTCTTGACCATGCTGTGATTGTCCACTTGGATGAGTTCTGTATTAGAGTTTGCTCTTGTAGCTTGAACAGATGTGTACATATACGCCCTTCCATGAAGTTATCCCACCCGAGTGTGTCATGATGGCGACCGAATTCATGTAAATCTGGATGTGCTCTAACAATGTATCTCATCGAATATCTTCCACGATATTTTAGATAGATTTCGAGGGCATCCATTAAGAGATCATTGCCATGAGCATTTTTCATCCACTTAATGAGTTCTTCAGTCGTTTGATGAAACATTAGTGTTCTGCCTTTGTTGTGACATCTGGTTATGTGTGCGGTGTCTTCGTTCAATTTTTTGCAGCACATGCAGATGTTTTTAATTGAGATGTCCATCTTGGATAGTTGTCTGTTAGTGCCGCAAAAATGTGAGACATGTTTAGTAACCCATAATTGGAGGGGTTTGGAGAAGTTTTGTAGGGTCCCTTTCAAACCGTTCCAGAAAACCAAGTCGAATTGATTCTCCCGTAGTATCCTCCTTTTGAGGAAATGTGCTCTAGCTTGTTGGCGCCCCCAACTTGTGGATAGAGTTGCTTTGATGGATGATGTGACTTTCTGTCTATCGATGTAAATACGTACCGGTTCATTAGGGTATGTGGTTTGACTGTATGGGCCTGTGTGTGATCTTTCCCGTAGGCAGTCCTGCGCCAGTGTGTCGGCGATGGTGTTGAGTTGTTTGGGTATCGTCAGGAGGGAAAATTCAGTCTCCAAATCTGAGTGACCAAAAACGTGTTGATATTTAATACCATTGGCAAGTGATAGAAGGTTGGATCGAAATGGCAAAAGAATATCAGCTTGTGGTTGTTTCTCTGGAAGTGATTTGTGGGGGTTGTTGCCATGGGTGACAACGCCCATATTATCACAATATATCAGAGTGTTTGTTGGTTTGATGTTGGTGTATTTGACTGCCATGACTAAGAGATGTGTAGCAATGAGGCCCCCAAGTAGTTCTCCTCTGTAGTTGGATGCGGTATACTCATTCGTCTTCTCGCACACAGTGAAGGCTCCTAGTTTGCCTGTTTGTTGACACAGGAACACCACTGATGCCGAGCAAGTTCTTCTGGATAGATGAGGCATGTATGAGCCATCGTGGGCTATTATGAGCGAGCTTTGCGAGATTGCGGTGATTATCCAATCAATATTATTGTTGAATGGGTTGTGATCAAAGAAGTTTGCAGGATCATTTTCTTGTAGGAATTGTAGGAAAGAGGTTGAGTTGGTAATGGTTGGGGTTGTTAGTCTAGCTAGGGAGTGTAGGGATATCACCATTGGAGATAACTGGGTGACACTGGCGTAATGCGTCCAGGGAGGGAGTTGATGACATATTTTGTGATATCTGTATGTGTTGTGATTCCGCGTGTGATATTCAGATGGACATGGGCGATAAATGCGGTGATGGTGTTCTCCCAGCGATTGGATGACATAATCGGTTTTTGCTGTGGTTCTCCACAGTGTATCTTGGTATGGTTCTCTTATGAAGTGTCCCATTGGAAGTGGAAGTTGAAGTGTTTGGCCTGTCAGGGACCTGAGACCAAGAGCCCAAATCACAAAATCGCTTTCTGTTGGTTGTTCAATGGGGAGTCGCATGGAGGATGCTCTCGTGGTTCGGGAAGTTATGAAGGCAGGGTCGATTGTCTTGCCATCACATCTTGTAATCTGTGACATAAAGTAGACTTTGTAGAAGTGTCTGACTTTATTAAATGCTGCCCAATGATGCCGCGGTAGAATATCAATAATTAGTTCCATAAGAGGATGATCCTGGTGTCGAACAGGCGATATTATTGTGTCTGTCAGAGTGAGCGTAACCTTGTAGTAGTCAAGGAGTTCCCAGAGCACCTTGAACCACGAGTGCGAGGCAAGGACCTTGTGTCTGCTGAATTTTTTCCCAAGAAAGTTGCCAAGGCCAATTTCCAGTTGGCAGAGTTTGTAAGTTCCTTTGAGGGCAGTTCCAATTGCTGTATGGTTGTTCCAATGGTGCTGTAGGAAGGTAAGGGAGGCGGCCAGTTTGTTAAGAGACATGTTGGGGAGACCAAGGCCTTGAAACTCGATGGGGAGAGTTCTCCATACAGTGGAAATGCTCCTAGTGATTCCTAAGGATGGTAGGCATTGGTAGTACCAGGACTGAAAGTGGTCGTCAATCTCCTGTCTGTAGGACATCAGTGTCAGTAGTCCATAGCTGACCGATGGTATTGCCTGGGTCAGAAAACTTTGCCATATTTCTTGTGTATCGAGAGTGCTTTTCTGTATGCGCCTGATCCAATTGTGTCCTTTGTGTATCATGTGCTTCAGTTGTTGGGCATCTGTGCTTTTTGGGCTGGACCATATACCAAGAACTTGTGCTGCTGTGTGATTGTCTTTAAGCTCGATTTCTACATTGTCGCCTTCCTGTTGTGGAATATGTAGTGTGTAGCGAGGGAGTTCGTGCAGGGACTTGAGAGTAGCTGTGCCTTTGTGAAATTTATAGCTGAGTAGGTACCAGTAGCATTTCATAGCTTTCAGGTTACCTCCTGTGGCTTGCAGGAGCTTTGCCCAGTAATAAGTAGCTCGTTGTGTATAGTCTGCTATCTCGTCCTCGGTGGCCTGTGGGAGTGCGGGTTTGTGTAGGAGATCCGTATCATCAACGTAAAGGAGAGCTGCAACGTCGAGATTTGATTTATTGTATCCTGCATAGAGAGATGCCCCGTATCCTTTCCTTTTGTAAGTGTCCACAAGTGCGGTGCTGACCGCTGTCCAGGTAGCTGGGGCCCCACCACTGCCTTGTACAAGACCCATACTTCTCTGAGATGATGTACCACCATATCCTGTGTTGGCCTGCCCAAACCCGGTTTGTAGATAGTATTGCATGGTTTGAATGCAGACAAGGTAGCATTGGACAAGGAAGATTGAGACGCACATAGCCTGTAGACACAGGCTACTGATTGTATGATTGACGGCATCATAACAAGTTTCAGCATCAGTGCTAGATATCGAGCAGTTTTCGTGTAAGATGTTTGCTTGATCAAAGAACAATTGTTTGAGGAGTGCCGTGTCCATTGTAGTTTTGCCTCGGGTGGCACCCTGTTCAATTGGCATAATGCCGTGATTGTGCATACAAGATATCATGCGCTTGGCAAAGATGACTTTCAGCCACCAGTTGTAGTCCGCTTCAAGCAGGCATATTGCCCTTAGTTTTGAAAGGTTAGTATTCCCCGGGATCTTCTCTAAGAGGACTGTCACTCCACTCTGCCATCAAGCTAGGGGGGTGCCATATTGTGCTGCCAAATTGATATTATCTGTATGTAGTTGTACTAATGTGGGTTGATCGCAGATGGCTTTATAGTGTCCAAAATGTCGTCCGCTCTTGGATGAGGCTGTCTTTTCTTTGGCTGATTTCCAAAACAAGATATAGTCATCTGGGGTGACCGTGTCTGTGGTGGGATCAATTGTTTGGAATTGTCTTTTTATGTGTGCAATGCCTTGCAGGAGATCCTTTGTGGCAGAGTCACAGTCTGCTGGGAATGTATAGTCCCCTTGGAAGAGTAGCTGTGATGCCTGCGAATTTCCGAGTTGACCAAAGTCCTGTGCCAGTGCACCGAAATTGATGGGAGCCCGCTGTCCTAGATTGAACCGCTTACTGAGGCCTTCTTTGCATGCGTTTTCAACATTATCGCGGTTAGTATGAGTTATAACTCCTTCGGGTGTATCAATTGTTACTTGAAGTATCGCCTGACCTTTTTGGTCCTTGATCTGATGATTTCTGTGTCTCTGACGTTTCCTCTTGATTTCTTGTTTAATGATTCTGTTGATCTCCATCTGGGATGCCATGTCATCTCTTCTCTTAGCCAATGTCAGTCGCCATTGGAGATGCTTTTGTCGTAGTGAGGGTGCCTGTTGTTGTAAAGTGTATAGCAAGTTCAAACAGGCTTCCAGTCGTAACTCAACTTCCTGTCTGGTGAGATTCAGTGGTTCCTCAATATTATTCCTGCGAGCTGCCCGAAGTAGATTCCGAGTGTTAGTAACTTTACCATCATGCCATCGTAGTAACCACCTAAGGATTGCCCGTCTTTTTAACCATTGACCGACTGTGGGACTAAATTCGATGTGGTCATCTTTGTATTTTGTGCATGCCCTCTCCGCTGATCTCATGTAGTCCCCAAATTCTTCGTCCCATTTGTTATGATTGTACTGACGCACAAGAGTGTCAGAGTTCTTAGATGGATGTTGTAGTGCAGTTAGGCGGTTTTGCAAATTGTGTCTCTGAATGAGGTCTTGGAGTCTTTTGCAGTACAGTTTTGTTGTCCGCCGAATCCTGCAGTTAAGTTGTCGAGCACCAGGAGATGCGATGGTAGGATAGGCTCCATTGAAAAGAGATTTCGCTGTGAGCTCAAGTATCAGGACACGGTGGTCCCCAACTCCATACCAATGTGGGAAGCAGCAACCATGGCCATGGGCTAAACCTGGACTGCCAAAGATGGTGGAAATCTTCGAAGTTCCTCGAAAGTAAGAGTTGGGTACTTCCTCTCCAGTTGCTCGTTCCATAAGGCATTGAATATTGAGAGGGTCCTGTCGGAGAGCCATTGCCAATCGACCACTGTAAATGTCTTGGTTTGCGTCGATAGCTAGCAGGATATGATTGCCCTGTAATGACCATTGGTTGATCTGAGTCACTAAGTCTTCGATGAAGATTGTGGATGGATATCGAAGGTCACCTTGTTTCTGGAAGTATCTTGTGTGTTGGTCCCATACTGTGCGGCCCTTAGAGTGCTTATTGGGTTTCCGAGGAAGATATGCTGAGATAATATAGGTGGTAACAGAGTCTTTGCCAAGTTTTATCCAGGACCATCTACCAAGTCCTGTTGGGTCATATCCTTTATCGCTGATGAGGTCGCAGATTCGTCCTACCCCCATGACAGCTGTTCCCCCTACTTGATCTCTGTGGAAATTTTCATGAATATTGTGAGCTGTAATACCTTGTTTCATGTAGCCTGGACTGATGATGTCAAATAGATGTCTGTGTCTGGGAGCCAGTGTCCAATTACATTGACTTTCACATCCTGCAACAATGTCTATCTGATGCCGTTGTATCAGGTGATTTATGCGGTCTAGTTTCCAGCTGTGAGTGAAGATGCCGAGACTATTCCAATTTTCAAACATAATTCTGACGTATCCATTCCTCTTGTGTGTGGGGAGATGTCCTGTCCCTCCAGCAGTAAGAAACGCAAGGGTTCTGTTCATTTCTATAGATTCTTGTGTTGACACTGCTGGCAACCGATTTGAAACTGCATTGTCATGAATGTTGCCGCGGTAGAGATGGGAGTCCTGTACTAGATTTTTTGTGTCGAGCAGGGTGCTGAGTTGGTGGTGATTTGGTGTAATGCTGTTAAGGAATGTCTTGGAACCCTGTTTGAACTGGAGTCGTTTCTTGTTTATGTCGCCAGTGTGGGGATTGGACCGGTGCCTATGTGCTCGTGATCGATTCTTGTTTTGTCTGTGTGAGGGGTTAGTAGAAACGGAGACTGTTGATGAGTCATGAGTGAGGTGTGGTGTTGTTTGCCATTGTTGGTACCGACGGTTATGATGTGACTTGGTTGTGAATCTGCCATGATGTAGATTGGCTTGGGACAATGTGGATGGTTGGTTGCTTATCATAGTTTTATCTTTCCTGCCCTCCGCTCTTCCATTATCCCCCTGTGATGCCAGCCTGGGTCGGCCTCCATGCCTTGGTCGACCGGAGTAGGGTATGCTAATTGATTGCTCTGAAAAACCCGCATTGCCTAAGGTATCCAGAGGTTCTTGGGCACTTGGTGCATTTCTCGACCTCCCAGTGCCCGATGGAGGTCGGTCACTGTGGAAGATTATGTTCCCTGCAGAGCCTCACCGCTCCCAGGATCTGTGGGACGAGAGGCTCTGCTTCCACTTAGGTGGGGGGAACCCTGCTGATTCTCAGCATGTTTTTGGATCAAAGTTTCCATTTGAGATTGTAATTGTTGTATTACAAGTGTCTGTTCAGCTTGATGTGCTTTGGCTTCTGCTAATTGTTTTGCGTACTCCCGAGTCTTGATGAATCTATTGACTGTGTTTTCCGAGTTGACTGTCGATCCACACGAGGACGCGCCATCACCAGTGTGCTTGGAGACACCACTGATTGTGCTATTAACCTCTTGTCCTCTGATGTTTTTGTCATATCCCAGTACATTGAGTAGATTCTTTCTCAGGCCATCTGCCATCACCAGGACGTTGGAAGTTGAGGCTGAGTGGGAGCGCAGTTCTTTCCGCAAGAAGGGATCATACCTAGCGTTATCAATCAAATATGTATCCTTCTTGACGGGGAAGTGTGGAGTCACTGAGAGTGTGTTGTCATCCCATGAAGAGTGTTCAGCCATGAGGTTCTTGTCTTCATGAAAGGATCTCATCAGTCGAGTTCGTGTGCTGGTAGAATACCCACACTTCTGCAACCAGTGGAACATGAAACAAGCCAGATTATTAATTGTGTTTTGTGCGAATTTGAATTTTTCTTTGTAGAGAGGATCTTGTGTATTGTAAGTGACCACGACATTGGAAATGCCTGCTTCAGGACCTTTGCATACCAGAATTGCTGTGTGGAAAATTTGGTCATCATTGAAGCGAATCCGCTGTAGTTCTTTCCGTAATGTAGTTCTGGAATATGGTGGCTTTGGTCGAGTTTTGTGTCCAGTTGGGTTGCCCTCTTCATCTGTCTCGTCTACCTCCTCCATGGTAACCCTAACCTCATAGTCATAGATTTGGACTTCATTGCATTCTATGATGGTAGTAGCAACATTGTATCCCATGCTTATGCGTCCATATTCGTGATGCGCTCGGACTTTCCCTGTTTTTGGGTTGTTATCCGGGACATCCATGATAAAAGCCGAGGGACCGAAGGCTTTCGAGAGTATGTTAGAGTCGACTATGAGTTGTAAGAGGGGCTCGAGTTGGTTCCAAGCATCATTACCAGCCTCTAGGAAATATGCTAGTTTACTCCCCCAGGGAAAGGAATCAAAGGTAAGGCGTTTCTTTTCTTTTGGGTCGTCGGGCAGCTTCAGAGAGCGTATACTGCGTACGGACATGTGGAACTCGGGTAAGGGAGAGTCATACCATTCCAAGGTGTCTAGTTTCCCATGTCTGCAAAGTTTCTTTTCCATATCTTTTAGGAGATGTGCAAGAAGCTGTTGAACACCAACCACGCATAGACCATTGTTTACTCCGCAAAGAATCTTCCGTGACTCAGAATCCCAGGATTGGAGATCTTTAATGGTAACTCGTATGTTGGATTTTCTTAGATCGATATTGATGGAGTCTACCAAGCTCTCTACATGGTTGAGGGATGACCAAAGAAGCACATTCGTGTATAGGGATGTTGGACCACGGTCCTCGTTGAGAAGTAATTTGTTGGTGATTTTGTTGGTGGTTGAGGACCCAAAGCGCTTGTTCTTACGAGTGTCCAGTCTTGCCATGAGTTGTTTCTCGGAGATGGGAGGTGATTGGAATAAGTATTTGGAAGAAGTGTGGAACCAATTCTGAGAGGTCATGTAGTTGTGTGGCCAGTTCATGTCATCTGGACGTACCAGAGGAGGTTGTTGCTTTGAGAGGGAATTTTGTGGTTTCGAAAGGAATTTTGCAGAAGGATCTACTTGTTGGATGTAACGGAGAAGCTCACGTGTTTCTTGTAGCATCACGTCCAAGTGGTCTTTGTTTGGTTGGAGTTGTATTTCTACAGTTAGGAGGAGTTGGCAGCCTGTATCAGGTGGGTTAGGTATAGTGTGTTCATCGTCGGTGGGCTGATTTTGCATTTGAGTTTGTGTAGTTCCATGTGTTTGGTACGGTAGTGACATCTTCATGGTAGATTGTTTTGATATACTTGTCTGTTCATCATCTGATTGTATCTCGTCGTGGGAGGAGTCACTGACATTTCCCTCAGGAGTGTGAGCTGATACGGTAAACTGCTTAGGAAGAGTGGATATCGACATGTCGTCAGTTGGGGAGGCGGTACCACTCATGCTCGAATTAGTATTGACCTCATCATCCTTCAAGCTGGGATCAATGGAGTCTTCTGCTGAGTGTTTCTCCGTTGAGTCCGGGTTTTTTGAAGTATTTAAAACAGATGGTTCGTGTGGTGGGGATTTCTTATTGGATTTTGTGGGTTGGAGTGTGGTAGGTAGTTGGCGCAGACGTTTGTGATGAGATGTGTTGGTAGGATTGGGTATTGGTAGTGAGTGTTTGCCAGGTGTGCCATCATTGCCATCTGTGTTACCCTCGAGCTCATTGTCATCCTCTGCCAAAATAGAAAATCTATTCATTGAATTGATCGTTGCCGCATTCGTGCGACCGTCTTTCTCCTGTGGCAGATTTTTGGAATTGAATTTAAAGGTGTGTTGTCCGCCCGTGATAGAGTGAATTGTGATTACAGAGGGGTTCGTTTTCTTGCACGTTAAGGTGTAGGGTCCAGAGGTATTTGCAAAGCCATCTTTCTTGCGAGCAATTGCCTTTACCGTTTGGTTCCACACAGTTATTGGGTCACGAGCGCATAGGATAGAATATGTCTTATTGTCCATGAGGTCGAAGTTTCCAACGCAGGGGTCCAGAAGAAAGGTGTCTATTGGGCAGAGAAGCGCCCGTTTGCTTTGACAGTTAAAGATCTCAATTTTGTTCTGCTCCTTCGAGGCATATTGCATGGTAAATGGGCTGTACTTAGGATGGAGCCGCGAGCGATCAGGGTGAAGTAGTTTAAGGACCCTTGATCTCATATTTCCACTCAGTGTGATGCAATTAATGCGGACTAGAATTGATTGGGTGTCAGGATCCTCCTGGTCGAATTCATAAGGTAAGGCTTCAGCAGGAGTAGGTTTTTGGGGTGGTTTTATAAACTCTTCAAAAATTTCAGGATTGTCCCATCCAGCGAGATCCCAGTTGGGATCGTTAACAATTGCCTTGGCTTGCTGTGCCGTTAGTGTGGTTGTTGTGGAAATCTCATATCGTCTATCAAGGTTGATGGGTGTGATGACCTCAGAGGTAGGATTACTCTCCTCTATGTCCATGGCGTCATTGACTGGATTTGATTCTTTCAGGGGTGAGACGGTCGGAGAGTTCTCTGCCAGTCTTTTATTGGGATTTTTTACCAAAGAGAAGTTTGTTCGGTGGTTTTGACGCCGTTGGTTTGGTGAAGGGGGCTTGATCCTGTCAGTCAGGGACTGGGGTGGGTTCATGGAACGGAGGTTGGGCCGATCTTGTGAGACTGCTGCTGGTGTTGTAGGAAGATTGAATCTGACAATGTGCGGCTGGTTAGTGTGGGATGTTTCATCGGTGGAAAGGGGTGTGGTTGTGGAACCTTTAGATGTCTCAGGTAGTGATGTTGGCATGATGAAATTTGTGATGGGTGTACTTGGAGAGAGTGAAGATGAAGCAGGGTTGGAGGATTGTGGTTGTACGGGCATTGGGAGGACCGTTGGCAATATCAGTGGCTGAAGTGTGTGTGCTGTAAAGTTCCTGCGGGTGTCGAATTCTTCTGTCAAGGGGGGAAAGGTTACAGGGTGGTTAGAAGACTTAGTATTAATGCTATTCCTATTCTGTTGCGGGGACCCAGGGTGCAGACACTGTGATGGTATTGGATGGACCGGCTTTGCCACTGTACCACTTCTGATGAGGTTCTCTGTACTCTTTGCACAATCAAAGGACAATAGGTCAAATCGGGTCTCTACACCAGGGCGGGCTGACTGATCTGTAGATGTCCGGGAACTTGGAGCTCTTATGTGTATGCTGGTTGGAGAGAGGTGAGGGTTTTCCCAAACTTGAGGAGATGACAGTGATGGGTTGTTGCTAGTGTCAGGAAGCAGTGATGCCTGTATCACCAAGGGTGGGAGACTTTGGTTTGTGATTGCTGGTTGGTGGTGTGGAGTTAGTTGGCCGTTAAGTGTGGGCAGCGACAGGTCCGGGGATCCAGTAGGGGAATACAGTGATGATGATCTGTGAAAGAAGTGTGGGGACGAAGCCAAAGGGGTCAGTAAGTGGGGGGGAAAGGAAGGTATGTCTGCTGGATGTGGCAGAAGTGTTGTCAGAAGTTGAGGAGAGCAGTGAACAGTGTTACCAGGTCCTGTGGTGTAGGTGAGAGAGGAGAATTCGTCAGAGTTGCACTTGCTGATGGATGGATTTGGTGTGTCTTGGATGGTGTCTCCTAAGTCTGGAAGTGGGCTGCTTGTGGAGGGGGGGAAGTTGGAGGATGGGAAGCTTTTTACCAGAGGGGTTGTAGGCGGATTAATTGCTGGAAGAGGCAATTGGAAATTGGGGGAACGTGATTGCTGTGGATGTGATGAGGGTTCGAGTTCGGAAGTTATTCCAGGTCGGTCCGATATGTTTTGTGGGTACGTAGCGAGAAGTTGTGGGGATGTAGGGCCAATGACTGGAGCGGTTCGAGTCCCTAATGATGGGGTGTTTGAGGCAATGAGGGGCGAGGACTGTGTGTTGTAGGGTGTTGTTGATGGGTGCAAAGGTTCCGGTGAGCAAGAGTGTGGGTGTAGGGCTGCAATGGGGGAGAGTGCGTGAAAGTTAGAGATGGAGTTTTGCCACCGTGCAAGTCCGTCGTGCACGAATTGGAGACGTGTTGCGATGGAGTGTAGGGCCGTTTGTAGAT
>JACCDI012053811.1_pt1 | contig 11318 bp, 6 predicted proteins | sample 7442791 | NCBI WGS metagenome assembly JACCDI01 (sample SAMN15323434, study PRJNA562643) | freshwater metagenome | isolation source: river surface water | place: USA:Blue River Watershed | collected 2017-08-15
ATCCTCGGCACTCTATTACTAGGGGCAACCCGATTTCGAGCTGATAATGGCTCGGATCGGAAAGTATCTGGATTCGATGTAACAACCTGTCTCTCAAGGTCGCTGGCAAGACGGCAGCAGCGCAGACAGCAACCGGGCACGGCAAGACGCCCCCAATGCGGCCAGCGGCATTTTGATGGCGCCGCCAACTTCCGACCGTCCTGCCGGACTACTGTGCCAGAGGTAAAATCCTGCCAACCCGGCGCGGGCTCCTGTCGCGCGACCAGAAAAGATCAAGGAAAACATGGGATCCGAACCCTCGAACACGCCTGCGCGACCGCCTTTCCCCACGCCGTCTTCCCCGAACCCGCAGCAGCGCCGTTGGTCCTGGCTGTGGCTGCTGCTGCTGATCGCGCTGATCGCGGGGCTTGCGTGGTACGTCGGCGCGCGCAAGGACAAGGGCAACGAGCGTGGCGCGATGATGCGCGGCCGACCGCCAGTCACCGTCGGCGTCGCCGCTGCCGGCACCGAAAGCTTTCCGGTCGAACTCGACGCGCTGGGCACCGTGACGCCGGTGGCCACCTCCGTGGTGCGCGCGCAAGTGTCGGGCGTGGTGCAGCAGGTGCTGTTTACCGAAGGCCAGGCGGTGCAGCGCGGCCAGCTGCTGGCCGTGATCGACCCGCGCCCGTTCGAAAACGCACTGATGCAGGTGAAAGGCCAGCTGCAGCGGGACGAGGCACAACTCGAGAACGCCCGCGTGACCGAGCGCCGCTACCGCCAGCTGCAGGCGCAGGATTCGATCGCGCAGCAGGACGTCGACGCGCAGGTGGCGCTGGTGCGGCAGCTCGAGGGCACGGTCAACGTCGACCGCGCGGCGGTGAAAAGCGCGCAGCTGAACCTCGATTTCTCGCGCATCGCCGCGCCGATCTCGGGCCGCATCGGCCTGCGCAGCGTCGACGTGGGCAACCTCGTCGGCCCTTCTGACCAGACCGGGCTGGTCACGATCACGCAGCAGGCGCCGATCGATGTCGTGTTCTCGGTGCCGCAGGATGCGGTGCCCGAACTGAAGGTCGCGCTGTCCGGCGGGAAGGCCTTGCCGGTGACCGCGTTCGACCGTGCGCGCAGCACGCAACTGGCCGCCGGCCGCTTCCTCGCGCTCGACAACCTGGTCGACACCCAGACCGGCACCGTGCGCGCGAAGGCGCGCTTCGACAACGGCAACGGCGCGCTGTTCCCGAACCAGTTCGTCAATGTGCGGCTGAAGCTGCGCACCATCGAAGGCGCGACCGCCGTGCCGGTATCGGCGGTGCGCAATGGCGGCAACGGCCCCTTCGTCTATGTACTGAACGCGGCCGACAAGACGGTATCGCTGCGGCAGGTGAAACGCGGGCTGTCGAGCGCCGACAAGACCCAGATCCTGTCGGGCGTGCAGCCCGGCGAGCAGGTGATCACCGAAGGCGCGGACCGCCTGACCGATGGCGCGAAGGTGCGCCTGCCCGGCGCGCGCGAAGGCGGTGATGGCAAGGGCGGCGACGCAGGACAGAAACAGCGGCGCAAAGGATGACCCCTTCCCGCCCATTCATCCTGCGGCCGGTTGCGACCTCGCTGCTGATGGTCGCCATCGTGCTGGCCGGCCTGATCGGCCTGCGCTTCCTGCCGGTGGCCGCCTTGCCGCAGGTCGACTTCCCGACCATACAGGTGCAGACGCTGTACCCGGGCGCGAGTCCCGAAGTGATCAGCCAGACCATCAGCGCGCCGCTGGAGCGGCAGTTCGGCGAGATGTCGGGCCTGAAGCGCATGAGCTCGTCCAGCGCGGCCGGCATCTCGACGGTCACGCTGCAATTCGGCCTGGGCGTGAAGCTCGACGTCGCCGAACAGGAGGTGCAGGCGGCGATCAACGGGGCCAATGCGCTGCTGCCGGCCGACCTGCCCGCGCCGCCGACCTACGCGAAGGTGAACCCGGCCGACGCGCCGGTGCTGACCCTGGCGCTGACTTCCGACACGCTGCCGCTGACCGAGGTGCAGAACATCGCGAACACGCGGCTGGCCTTGAAGATCTCGCAGGTGGCCGGCGTCGGGCTGGTGTCCCTGTCCGGCGGCAACAAGCCGGCCATCCGCATACAGGCCGACATGCGCGCGCTGGCCGCCGCCGGCCTCGGGCTGGATTCGCTGCGCACTGCGATCACGCAGTCGAACGCAAATACGGCCAAGGGCAATGTCGACGGCGCCACCCGCTTCTACTCGATCAATGCGAACGACCAGCTGAAGTCCGCGCAGGATTACGCGAACCTGGTCGTCGCGTGGAAGAACGGCGCGCCGGTGCGGCTGTCCGAGGTCGCGCACGTGGTGCAGGCGGCCGAAAACGTGCGGCTGGCCGCGTGGGCCGACCTGAAGCCGGCGATCATCCTGAACGTACAGCGGCAGCCGGGCGCGAACGTGATCGAGACCGTCGACGCGATCAAGCAGCGCCTGCCCGAGCTATCCGCGAACCTGCCGGCGGCCGTGCAGGTCGACGTACTGTCGGACCGCACCGGCGGCATACGCGCATCGGTCGAGCATGTGACGATCGAACTGTTCATCGCGGTTGCGCTGGTGGTGCTGGTGATCCTGGTCTTCCTGCACAGCTGGCGCGCGACGCTGATCGCCAGCCTCGCGGTGCCGATCTCGCTGATCGGTGCGTGCGGCGTGATGTATTTGTTGGGTTACAGCCTGAACAACCTGAGCCTGATGGCGCTGACGATTGCGACGGGTTTCGTGGTCGATGACGCGATCGTGATGGAGGAAAACATCACCCGCCACATTGAACTGGGCGAGTCCCCGATGCAGGCAGCGCTGCGAGGCGCCGGCGAGATCGGCTTCACGATCATCTCGCTCACCGTTTCGCTGATCGCGGTGCTGATCCCGCTGCTGTTCATGTCTGACGTGGTCGGCCGGCTGTTCCGCGAATTCGCGGTCACGCTGGCCATCACGATCCTGATCTCCGCGCTGGTGTCGCTGACGCTGGTGCCGATGCTGGCCGCGCGGCTGCTGCGCGCCGAAGGCGAAGGCCGCGCCAGCGCCACCGGCCGCCGGTTGCAGCACGGCTTCGAGCGCGTGCAGCTGCACTACGACCGCGCGCTGCACTGGGTGCTCGACCGGCAGCCGCTGACGCTGGCCGTCGCGCTGGCCACGCTGCTGCTGACCGTCGCGCTCTATATCGTGATCCCGAAAGGCCTGTTCCCGCAGCAGGACACCGGGCAGCTGCAGGCGCGCGTCGAGGCAACGGCGTCGGTGTCTTTCGCGAAAATGGCCGAGCTGCAGCAGGCGGTCGTGCGCGAGATCCTGCAGGACCCGGATGTCGCGTCGCTGAGTTCGCAGGTCGGCGTCGGCGGCAATGGCAATGCGATGCTGCACACCGGCAGCCTGCTGATCAACCTGAAGCCGCAGCGCAGCGGCACGCAGGCCGACACCCTGCACCGCCTGCGCGCAGCTGCCGCGCGCGTGCCGGGCGCGAGCCTTTACGTGCAGCCGGTACAGGACCTGACCATCGACGCCGAGACCGGCCCGACCCAGTACCGGGTGTCGGTGGAAGGCTCGGACAGCGCGACCGTGAAGCGCTGGACCGAGCTGCTGGTGCAGCGGCTGGCCGACGAGGCGTCGGTGCGCCATGTCAGTTCCGATGCGAATGCCACCGGCTCCTCGCTGATGGTCAGCGTCGACCGCGACAGCGCATCGCGCGTGGCGGTCACGGCCGCCGCGATCGACGATGCGCTGTACAGCGCCTTCGGGCAGCGCATCGTGTCCACGATCTTCACCGAAACCAACCAGTACCGCGTGGTGCTCGAGGCCATGCCGGGCAGCGCAGGCTCGGCGCAATCGCTGGCAGAGATTCCGGTGAAGACCGGCTCCGGCAAGCCGACGACGCTGGGCGCGATCGCCAGCGTTCACGAGCAGTCCGCGCCGCTGCAGATCACGCGCGTCGGCCAGTTCCCGGCGGCCACGATAGGCTTCGACCTGCCGGCCGGCGGCGCGCTGGAAGACGCCGTGAAGGCCATACGCGCGGCCGCGCAGGACATCGGCCTGCCGGCATCGGTGTCGCTGTCCTTCCTCGGCGCGGCCGGCGCGTTCGAGGCCGCGCTCACCAATCAGCTGTGGCTGATCCTTGCGGCCGTGGTCTGCGTGTACATCGTGCTCGGCATGCTGTACGAGAGCTACATCCACCCGCTGACGATACTGTCGACGCTGCCGTCGGCCGGCGTCGGCGCACTGCTGGCGCTGATGATCGCCGGGCAAGACCTCGGCGTGATCGGCATCATCGGCATCATCCTCCTGATCGGCATCGTGAAAAAGAACGCGATCATGATGATCGACTTCGCGATCGCCGCCGAGCGCGAAGAAAACAAGTCGCCGCGCGAAGCCATCCATCAAGCCGCGCTGCTGCGCCTGCGCCCCATCCTGATGACCACGCTGGCCGCGCTGTTTGCCGCCGTGCCGCTGATGCTGGGCTGGGGCCAGGGCGCGGAGCTGCGCCATCCGCTCGGCCTTTCGATCTTCGGCGGGCTGGTGGTCAGCCAGCTATTGACGCTGTTCACCACACCCGTGATCTATCTCGGCTTCGACCGCCTCGGCCGCCGCTGGCTGGGCGCGCGCACCCGGCGCGAGGGCGGCGCGTGAACCTGTCGCGGCCCTTCGTCGAGCGCCCGGTCGGCACCTGGCTGCTGACCCTCGCGATCGCGCTGGCCGGCATCGCCGCGTTCTTCGTGCTGCCGGTAGCGCCCTTGCCGCAGGTCGATTACCCGACCATCTCGGTCAGCGCGCAACTGCCCGGCGCAAGCCCGGCGACGCTGGCCTCGAGCGTCGCCTCGCCGCTGGAACGCAGGCTGGGCGCGATACCGGGCGTGACCGAGATGACCTCGACCTCCGGCAACGGCTCGGCGCGCATCACGCTGCAGTTCGATCTGTCGAAAAAAATCGACGCGGCCGCACGCGAGGTGCAGGCGGCGATCAATGCGGCGCGCGCCGACCTGCCGCTGTCGCTGCGCGCCAATCCGAGCTACAGCAAGTCCAACCCGTCCGACTCGCCGGTCATCGTGCTCGCGCTGACCTCGAAGGCGAAGTCCACCGGCCAGATCTAGGAGGCCGTGTCCAACCTGATACAGCAGCGGCTGTCGCAGGTGAAAGGCGTGGGCGAAGTCGAGCTCGGCTGCGGCTCGCTGCCGGCGGTGCGCATCGAGCTGCTGCCATTCGCGCTGAACCGTTACGGCATCGCCACCGAGGACGTGCGCGCCGCGATACAGTCGGGCACCGCGAACCGCCCGAAGGGCTTCATCGAAGGCAAAGGCAACGCATTCCAGGTCTATACCAACACCGGCGCGACCGCCGCGCGGCTGGACGCGGAAGCGTACAAGGGGCTGATCGTCGCATGGCGCAACGGTGCGCCCGTGCGATTGTCCGACGTGGCCAACGTGTACACCGGCGTCGAGGACAGGAACACCATGGGCCTGTTCAACGGCGAACCGGCGGTGATCGTGCTGGTGCGGCGGCAGCCGGATGCGAACGTGATCGAGACCGTTGACGCGGTGCGCGCGCTGCTGCCGGCGCTGAAGCAAGACCTGCCTTCCGACATCGAGCTGCATGTGTCGTCCGACAGCACGAACTCGATCCGCGCGTCGCTGCGCGAGATCGAGCTGACGCTCCTGATCTCCATCGTGCTGGTGGTGCTGGTGGTCAGCGCCTTCCTGCGCAGCGCGAGGGCGACCGTGATTCCGGCGGTCGCAACCGTGGTGTCGCTGCTCGGCACCTTCGGCGCGATGTACCTGATGGGCTTTTCGCTGAACAACCTGTCGCTGATGGCGCTGACGGTAGCGACCGGCTTTGTCGTCGACGATGCCATCGTGGTGCTCGAGAATGTGTCGCGCCATCTCGAATCCGGCATGGGCCGCTTCGAAGCGGCCTTGCGCGGCGCGCGCGAGGTCGGCTTCACGGTGCTGTCGATCTCGCTGTCGCTGGTCGCGGTGTTCATCCCGCTGCTGTTCATGGGCGGCCAGGTCGGGCGGCTGTTCCGCGAATTCGCGCTGACGCTGTCGGCGGCGGTGATGATCTCGCTCTTGATCTCGCTGACCACCACGCCGATGATGTGCGCATGGATGCTGCGGCCCGGTCACGATGATGCCCGCCCCGGCCGCGTCTCCCGCTGGTTCGAAAAAGCTTACGAACACCTGCAGCAAACCTACGCGCGCAGCCTCGATATCGCGCTCGACCACCACCGGCTGGTGCTGCTGTTGCTGGCGGTGGTGATCGGGCTGAATGCCTGGCTGTTCATGATCGTGCCCAAGGGCTTCTTCCCGCAGCAGGATTCGGGACAGTTCACCGCCGGCCTGCGCGCGGACCAGAGCATTTCGTTCGATGCGATGAAGGTCAAGCTGAAGCAGCTGGTCGAGATCATCCGCAAGGACCCCGCAGTGGCCACCGTGACCGGCTATGCCGGCGGCAGCCGCCCCGGCAGCGGCTTCATGTTCATCTCATTGAAGCCGCTCGGCGAGCGCAAGGAAAGCGGACAGGAAGTGCTGCAGCGGCTGCGCCCGAAGCTGTCGCGCGTGACCGGCGTGTCGGCGATCCTGATTCCGGTGCAGGACTTGCGCGCCGGCGGCCGCCGCGACGCCAGCCTGATCCAGTACACGCTCAAGGGCGACAATGCGGACGAGCTGAAGCTGTGGACCGGCAAGCTGGTGGAGGCGCTGAAGCAGCAGCCGGGGCTGGTCGACGTGGATTCCGACATGCGCGAGAACGGCGTCGAGCTGTTCGTGCGCGTGGACCGCGACGCGGCCGCGCGGCTGGGCGTGAACTCGCGCGACGTGAACAATGCGCTGTACAACGCCTTCGGGCAGCGCCAGGTCGCCACGCTGTACGGAGAGCTGAACCAGTACCGCGTGATCATGGAGGCCAACCCGGAATACGCGCGCAGCCCGCAGGCGCTGAATGACATCTATGTGCCGGCGCGCGCCACTGCCGCCGCGTCGTCGCTGTCGGCCAACCCCGGCCTGAAAGACGTCGCCAGCGGGGCCGCGCTGTCGGGCGCGCCGGTCACGATGGTGCCGCTGTCGGCCTTCGCGAGCTTTGCCGAGCGCTCGACCGCCGCGTCCGTCAGCCATCAGGATGCGGAACTGTCCGGTACTGTGTCGTTCAACCTCGGCCCGGGCCGCGCGATGTCGGACGCGCAGCGCCTGCTGCGCGAAGCCGAAGCGACGGTCGCGCTGCCGGCCAGCGTGCGCGGCAGCTTCCAGGGCAATGCGCGCGTCTATCAGGAGTCGCAGGGGCAGCAGCCGCTCTTGATCCTCGCCGCGCTGGTCGTCATCTACATCGTGCTGGGCATCCTGTACGAGAGCCTGGTACACCCGCTGACGGTGCTGTCGACGGTACCCTCGGCCGGCATCGGCGCCGTGATCGCGCTGATGTTGTTCGACATGGAATTCTCTTTGATCGCGCTGATCGGGCTGTTCCTGCTGATCGGCATCGTGAAAAAGAATGCGATCCTGATCATCGACTTCGCACTTGAAGCCGAGCGCACGCGCGGCCTTTCCGCTCGCGACGCAGTGCGCGAAGCCTGCATCAAGCGACTGCGCCCCATCCTGATGACGACGGCCGCCGCCGCGCTCGGCGCGCTGCCGCTGGCGATAGGTTTCGGCGAAGGCTCAGAGCTGCGCCAGCCGCTGGGCGTGGCCATCATCGGCGGCCTCGTCGCCAGCCAGTTGCTGACGCTGCTGACCACGCCGGCCGTGTATGTGGCCATCGACCGCTGGCGCCGACGCAGCCCGCTGGAACGCGAACTCGGCCGCGAGGCCGCCTCTGTGGCACCATGAACGAATGAAGAAACTGCTCCCCCTCACTGCGGCGCTGCTGCTGGCCGGCTGTTCGTGGCTGCGCGTCGGCCCCGACTACCAGCGCCCGGCCGTGCCGCTGCCTGCGCACTTCAAGGAAGCCGACGGCTGGACTGCGGCCACGCCCTCGGATGCGATCGCGCGCGAAGCGTGGTGGACGCAGTTCGACGACCCGCTGCTCAATGCGCTGGTGCCGCGCGTGGCGGTGTCGAACCAGAACGTCGCCGCGTCCGTGGCGGCATGGCACCAGGCGCAAGCGCTGGTCGGCCAGCAGCGCGCGGCGCTGTTCCCGTCGCTGAACCTCACCGGCGGCGCGAACCGCACGAACGTGGCGACGGCGGTCACGCCGGTGCAGCGCGTGCGTGTCGACCTCGGCGCCAGCTGGGAGACCGACCTGTGGGGCCGCCTCGGGCGCGGGGTCGCCGGCGCGCAGGCCAGCGCGCAAGCGAGCGCCGGCGACCTCGCTACCGCGACGCTGTCGGCGCAGGGCGAACTGGTCGCCAACTACCTGCTGCTGCGCAGCGCCGACGCGCAGCGCAAGCTGCTGGAGTCGGCGATTGCGGATTACCAGCGCGTGGTCAGCATCACCGAGAACCGCTACAAGGTCGGCGTCGCGCCGAAGACCGATTTGCTGCAGGCGCAGACGCAGCTGTCGAACGCGCAGTCCGACCATGCGGGCCTGATGAATCAGCGTGCACAGCTCGAGCATGCAATCGCGGTGCTGCTCGGCGAGCCGCCGGCAAACTTTTCGATTGCGCCGCAAGACGAGTGGCGCGTGGCAGCGCCGGAAGTGCCGGCCATGCTGCCGTCCGAACTCTTGCAGCGCCGCCCGGACATTGCGGCGGCCGAGCGGCGCGTGGCAGCGGCCAACGAGCAGATCGGCATCGCGCGCGCCGCGTACTTCCCCAGCGTGACGCTGACGGCCGGTACCGGCGGCTTCGCCAACTCGGCTGCCGGGCTGATCAGCAGCCCGACCAGCGTGTGGTCGCTCGGCGTTGCGCTGGCGCAGCCGATATTCAACGCCGGCCTGACCAAGTCGCGGGTGGCCGGCGCACAGGCCGCGTACGAACAGGAAGTGGCGCTATATCGGCAGACGGTGCTGTCGGCCTTCCAGGGCGTAGAGGATCAGCTGGTCGCTCTTCGCGTGCTGGCTGAACAGCAAGCGCTGCTCGACGCCTCTGCCACCGCCGCCACGCAGGCGCAGGCGCAGGTGCTGAACCGCTACCGCGCCGGGCAGGTCAGCTTCCTTGACGTCGTGGTTGCGCAGACCACGGCACTGAATGCACGCCGCGCGCTGCTGCAGGTGCAGGCGAACCGTCAGGTGGCGAGCGTGGCGCTGGTGCGCGCGCTGGGCGGCGGGTGGGAAGCGAACCGCGATGCGGCCAGATAAGCGAGTGCAAACGGCGGCCTGATCGACGCGTCGGACGCAAAATGAACGGGCGGTCTCCACTCATGGGGATCGCCCGTTTTCATTGCTATGTGCGCTTGATGCGTAATGCCAGTCAGTTAAGCGACAAATTTTCGCTAGTGCATCGAAAGTCACTGGGTCCCGGCCTGCGCCGGGACGACCTATCAATGGTTTCAGGCCTTCGAACGTCAGCCCGGCGCAGGCCGGGATCCAGCGTCTTGGCGTAACTGACCCGCATCACGCTTGATACGCGCGTTTCCATGTTCGACAAGTCACATGCAAATCAAGCATAGGCATGGGGCAATTTCGCATAATTAGTCTAAATAAAAGAAAGGTTTGGCAAACTCCTCGGCTTTTGAATTTGCCCGAGTTGAATGCCCATGACTTCCCGCCTCAAGAAGCTTCTCCGTCGCCTGCTGAAGGTGTCCCACCTAGCCACTGCGTTTGCCGTCCTGTACTTGCTGTCGGGGTGGGCGAATGCCTATGACAACAGTGTTGAGCCGCCCTTCAAACTCATCAAGGAACCGCGCGCATTCCGGTGGCTGAGCATTCATCCGGACGGGCTGCAGTGGCTGGTCTCCGAATGCTCAGAGCACGTCGAGCCACCGAAGCCTGATTGCTATGTTTTTTTATACCATCTGGGTACCAGAAAGTATGACCGATACCTTCTTCCATCAGGATACTTTTACAGCGAGGCCGAGTTTTCACCGTCAGGCCGATACATTGTCGGCATTCGCAGGCCCTATGCGCAATCAGACCACACCGAAGTAAACGAAAAGTATTTTCGCAGTGCAGAAATTTATTTAATGCGAGCAGACGGATCCGAATTCAAGGTCTTGCCCGTACCGAAAGGATTGCTTGGCAGACCTCTGATGTCGCTCGATGAAAAAAGGGTTGCCTATTGGCGGGCAGAGGGATTTTCCTTCGAGGCCGGCAGGCGAAACATTACCGATCATGACCTGTTCGAAGTTGACCTCTCCTCTGGGGAGAACCGTCTGTTCGCTGGCCCGTTTCGCTTCAATGAAGTCAAGAGTTTCCAGTACCTCGATAAAGACGTGATCGTCGCGCATGCATTCGGCTCCGCGACCACGGAAAATCACCAGCAGTCTTCTTATCTTTTGAAGACAAGGCTCAGTCACATTTATTGTCTTCAACGTGGGCAGACAAGCCTGACCGATCCCTGCGTAGGATCAGTGGCTTACGCATCATGGCCGACCATGGATCGCCATTTGAATCTGTATTTCCTTGGCATCGATGCGAAAGCTGGCTTTTCAGTCTACCAGGTCGACATGTTTGGAAAATACCTCCACATGTGGCGCTCACCAAAAGTATTAATGGATCATGTAGAACACTTCACGGCCGCGACAGACGGCTCGTACATCGGATTTTTATATACGACCACGCCCACTCCTCGGGGAGTGAGACGATACGGACTCGGGCTATTCGCCGTAAGTGAGGAACGCTGGATCACTGTCTCAATACCGGACGCGCCGCTCTCGACGCCGATTGTCGTCAAAGAAGCTCGGGAAAGTTCGATGGCACACAATCCATAGCGTCCGGATTCCCACGAAATACAAGGGGTGATCTTCATCATTGGAGATCACCCTTTTTATTTTTTGCCTCTGAATGTTCGCTTAACAAACAAAAGTGCGATCAATGAAAACCTCATGCAAACACCGCATGGGCTAAAAGAAAGTTCGCAAGACAGTTCTAATTAAAATAATAAATCAGCAGACTCGGCCACCTTTGAAATTGTCCGAGTTGCACGCTGATGCCTCCCCGCTTTAAAAGCCTTTTTCGTCGCCTGCTGCAGGCATCCCACATTGTTTTCGCATTTGTCTTCCTGTCACTGCTGGTAGGAACGGCGAAGGCATACGACAACAGCACCTTTCCCCCTTTCACACTGGAGAAGAGCAAGCGTGGCTACTCGTGGCTGAGCATTCATCCGGACGGTGAGCGATGGCTGATCACCGAGTGCACGGATCGCATCGCCCCTCCGAAGCACAGTTGCTATCTCTTTCTTTACAACCTGAAGACCAGGGCGTACCAGCGCTACGACATGCCGCCCGGGTATG
>JACCDI011146463.1_pt1 | contig 11316 bp, 14 predicted proteins | sample 7442791 | NCBI WGS metagenome assembly JACCDI01 (sample SAMN15323434, study PRJNA562643) | freshwater metagenome | isolation source: river surface water | place: USA:Blue River Watershed | collected 2017-08-15
ATGCGTGGCGCAGATGGGCATTCGGCGTGGCCGAGAGCGCGCAGGATAGCCGTTCGCTGGGCGTCTGTCGCGCCAGCGAGAACGGCTATCAGGGCTTCGGCTCGCATCATGACTTACGGCGCCGGGTTGATCGTGACCGCGACCGTCGTATCGCCCTCGGCGGACGGCGATGTCATCGTCACAGCGACAACGCCGGCGACCAGCGCATCGGGACCGACGCGCAGCTGATTGCCGACAATCACGAACGGGGATGTCCCGACAATCACCGCATCCGGCAAACTCAGCGTGCCAACAACGGTGTCAGCCGCCGCATTGGTGAGAATGACAGGGGCCGGCGGCGTGATCGTGATGCCCGACAGCAGCGCAAATGCGTCGTACTCGGCCGCCACGGATGTCCAGTCCCCGCCGTTGAGCCGCGCGTAGAGCGTTGCATAGACGGTGCTCCCGTCAGTCGGTAGGCCAGAGACAGTGGCGCTGGTGCCAGTCGTTGTCACGTCGGCGAATTCCGTGCCGCCCAATGTCGACCCAAGTGTGAATCGCCACTCATCCGCTCGGTCGCCGGACCATGTGAATTCAGACGAAGCCCCGGCGATTGTGCTGGTCGGTGCGGGCGACACCATTCGCACGTCGAATGGAACGCTCAGGTCAATGATAGTGACGTTGTCAAAGTCGTTGTAGAACCCTGGCCGAGTGTCACCGTCAGCCAGCCAGATCTCAAGTTGGGCCGTGTCGGCGACGAATTGATAAACACCCGGCAGCGGTAGCTCGCGACCGTAGTGACTCCAGGTGCCCGGGTAAGGAGCCCCCAAGTGCATCGCTGGCGGCGTTCCGGACGTCCCGCGGATTGCAGTAGCGCCAACTTCGATCAGGTGGCCTGGCGTGATGTTGATCGTCTGCTTAAATGACGCATACTGATTGTTGCCGATCGGATTGATGCGCAGGACGCCATTCGACACGGCTCCGGTCGTGTCTGCGTTGATCGGAACCCATGGCGCAACCGTTGACCCTGAAAAATCGCCATTGGCCGCCAGGTTTACCCCTGCGCTCGCGACGGTCCCGACATAAGTGGCCCGCGGAGTCGACGGCGGCGGCGTCGGCCCCGGCCCTCCCACCACGATCGCCGGATCCTTGAATACCCGAATCTCGGTCAGCACCAGCTCGACCGGCGACGGCGAATTCGGCCCCGTGTTGGAAATGAAACCCGTATTGTTGCTGACCGCGACGTTGACGTGCAGCTGGACCGGGCCATTGCCGACGTTCGGCGTCTCCCACAGCTTGACGCCGTCGAACCACAGCTCGCTCGTCGTGTTTGTTCGGCGCATGCCCCACGTGTGCGGCGCATCGATCCGCCCACTGTTGGGCAACGGCAGCCAGATTCCGTTTACATTGACCGGACTACTGTACTGGGTGACCAATTCCGGCGGGTTGTGCTGGTTCGGGAACATCTCGGTCGGCCGATTCCCGTCGAGCTCGATGTCCAGCTCGTACAACGGGTTGTCGGGGTTCGAGAACAGCCATAAACCTGTCCAGAATCCAGACCCGATCGGGGCGGTCATGTCGATCTCGACCCACCCATACGGCTCGAGCCAGACCGGCTCCGTCGTGAAGCAGCCTGAAACCCATGTGCGCTCGATGAACGGCCCGGACCCGTTGTGCTGGCTCGTCAGGTGCGGCAGCAGATCGGCCGGCGACCGGGCGGCAATGATCCGGTAATCGTTCTGCGTGCGCTTGTGCGTGCGGATCGGCAAAATGAATGGCGCGGGCGGTGTGCCGCGCATTGATTCGGCCAGGTAATACTGCGGCTCGAGGTTGATCGCGATCGCCTCGCCCCATGGGAATTCGCGCTTCAGACCCGCCATGTGTTTTGGCGTGAACCGATGGGTGAGTGTGTGAGGAACGGCGCCAGCGCCCAGCGGCTGCAGCGTGTCGCCGGTCACTTGTGCTTGCGTCAGCAGCACCACCATCGACGTTGGGGCGTCGCCGCATCCGTTGTCCATGATCATCTGAAACGTGAGGTCGGCAAGGAAATTGGCCGGCGCCTGGTAGCTGATCGTGTCGCCGATCACGGTCACCCACGATGGCGCACCGATCAGAGAGACCGTCACGGACCTGTCGCTGACGAAGCCGAATTTGAATGACCCGGATGTACCGGGTTTGATCGTGCGAATAATCAACGATGGTCCCCTTTGAGACAGATGCGCTCGACACCGACCAGCAGGGCGATCGCGGCAATTGGCAGCAGGCCGTAGGGTGACCCGGCCAGCACTGCACCGATGCCACCGCCCAGAAACAGCGCCCGCCAGGCGGTGCAGTAGACGCACGAGCTCCCAAATGCATCAATCACTCGGACCATCATCTTGTCGTCTGTAGAGACGCGGCGCGTCCAGAACCGGTCCATCGCGTCATACGCGCGGCATAGCATCGTCACTGTGCTGCCTCCGAGATCATGTAGCGGTATTTCGCAGACACCGTCCGCGGCCCGAACATCCGGTGCCAGGTCGTGCAGTAGTGCTCTCGCACCACTTCGAGCGTCGCCTCACCGGTCGCTGCGTCGACCGGGTTGCGGAATGCGTAGCGAACTGTGCCGGGCGTCATGTGCGCCCGGTTTGCAATCTCTCTTGCCGGGATGTGCTCATACCAAACCCAGTCCACTGATCGCGATCGCGAATCCTGGACGAACAGGTTTTCGCGAACGTCGCAATTCAGATCGATCGATCGACTGCGATCGACGCTGGCCACGACCGTGGTTACCCGGCCGGGCGCAGCCGGCACCACGCTAACCACGCCACCGAATGACGTCGGGTCGACGTGTGCGATGTTGTATTGCTGCGTCCACCATGCGGCCATCACCGCCGTCATCAGCCAGGCGATCCAGTTGGCTTTGGGGCCGTTGACTCGCTCGATGCGCTTCACCGACGTGAGTACCACAGCTCGTATATTTTCGTCGCGGCCGTGAGCAAAAACGTCAGTACAGCGACGATGGGTGCGATCAATTTGAGTAGCGTGGACCTCATGTCTCTGCGCCATTTATCTCGCCTCGCTCGCCGTGTGATGTGCTCGTGAAGCTCGATCATTTCGTGCAGCCTGACCCGCTGGCTCTCTGTGACCTGCAGGGGTGCTTCGCTCCGGCGTTCGCGTTCCGTCATGCCACAATCCGCCACAGTTTTTTATTGGGTGAAATGATCCTGCAGTGGCGTGGTCGCAGACCATTGTCAGCTCGCCCCATTGCTCGTGATCGCCGCGGATGCGACGAATGACCATGTGATGTCGCTCGGTGTCCTGTGTCCGTCGGCCATCTGGGACACCAACACATCAAACCCGTCTGGCCGCAGGATCCCCGCGCTGGCCTGCGGTTTGATGCACGCGCACGCCGTGGGCTGTAGGCGCACCACGTAATCCGATGTCGGCTCCGGGACCGAGAACCGGACCCGGAACGTGCCGGCGCCAAGATGCTCGATCTGGGCGCCGCTTGAGTACGACAGACTCGCTCGAGGGCCCCAGACGCCGGACGCGATCGTCCGCTCGTTCTCAACAGCCGGCGCCCTTGATCGCCCCATCAGGCGCTTGGCCAGGGCGGTGGCCAGGCTATCGACCATCGTGTCGTTGACCCGCGTCATTGAGCTCGCCTCGTCAGATCCAGAACCGATTGCAGGACGTTGGCGACCCGATCAAGCGTTGTCGGCCGGTCCGCCTTGCGTGGCACAAGCATCAGCGGTGGTGACCAGAAAATCACTTTGCGGCCGGAGATAAACCCATTGGCCTCGACCAGCACCGGCGCCCGGCCGGCAGCGAACTCGACGGCCATGCCGCCCGTCCACAGCTCGCGAACAATCCCGTTCCCGTACTCGAGGTGGTGCACCGCGTTGCCCGCCTCGACAATGTCGCCGTCCAACATGTACATGGTCAGATCCCCGTCATGGTCCCACTACGACCATCAGGCGACTGGGTGGTAATTCCAGGCGCGCCGGTTGAATACGGCTCTGGCTGATAGTCAGTAGTGGGGTCGTTGCTCCCCGGGTCGACTGGTAGTCCCAGCTGTCCGAGGAATGTGGCCATAGCGCGCTTGGCGACGTCGGTCGGTACCAGCGTCCCACCCTGCCCGTCTGGCAGCTGTGCGCCCTGAATGATCTGCGGCATCGCCTGGCCGATCTGCGCGGCCTGCAGCTCTCGCGCCATGGCGCCGAGTGCGCCTTGCGCATGCACCCGTGCATCGGCTTCGATGCTTGGGTCTTTGAGGTACACCAGGTTGTCGTGATACATGACCTGGATCACGGGTGAGATAACCCGATCGTCGTTGGTCTCAAGCCAGGACTGGATCCCTTTCGCCGCGGCTTGGTGGTGGACGATCGTCTGACCGAGAGTCGGGATCTGCGGACCAGCCGACGCACCGTAGGCGGCGAACGCGGGGATCCCACACTCGTGGTCAGCGAGCTGCAGATGGGCGTACAGCTGGGAATACAGCTGCGACCACAGTGGCGTGGCCTGGTGGAATTTGAGGCCCCGCTCACCGGTTGCCAGGCCGCCCGACATCACATGAGACCACGGGGCGAACGAGAACTGATCATTGTTCGCGAATGCCGCTTGCATCTGCTCGATTACCGGGCCGTGCGCCATAGCCTCACTCGCCTGGGTATACAAATCGAGGCGGTTCAGACGCCGTTGCCGGTAGTGCAACATCATGCCGATTGATGGGCCGGCCGGGCCATCGTTGCTCGCGACGTAGCTGGCTGACACATACGGGCGCTGGGCGTCGATGTAGGGCCTGGCATCGAACCACAGCAGGTGCCCATTGCAGACCTCGATCGTCACGCTCACCACCTCGTGATCGCTGACCGACAGCCCTGATGCGCCCGCCAGATCGGATCCGAGAATTTCGCCAACCATTCGAATGGTCGTGATGGTCCCGGAGCGCGGCTGACTCACTGACGCAGCCAGCGTATTGACCTCAGTGTTATCCGACATCCAGCCACTGCTCGATATCCCCGCGTTCGCGATGTCCGACAACAGCGCGTCGATCTCATCGGGCATTGCGTTGGGCGCACTGCGCATCTGATACAGATCGGCCATGCTGCGGTCGACCTGCTCGATGAAATAACTACCGTCCTGTGCAGTGAGGCAATCCGGCGCATGGAATGCGCGATCGACCGGGACGTGGCGGAACGTCCAGCCCTCCTCGCGCTTGCGCACAATCCGGGATCCTGACCAGGACCATTTGATCGTGTCACCACGCTCGACCGCCATGCAACCGAACGGGTACAGCGCTTGATCGAACAACATCGCCGAATAAGCGGTATGCCAACTGCCCTCAATCAGCTGGTCTTTGATGATCCGGGTGTGGCGCTTGCACGCTCGCGAAGCAATCTCATAATTGATCTGCCTTGCACGCTCTTTCTCGACCCGCATCAGATCCGTGAGCTGCGGCAAGATGTCGGTGCGAATCACCCGCATCGTCGGGTCGATCAACATCTCGGGTGTGGCACCAGAATCCGTCAGGCGCCTCACCAACTCCTGTTTGAATCGGGCCTTTGCCTGAGCTTCAAGATGCTCGGGCAGATCGGCGTCTGGTGTTGGTGCGAGGACGAACGGCGCGAACTTCTGATTGATGAACTGGTTTTTGCCCCAGGCCCAGGTTGCATTGACCTTCAGATGTATGAGCCCGAAATAGGCCTCCATGTTCGGGTACTGCTCAAGCTCGCTGGGTTCGTGGATCAGGTGGTACGCGCGGTGCATGCGCCCGATCCACGTATTGATCGACGCACCCATCACGTTGCAGCTCGATTTCCAGCTCGCGGCCTCGGCGTATCGGCTCATCACCAGATCGACGAGGGGGTTCTGTTCGACCGCTTCGGTCGGCTTTTTCTCGGTAGCGTCAGTAACGGCCATGCAGTACGCTCCGGATTGAGGGTCTGGCGATCACGACGGGCGGCTCGTGCACCGCGAGGCGGTTCGGGAACTCGGCGCCGATGTCGAAGATGCGCGCCAGCGCATCGAGACCATCATCGTTTTCGGCGCCGGCCGGATAGATCGAGTACTCGAGCTCGACCCAGAGTCGCAGCGCTTGGTGGGCCATCTGCACCAACTTGCCTGGCACCTCGGCACCAGGGAACCAGATCCGGCCGGTTTTGAATGGCGCGACCAACCGCTGAATGCGCTGCGCCTTGGGCGTCTTGCCGCCGAGCTCGACGATGTCGAACCGGTACTGTTGCTGCTCCTGGATGTCCCGGATGTGTTGGATGTCCGACTGCATCCCGTACTGCTCGTAACCCACGGTCAACGGCTTGTACAGTCGGTGCAGGCCCATCAACATGCGCGTTCGCTCGACCAGGTCGTAACGCTCGCGGACAAAATCCAGCACGTAATAATTGCCGTCGTCGTGCAGGCCCAGCACCCAGATAGCGGTGTAATCCTCGCCATCCTGCTTGGTGCGCCCGCTCGCGGGGTCGACCAGGATGACGCGGACCATCGACTCGGCAGGAACCGGCCGCCGATACCAGCGCAGCCAGTCGCGCGAGAACCACGTGCCAACGCCCTCAAGGAATTCGGCACCGAACTCAGCGCGGAACGCGGCATCGGACATCTGCCCGCGCATCAGCTCGATCTCGTCGACGTCGATGTACGGGTTATTCCAGGACGGCTCCGTCCAGCTTTTCCACCCCGCCCGATACCATGGCGACGTCGGGTCGCCCATGCGGTGCAGGTGGTGGAAATAGTTCAGGCCATCAGGGCTGCTCGCGAAATACGCATCACCACCGTAATCGACCAGCGTCGGCATGATCGTCCGCTGCCAGGCTTTTTCCAGCCGCGTCGCAAACGCTGCCTCATCGACGATCGATCGATGGTATTTGCGGCCCCGACCGCTATTTGGATCCTTGTACAGCGTCCAAAAATCTAGCCTGCCGCCCGTGTGCAGTCGGATGTAGTGCAGCGATGCATCCTGTTTTGCTGAGATCGGCGCCAACGTGTTCGAGACATGGTCCCAGACCTCCTGGAACTGCGCTTGGCGGCCGACCCACCAACCGACCCGGCCACCATTGAGCAACGATCCTGGATCGTCCGGGTGTTTGCCGTCCAGCGCCAAGTCAGTCAGTAGATCGGTTTTTCCCCAGCGCCTCCCGCAATTGAGGACATTGAATCGGTCAGATTCATCGATGACCATCTGCTGTCGCGGATGACGCACAGGCAACACGATGTCATGGGATCGCTGCCGCTTGTTGCGCCGACTCACGTCGTCCTGGCCGCCGCTTTTGTTTCCGCGACGGTCGGTGCACGCTCACGAATCACACGGACTGTCATGCTCGATTCGCCGGACCATTTCGCTTTGTCAGTGTAACGCGGGCTCAGTCGCTCAGCACGCCATCGATAGAAGTCGGCCAAATTTTTTGCTGCAATCAGATCCTCTTTGATCGGCATGACCGTACGCAGCACCCGTTCAGCCCGCTGGACATCAATGTCCGCCGCCAGCTCGAGCGCCTGATCGAGCTCGGCCTGGCGCTCCGGGAATTTCCGCTCCCACCGATCCAACGTTGAGAGTGAGACCCCGACCGCTGTCGCGTAATCCTGGCGATACCTGGACGCCGCGCGCCACTCGAGGTATTCAGGCCATCGATTTTCCGACTCCAGCCGCTGGATGCTGCCGCGCGATTTACCGGACCGGTTCGGGGCCGGCGGTTTGACCTTGATCGCCAGCTCGGCCGCCGGGATCCCGCCGTCGAGCCACGCAAATCGATCGTCCGGGTCGCGGTCAGATGGTTTGAACCCTCTGCCGGCCGGTCGATCGTCGCCTGCAGGGGGGGGTGGCACGGGCGCCGGACCCGGACCCGGGTCAAACAGCAGCACCGGGTCGGTGTCGGGCATGAGGTCGCCTCAGATGGGTGTGAGTGTGGGCCAGTCGCCGCCGGTATATCCGAATGGGGCCGGCGGCTACTGGCTTAGCTCCGATACCACTGGAGCGACTGCGCTCTCACAAGTGTTTGGTCGCGGGGGCAGGACTCGAACCTGCGACCTCCTGGTTATGAGCCAGGCAACCTGCCACTGGTCTACCCCGCATAGGGTTGCTCGCTCGCCTGGACCGGAGGCTGTTGCGCAGCCTCCATTACGTCACCCTGCAACGGATCAGGTGGCGGGCGCCGCTTTCGGTGATGCCCCGATGGCATCGCGGCGATTGGGTGCGCGTCATGGGGCGAGCGAGCAATCGATGACGCCCGTAGGCGCGGAATCCGGAGATTCGACGGCCGAAATGGCCGTGTTCGGGTGCGATCGTATCTCGCGCGATGCGAAAACGTCAACCGATCGGCAACGGTTTATCAGTATTTCACATGGAACAATGTCCAGTAAACAGGACCGTCCTTCTAGGGTTTACGGCCAATTGTCGGTTATGGGCCACTGTTTGCGCAGGTCTCTTGCATTTGAGAACAGTATGCTGTACATTCTAAATCGTGTCATGTGGACACGGAACGGATCAGGAGAGTCAAGTGATCAACACGCAACTGGTATCGGCAGCCTGGGCAGGGACGTCATTCGACCCCGAACGGCGAGCGCAGCAAATGATCAACAACGAGGGGTGCGCAGAGTGAGCGCCGAACAGCGAACCGAGGAACCCAAAGACTCTATCGCCAGAGCGTTCGAACAATCTGCCGAGACACTTCAATCGACGCCCCTCCCAATGATGCGCGCAGAGAAACTGTTCGCGATATTCCGCGACTATGCCATCGACATCGTGGAGGAATACGACACCTCAACCGTTAGCCTTACGTTCTCCGACGGCAGCATCCTGTCGTATCGCAAAACAGAGGATGCGATCGCCAACAAGATCGAGGGGCTCGATGCCTACGAATTCGCCGCCACGGAAGGGGGCCGAGAATGACGCGCATCTACGCCAGAACCGTCTACACCACGTTCAATGCCCAGGCAACCCCGCCGGTCCTTAGCGTTATCGAGCTCCCTATCAGAACCTCGCGCCGCGCCAGAACCGTCTACACCGCGTTCAATGCCCAGGCAATTCCGCCGGTCCTGATTAGCGTTATCGAGCTCCCTATCAGAACCTCGCGCCGCGTCAGAACCTCGCGCCGCGCTATGGTTGATGACAATGGCGCGATTTTACGCGCATCAGACGACTTATCGAGGCCAGAAACCAGAAGCACGGCCGTCCGGACCAGCTTTGTCTACCAATTGTGGATCGAGGATCATGGCTCCGCAGGTGAGTACGCAAAGCGCGACAGCGCCGAGCGCGCGGCAAACAAAATTGCCGGCATGGACCAACGAGAAATCGATCAGCTTCTATCGGGTATTGAGTCACTGAGCAGAAGGGGTAGCAAATGAGCCCGCAAACCGCTCGCGACAACCTGTGCGACATGATCGACGCTGCCACGTCAGGCAGCCGCCCATCAACCGCCATCGGCCGGGCGCTGGCCGATGGCCTGCTGGCCCTGACCGCAGTCTGCGCGGTCATCCTCACCATCATCGACGCGGGGGGGTGACATGTTCGAAGCCGCATTCGTCGAGCACCCCATGCTGAGATTCGACATGGACATTGAGCGAGCTGCGGGCCGCCATTCTGTATTCGTTGCCATGTTCCACACGGGCGACGTGTGGCCGGAGCTCTGCGTCGTTACACCATGGGTCACGCGAGAATTCATTCAGATCGACATCGACGAGCTGATGACCCACTTGCAGCGCAACGAACTGAGGATGTTCAACATCGACCGCGATGCCCGCCAGGCCGCGGTCGATGTGATCGCCAGAGTCAAATCCCAACTATCAGGAGGTTAACGATATGGAAAAATCAGAATTAATCGAACGGATCCGCAAGCTCTTTGCGATGTCTCAGGACACATCGTCGCCGGCGGAGGCGGCAATTGCGGCAAGGCGCTGTCGGTCGCTCATGGATGAGCACGGCGTCACGGCTGACGATCTTGAGCGTGCGCGGGACGGGTCGGGTACCCTGGGCATCGACGAACGCCACCACGGGACCGCGCTATGGATACATGTCATGGCCCTTGGTGTCGGCGAGTTCAATGATTGCATTGCCGGATCAAAGCGAGGCGGGATCGTTCGATTCAAGGGGTTTGACGTCGACACGATGGCCGCCCATATGATGCTCGAATACCTACGCGACGCCGGAGAGTCAGCGGTACTGAAATACCGGATACAAAACGGCATTAACGACCGCACTGGCGAAACTGATTTTCTGCGCGCATTTGCCGTCAAAGTCCAGGACCGACTGAGGCAGATGGCGGCAGAGCGAATGGCGGCAGCCAAATCAGACGCCGCTACAGGATCACCGGGTGCGCTGGTCATCGTCGGCAAAGCCGACCTGGTTAAGAGCGAATTCGGCGCGCAAAAGGTTCGGCGCACAGCTGGCCAAAATCGCAACCCAGACGCGGTTCGTGCCGGGTTCGCAGCCGGAAATGCCGTCGGGCTGAATCCGCAAGTGGGTGATCGCCCGTCCCAAAAACAAATCGGAGTGATCTGACATGGCAACAACAGTCGCTCAGCAGTTGGTTGAAAGCTGCAGGTTCCTCAAGATCGAGAACATTCCCGACGTTTTCCGCGAACGTCACCAAGCCGTAATCGACCGCATCACTGGGATGGCCAGCGAAGCGATGAACGCCAAGGTAATGATGATGCTGATGACCCACCAGTCAGACGGCAATCACCTGGAATTCATGGTCAGGACTTACCACAACACGGATCCGGGCATCAGCAGCAACATCTTCCAAATGACGTACACCCTTGGCATGATTCATGGCCCGGACCGCAGTGTCCATACGACGTGCTGGCCATCGTTCTGCGTCGACGACGCTGGTGAATCTGAGCGCCGAATGATTGCTCGACTCCGAAAATTCATGGATGAGCCTATTACGATCCGCAACTGCGCCAGCGGACCGTTTCATTGCGAGATCGGCGCGATCACCCCGCAAGGTGACTCATGAGGACCTTAACGGTCGGTCAACTGATATTCGAGTGCTGCCAAGTTTTGCAGTCGATGCCGCTAAACCACCGCTATCGCCGCGCTTACAACGTACTGATTTCCGACCTGCTATCGTTCGCGCAGCCGATCGTCGGATTCAGGATTCTGGCAACGCTCGAAGAGTACGTTGGGCTAAAAACTGAAATCAAGCTGAGGGTGATGGTCGTCGGCGAGCTCGGGTTTGTTGACGGGTGCCTGCTCATCACCCACTCTCCCGGCGAACCAAACCAGGCCACGTCAGCCGCACCGAACGCCATGGGCGAGGATGAGCGAGCGTTCCTGGTTAAACGAATTCACGCATGTTTGAGAACCAATGTAATTTTCGAGCAACAGTCTACGTCCAAATG
>JACCDI011974430.1_pt1 | contig 11315 bp, 6 predicted proteins | sample 7442791 | NCBI WGS metagenome assembly JACCDI01 (sample SAMN15323434, study PRJNA562643) | freshwater metagenome | isolation source: river surface water | place: USA:Blue River Watershed | collected 2017-08-15
GGCAGTGTGTTTTGAGACCACAACCAAGTGGACAAAAATTCGCATTCTGTGGCCCCCTCTGCCCCCCCCCTTAAGAATCTACCAATGCCAATACTATCAACTGGGCACCAGTTTGCTTGGAATGGCAAGTTTGTCACCTCTATCTCTGCTAGACTAAAGAATCTTGTGTTATGAGAGTGCTGCGTCAATTGAAAATCATGATGAGCTCCTTTCCAATGACATCACAGGCAACAATATTGCACTATGGACTCCTCTGAAGACAATTGAAAAGGATTGTGGTGATGGTTTGGCATCAGGAGGCAGTGATAACAATTTTCATTGTAATCCTCCATAGCATCACTGCTTCAAAAATAAAATTACAACAACAACAAATTTTCACAACCATGCAAAATCAAGACAAGTTTTTGACAAGAACTCAACAAAACTGCAAATATTTGAGAATATAGGATAATTCAAGCCAGGCAAGAAAAATCTTTGTGTCCTGACCATGGCAGTTGTCAAAGATGACTTGACAACATATTCAACCACATGCATGGGTCAATCAAAAAATCAAAGAGTGTTCAATTTCAATTCCATAGGGGGTCAACAAAGATGTGGCCCTCAACTTTCGATTCATCAAGAGAGAAACCAACTGGGGTCAAAGATTTGATTTTTGCACTGCCCATACTGTCATGTGCATCTAACCATGAATATCTTTCCTTTTGGTTCAAAATGTCAAAAAATTTCTGCTCTTGTGAATCAAATTCTAGGGAAGTCTAAGTGAATTTAACCTTTGAATTGACCGTATGTTGAAAATAATCTGTTTCATTTACAGTCAATTATTACCCTTGGGTTAGATGTTATGCCTAGCCTGCACTTGCGAAGGCAACAAATTTTACAATTATTATAGTTGTATTTCAGTTAAAATGCAGTATCTCAATCAAAAATTGTCCATTTTGCATAAAATTGGATTCCAAAGAAAGCTGAGTTTAAGATGAGTTTGATTTTAGCGTCAAATTGTGCTTCTAAAATTGTTTTAATGGCGCTGATGATCTTCAAATAATATTAATTTGAAACACAATATAGCGTGTTTTGTGCTGTCAAACAAGGAGATACTCTAGCTGGATTTGAAATTAACATCAAGTTTGTGTTGAAGTTACTATTGACCTAAATTCATCATAAGTATGTGTGATTACACCCCAAATATTTAAAATACTCCACATGGTTTACAATATTCAACTATCGTTCTGTATCATAAATTATTAATGCTATTATGATATTTAAAATTTGCGGTTTGTACTACTACAATATCCTACAATTTACTTAGTACTTGTTCATCAAGGTCATAAGTACTTACAGCAATTCTACATACACACAATACTAATAGCTAATGCAATTATGTTTATTTTTGGTGATCACCATCACTGATATTATTCATTCATTTGTAGGTTCTACTTCATTCCAAATTTTCTAGAGGAAAACATAGCCAATTCATCATTTTTCAAAGTGCTTTAGTCATTTGGAAGATAGTTAAAAATCTTCAGTAAAATTGCGTTCCTTCAAAACAGGGTGAGATCTAAGATACCAATATAAAGCATATTACTTTCAACAGTGTAAACATCTGATAATTGGCAAAAGTCATTGTCAATCCTTCCTCATTGTATTTTTCAAAAAAATTCCTAGGATATATGATGATGAATCTTGCCCTTTGTTGGAAATGATGACATAATGACATTGCCCACAACAATTGACTATTGACATTGTTTTTTAATTTCTTATTTATGTTAAAGTTGTAAACTTACTTATCCCAATAAAAATACCCATCACAACCACTTCCATTCTCTTATGGTCCAAGGAGGGGAGTCACATACAATGCCACCAGGTTAATAGTTTTTATTGCTTGAGATATGTGCATATGCCTCTTGTAAAATATGTCTCCATTTTTTCTTCTTTTGTGGCATTCCACAAATATTTTATCAACAACACTTTTTGAGCTGGCGCAGAAACAGACAATTTCAGCATTGGAAACTAAGCTACAGCTGATTCATCAATGTAATCAAGAAGGTCAATGTAGAATTTGTGGAGATATGCATTGGTGTATATGCAAACCAACAAATTTTGTAGCATTATGATTATGGTGAATTTTGTTTGTAAATTCCCTAGTATTAGAATTTTTACATCAATAATTAACATTGTAATAAACGGAGAAATTTAAAGTGGAATTAGAAAATAATTATCTACAGTTACATGAAAGAATTTAATGGAAGGGGAAGCCCTCATGCAAATGCTTCTGCTTCTCCCTTGCTTTTATGTCCTCAGCTTTCCCTTGTTCTTTTGATCTATTGATTTATGCTTGGGTAGATGGAAGACAAACAGAATGGTTGGGAGAAGAGAAGGAGGATGTGTTGCACTGTTTTTTCATTTCATTTGTTTTGCAACAAATTCTTTGTTGCAAAGTGCAATCCTTTGCCTACTTGTTAGAAAGCTCTTGGCCCTCATATCAAAAAAGAGCCACATTGTTTTATTCAGCTGTGGATCCCACTTTGGTGGCATCTTGAGAGCTAATGGCAGTATTGTATTTGAAAGAATAATTGGCCAATGAAAAGAAAATGGCAATTTTGTACAAAAATTGTGGAGGATAAAAATGAAATGTATTGGGTGACTTTAGACCTTTTTTTCTTGCATAGACCATTGAAAGTACCAAAACAACCAGAATACACAGACAAGAATACTGTGTAAATTGGCTGACATCATAGGAGAGTTGTTCAAGGGTTTTTGGATTGAAGCAGTTTTCATAGTTCATAGAAACCTGTAACAAATTGCTTTCAAATGAATAGCAATTAAACTACCAATCCCCTTCCTTCCATATATTAGCTCCAATTACCAAATAATCAGATGAAATGAATCCTTTGAAGAACAAAATGTTAATGCTTCACAATAAAATAGTGGAGGTGGCCATTACATGGGATAAGGCAAAATTAAATGAGATAGGATTATTTCTTGCAAGCATACAAGAAAAACAATTTGTCAATTAAGTCTAAGGATAGTTTTTAAGAAGAGAGAATTAATCGAGCTTGTGTGAACTATCAATACTTAAATTATTCAGATATGTAAAATTGATGCCAATCAATTTATTTTTGAAATCAGTTTGATTAAAAATTCAAATAATATCCTATTGTAGGATTGGTTAGCCTAAAGTAGTTAGAAAAAGACACATTGATCTAGGTATTAGGTACTCATATTTCATTCAAAACATTGTGTCTTTTCACTAACACAACAAAAAACTACTTGATCAGTACAGAATGAAAGGGTTTTTATTTATAGCTTGTTGTGTCACATTTACAAATAATTGAGTTCATCATCTTGTACTACATCATCACAAAAGATTACAACTGCAATGATATGACCAGAAGTCAAGAAGGTCTTAACATCTATTACCACTGTGTGATTAAATATGAATAGTTTGTTGCCAGATTCAAATGTAAATTAATGAGAAAATGAAAACTTGAGAAAAATCAAAGATGATATGTCTCTCTCAACTAAATATCATTTGTCTTTTGCTAGTTGCATTTTTAAAGGAAATAAAATAATCAAGCAAGGAAAGATATAAAACTGATAAGAATGACTCATCATTGGCATCATCATTAAATAGTGGTGAAATGAAAAAAGATGAAGAGGAAAGTCACCAGTCTGAACAACTCAAATTTATCAAGGTCTTGAAAGGAAGGACAAAAGTCATATATTCATATAATTGGAGTCAAGAGTAAAAGAAAGATACTGTAAGATTGAGATGAGTCTAGCAGACAGGAGGAATTCTGAGGCAGTTCAGAGAGCTCAGCTTCAGCATGGAACAATTTAATTCTCAACCTAACATATTCTTCATCTTTATTCACCAAACCACAAAGACACAGAAGATGTTTACAATCTAGAGATACATGGGGTTTGAAATGCAGTCAATTACAGCAAATCAACACTTATATTGCACATGTTTAACAATAGATATTTTATTGTTGTAGCATGTTGAAATACTTAGAGAAATCACATTGATAGGTAGAAGGCCTAAAGTGATCAATTAATTCAAACACGTAAACTCAAAATAGTCGTTCAGAATAAGTTAGAGTGGAACACTGTCAAATGTTGTGAACTCTAAAGTATATGTGACAGGACAATTATATTAATCAAATTAGTATTAATTGTGGGGCTTAATCACAAGTCATTGGGGATTGTAGTGGAATATGTGAGGCATTCCAAATATTGGCATGGCATTATGATTGTCAGTGCTCCTTTACTAAAAGAGTTGTGATTTTACAAAAGAAAGTATACTTAATATCATTATTGCTTTGGCATTTACGCTTTCAAATTGATTCCTTTGCAATCAATTACAACTGTGTGGTGAAGCCATTACTAGTAATTGATGATGGTGGTGTACAAATTTTTAGTAGTGAATGAAGTTTGATATTTGTCTGTATGGGACAATTTTGAATCACTGCAAATGCAATCAATACAGCATTGAATTGTATGTGGGAATTTAATGAGATAATTTATTTCCTCACATGGTGATAAAGCATTTTCAGATGTCACATCAACAATCATTTACATGCAATGCAAAAGTGCATGTAATCAAACAGTTATTTAGAAGAATATTAAAAGGGGAAATAGACTCCTCAATTATGGCCATGCTTCGTTGCTAGTCAGGGTGTTTTGATACATAAAAAGAAACTATGGAAAAAAGAGGGATTTACTGGAAAATATATTTTATGTTGTGAAATGATTTTCAGCAGTTAACTCATTGTTTTATTCAACCAACAAGTCATGTTGTTTTGTAAGGTGATGCCAATACAAAGGATAAAATTGAATGTTGAAATATGTTTTCCTGGGTGAGACGAAAAAATGAGGAATGAGGTTTCAACTTTTGATGATGCCAAAAGTAAGTTCCCGCAACCCAAAGAAAAAATTCGGAATGACTACCTAAATATTATGCCATTCCAGATAATGTCGGACGTTCTCGGGAAAAGAATTTTTAAAGGACGTAATAATAATTATAACACGTGAGCCTATTTGGTGGTCAGTTTACAGTTGCTCTCTCTCTCTCTCTTCTTCCTTTTGAACTAACGAGTCCGGAGGATGTGACGGTTCGGCAACATATATCATTTTATCACCGACCCAACATGCAAAATAACGTCATGTCACCCCGCGGAAGACGGGAGACACAGGGTTATGTATGATCAACACAATGAACACGAATGGAAAATCCAACAGAAACAAATCGCTCACCAATGCATCAAATAACAACAGCGCCGGTAGCATGGTACGCGACTCTGCCACGAACACGTTTTGGCTTGGACACAGGGCCGTCCTTGGTTGTCTCGTCATCGGCACGTTCGCCATCTCCCTGTCTAATCTTATCATTGGGCATCGCGATTACTATCTTAGCAGTGTTTATCAACGCGAACACTATAGTCTTGGATTACCTACGTTTCAAAGAATTACCGAAATCAATGGCGAAACAATTTATGATGGAGAATACATATCACGTATTCTTCACGGGGAGCTGCCTTTCCCATTAAACAACAATTTGCAACGACTCAAATTTCGCCCTGGATCACTTCCTCTATCGAGTGCACAGTCGCTTCAAAAATGCTATGTAAATCTTACTCGTTACGGGAATCAAATACCAGACAAAACTGTAATGCTGGCCTCCGTATCGGACACCCACAAACTCATTTACCGCAATATTCCCAAATCATCTTCCAGCACTGCTCGTCATGCCATGAAAGACTATTTTGATGGAAACGACAGGCGTATGAGGCACAATGAACTGGAATTAGCGGTGTATCAGTTGAACTATTCCCTGGTTTCCTTCGTCAGAGACCCATTGAATCGATTTTATTCATCTTTTGATGAGTCATTTTTTCGACTGGGCCCGTGGATGGGGGATAGCCCACTTGTGCAAAATAAACCAGCAGTGAGGAAATCCTATTTTCAGAATAAATACAAAGTGGATAAGTATCCATACCTTTATGAGGGGCTGCCCACCATCGGGCATTTTCGTGAAGTTTACTGCCCTCCGGATGAGTTGAAGCTCAGTCCGATGGCTTGCAATAATGTACCGTCTATTGAAAATGGAACTCTGGCACATCGGTTTGAACAATTCGTGAGGGATTATGACGGTAGTGATCCTTTTGATGTCCATATGCATCTGCAGGTGTCGAACTTGGTTTGGGGCGTAACAGGGAATCCTCTTCCAGTCACGAAATTGTACAATTCGACTGAAGCGGATAAGGGATGGCTAGATATTGCGCGTGAAAAGGGGGTGCATATTCCTGATGGAGAGTTGACTCATGGGCGGAGGATTACTCGGAGATTCAATGTCAGCAAGGTGTCGGATGCGACGAAACGCAAGATATGTCGGTTGATGGCATTGGACTATTGTTGCTTAAACTTTGAGTTGCCCGAAGTGTGTAGAACGGCTGATGAGGATGAGGCTGTTTATTGTGCCTTGGATAAAATACCGAAAAGAGACGGATATAATAATGACGCTTTGTATGAGTTGGTGGTTCAGCAGTGGAGTATTTAACAACATGTGCAAATTGGATTCTTTGTTGCAAACAAAGTTCATATAATCAATTCGAGATTATTATTGTTGGGTTGGGTTTTTATAGAATAAGTGGCGGTTTACCTATGGATTTTTTTCTGTAATGTCCTCCCATTTCCTTTACCGCCTACACATTGGTAAATGAGAATTCCACAAATTATGTATGCTATGGGGTATGGCATATTATGTCATCAGTACTACTACCTATTTGTTACTATGTGTTCTTTGATATTTTCTCTTTCTGATTCTGTATTCATGAAATTTTGATTTTGGTAATAATTGTTTAGGAAATTACTGTGTGATGGCTGCCAGGAAAGAGGATCCAACAATTTTAAATTTAACAACTCACCAAATCTTGGGCCTATTGTAAGAAAATTAATGTAGAGTGATAATATTTTGTTGAAAGCAGAAAGAAGGAATAAATGCCAAATATGTGGAATTGATGGAGAGCACTTCTGAAATAATATTGTTTTCACTCAATCAAAAATCCAACAAAACATCAATTTTCTGTTGAATGAGCCATTAGATATCCCAACTTTAAAATTTGTTATAATTTAGTGTAATATGTCACTTAGCATATCTTCACATATTGTTCAATAATTTTAATGACATCATTGTTGATACAGTTGCATTTAATCATAAATCCTATTTTCCAGCTCTGGTATGTTTACAAACAAATACACCTCTGTGGTATATGGTAACATTTGCTGTGTTGGAGGTGAAATTATATCCAAAGTTTTTTCTTAACAAGGAAAGGTGATGTATAATTGTATTTGAAGGTTTGTAGTATGATCTATCAAAAGTTGGCCTAATAAGAAAGAATTGAGTCAAAAAATGAAGCCTGCTACTGGCATAAGTGTCTTCTATTGAATTCAATTTCATCATATCCTTTTCTCTTTTAGCCCTATGATTGATCTTTAACACATGATTTAGCATAATAAAATATATAATATGGTCTGTTTGTTAAGCTCTGTCATACTACTTGATAGTGTGAAACTGATTTCTAGGGAAAATTAGAGGAAACAAATTGACTTACAGTGATATTGATCATAACCAGGACTATACATTGTGACAAATAACAATGTTTGGGGGGGTTGAAAGCTAGGAATCTCATGACTTAAGAAAAAATATCTTTCATACAAGTCTCTCAGTGTAGGAAACTAGTAAAAGATGCAAAAGCCATTTATAATCTAATATATATCTGAATACTTTGGAGTTATATCAAGCTTCAACTATTTTGCATATTGTGCAGGATGTAATTTCCTAAGTAACTTCTAGTGTCTCTTAATATTGTCTTAGTCATTATTTTAGAAGATATCATGTAATAATCAATGAGATATATATGCTGGTATTATACTGCAATAGCATTCATCTTCAGCTCTGACTCTGGATTGCAAGTATACTTATTGTAAGCATACTATTTTACAAGATGTATGTGCCATTATCAATCGGTATTCACATTATTCAAATGTTTCACCATGTGTCTCTTAGAGTCTCAATGCCTCTTTAATGACAACAAATTTAGTTCCTAATAATGAAGTCTCAAGAGTTGATCTTTTCTGAAATCAGCATATTACAGGATGTATTGACTTACACAAGGAATTCATTGATCAACTACTTTTTACAACGGTCAATACAATCCATAATAGCTTATGTGTGTTAGGTCAGTATTTCTCATTTTTCAACCTTGCCATAAAAATCTACCTAGTCCCTCTTAATTCAAATATTATATGCAAGGGTAATATGTAATATAAAAGATGACATCACAAGCAAAGCAGTATATCCATTTAGAAGGTTTGCATAGACACATCAGACCTCAGTGAAAATATTAACTCTTCTAAGCTAACTAAGTGTAGTTCAGGGATCAACTCTACAGCAATATCAGTATCTGGTCAATTATCTGTATGGAAAGGGTTTGACATGTTGCACATTATCTTATAGAGCTTGGGTAATTACAATTTGATCTATCATCTTATATGTGTCTGGAAGGATTTAGATTCAGGTCGCATACCCATGTGCAACTATCTAGCTTTACATGTTTGAGTTTTGCCCAGACTTTAATAAAACACCACTCTAGTTGCTAGTTGCTAGTTGCAAGTTGCAAGTTGCAAGTTGCTAGTTGCTAGTTGCTAGTTGCTAGTTGCTAGTTGCTAGTTGCTAGTTGCTAGTTGCTAGTTGCTAGTTGCGAATTTCTTCAACATAGGGTCTCTGTCAAGAAAGCACATTGTGACATCCAAGTATACTAACATTTTATGAAGTTGTAAACAATTACTCCTGTTGCTTTTCTCAATCTACAAATTAGACAGCAGAGTTTGAACTACAATCAACTATTTTCTACATCCCTCTTCAGGGGCTAGCAAGATCTAGATATATATTAGGTATAGTAAGATGTACATTCAGAAATTTGGTTGGTATAATGTCATTGAGGTAGATATGCAATCAATGGAACAGTTAGCAAGTCTTTGTGGACACAAAACTGGCAAATGTGACTAATGCAAGCACATCTAATATATGCTTTCTGTGGCAAGTCTCAACTCCTAGCAGATGATTTTAGTATTGAAGTTCCTCAAAGTTGACCAAGGATTTTGTTTAATGATGTCAAATGCCAGTTTATTTCTTTCTTTTTCAAGCAATGATATACATCCACATTATACTCTTGTTTTTTGATCTGGCCACTAAATGAATTGTTTTTCTGTCTAAATTTATCCATAGACTTTGCAAACACATCCAAATTATTTTCTTCTAAACTAATGTTAAAAATTGAGTTAGTTCTGAATTCTGAAATGCTTAATATAGATTGAAAATTCGGATTATGAAGACAAGAATGGACAGTTGCACTGATTCTAGATCTTGATAAAATCCTTCCAAGAATATTAATATAGACTATCCACTACATTTAATAGGCTTTTGATATGACTTGGTTCTAGTATTGCAGTAAAATATTTCAATATTTTGCTATGTTGGTAGTGAGAAGTGTCATCATTGTTGTAATAATCAGAGCAATTTATTATCACATTGCTTTGTGCTTCCTTTGTTGTAAGTTCTATAATCTTATCCCAAATTTTTTCCCAATGACTATCTACTTCTAACCATCTCTTTCTTCTGACTATGACAACCAAGTACAGATTACTCATCTTATTTTCTTTAATTCCCTCTTTTCGAAAATATTTTCATTCTCTCTAGTTGATTTTGACCTCAAATTTCTCAAAGCATTTCACCCATTGGAAAGATTTTTCAAATGCTATATATATGTGCTTGGATACATCCTTGTCATGACATTTCATGTCAGGAATAGAAAAAGCAACCCTTTAATAATTAAATGAATACTTCCCTCCCATCAAATAATATATATCCTCTTCATTTGGAATCATGATGTGTTAAGACAATATATTATACAAAATAAATCCAATGAAAACTGAAGAGTTGGACAAAAATTTTTGAAGCTAATAGGTGTGTAGGCATAGATAAATTAAAAAATGGACAATTACTCATTTAGTTATTTAATTTCCTGTCTTCTTTGTTTTCTATTGCCATTGGCAGTCAGCATATGTTACTGCATGTGTGTTCCAGTCTTGTGATTTGTATTGTACCAATGGAAGGTGTGTTTACTGTGGGGAATCTTGTCTGTCCTGGGTCCAATGCTGTGGTTAAATATTAAATTTGGCAAGCAGGAGAGAGGATGGTACTTTCCTCCATCTTGGCATTTTGATGTCAATGCATCCTTGAGAATCACAACGTAGAAGAGCACTAGGAAGGACATGTGGAAGAAGGGGTGTGCAAAGGTAGAAAGGAAAAATAACTCCATGATAGGTGGGTGTCGTGTATAAAGATGTGCATCAATTTTTAATTCTCACTCCCAAAAAAACTTAAATTTTCCAGGCTCACTGCATGATACACAAACAAAATATACCTCTAGCATGAAACCTCTTTCATTTGTATTATTAGTTGTTCTGTGGGCAGTGGGTTGTTGACAAAAACTGGAGTTGCATGTTGCAGATGGCCCAATTTGATCAAGGCATTTCATACAACTGGATTGGTTTGCACTGTGCCACAGAGACCACCACGTTTTGCTCTTGTTGCTGAGCAGTAACCAGTTCTAGGATGGTAAGACTTGAAAGAATGACACTATTGAGGTGGATATTTTTGGTCTGTTTAGTTGTGACCAAAGATCAGTATTCACACTATGGATATTGGGTTTAAGATAGAAGGAATCAGATTGGGTTTTCAATTTCATACCACTTTCATAGCATCAAATCATGTCATTCAGGTGTAGCCACGTATCCAAGCAAACATTGATACCATTTGCAGGAAAATTCAATTGAAGAACTTCATTAAGTGTAATTTTTAAGGGCTTTTTACATTCTAAGATCAATGGTAAAAATTTAGAAGTAATATAAGTCAACTACTTGTGAACCTATTTTTACTTTGGAATCCGGAGGTAAGGAGTCCTCAAATGCATTTTGTGCAATCAAACCCAAATATAACTGGTGCTGCATGGTTGGATGGATTTTGATGGAAGGTTTTATTTGATTTTGTGCAGTACCTTGTACTCAGGTATGCTGTCATCAACCTAACTCTCACCAATATACCACTGAAGTGCCAAGCCGTAGTAGGCAGAACTAGTTAAGTCAAATGTGATGATGTCCCCTCATCAACTAACCCTTATTATAGTACATATTAGTGCAAAAACGTATTTTTTCAAAGAACCCAAAACTAGACTTCAAATCCAAGGGAGCCACAC
>JACCDI012023885.1_pt1 | contig 11315 bp, 10 predicted proteins | sample 7442791 | NCBI WGS metagenome assembly JACCDI01 (sample SAMN15323434, study PRJNA562643) | freshwater metagenome | isolation source: river surface water | place: USA:Blue River Watershed | collected 2017-08-15
CTCTTGGCGCTGCATGGGCAATGATTGGACCAGCCCTCTTCGGCTGGTTGTCGGATAGGTCGACCTCGAAGTTCGGCAAGAGACGTCCCTTTATCGCTATCGGCGCAGCGATGACAGTGATCGCCCTCGCGTTTCTGGGCGCAGCGAACTCGCTGCCACTGATGATGATCGGCTACCTATTTCTCCAAGTCTCCGATGATGTGGCGACAGGTCCCTATGCATCCGTTCTGCCGGATCTCGTCCCGATGGAGCACCGCGGAAAGGCAAGTGGAATCATTGGGTTGCTCCAGCTCACGGCTCAAATCGCGGCGGCTGCGGTAGGTTTCTTACTTTCAGGGAATCTCCTCGCCGTGTACGGTGCGATCGCTGGCGTAAATCTTATCTGCGGGCTCATTGTTGTCATCGCCCTCAAGGAGCAAGTCCAGACAACAGCAGCACCTGCAGCGAACGGTCCGTTCTTTAGTCTCAATGACTGGATTGCACCGTGGAAAAGTGCCGACTTCCGCTACGTCTGGTTTAGCCGCGCTCTGGTTGCGCTTGGCTTTTACATCATCACAAACTATGCGGTCAACTACATGAAGGATGTCATCAAAGTCTTTGTCATTCCTGGAATGATGACCCTCAAAGACCCGATGCAGGCGGCGATTGCCGTTGTACTCCTGATGTCCGTTAGTGGAGCAGCGATTTCAGTAACGGCAGGGCGCTGGGTCGACACGATTGGCCGTCGGAAAGTAACGCTCTGGTCTGGCTGGGCGATGTTCATTACGCTTATCCCATTTGCCCTGATTCCACGCTTTGATGTCATCCTTCTCGTCGGGACATTGTTCGGGGCAGCCTACGGAGCCTATATGGCATCATCGGTTGCCCTGGTCGCCGATGTGCTTCCAGATGCTGAATCATCCGCAAAAGATATGGGTATATGGCAGGCGAGTGTCAGTAGCCCGCAAATTGTTTCAGGGCTGTGTGGCGTACTGGTTGATAGTGTCAATCGGCAGCGACCTGGTCTTGGCTATGCGGCCGCATTTCTGATTTCCGCCGCCGCATTTTTGCTTGGATGCCAGCTTGTAAAGCGCATAAAGGGCAGTCGATAAGCCGCTCAAACCTTGGTGGTTGCCCAGTTTCCGCGGCGATATGCAGCGATCAGGAGAACCATAGAAACAACGGGAGTGCTTGCAATACCCAACCATACACCCATCACCCCTAGACCGGTCAAGGTTGACAACGCATAGGCCAGCAATACGCGAAAGCCCGTTGTAACAAACGTGACTGTGCGCGGAGTCCTGGTGTCACCTGCGCTCGACAAAACACCTGCGAGGACGAGATTGACAGCGACAGCGGGTTGAATAAATGCCATCAGCTGTAGATAGCGTGTTGCAAGACCGACTGCTTCAGGGGCACTTGTTGGTAACATCAGCTGCGCAATACCGGCAGCCAATAAGCCGAAACTCACACCCGCTATCGTCATCGTGAGGACAGCTTGCCCAATAGAAACCAGCGCAGCATCCTTTGCACGAGCGAGATTATTCGCGCCAAGGTTTTGGCTGACGAATGTTCCTGCGGTTGATGCAAACGCATTCCCAGGTAAAAAGGCAAGCGATTCGACGAGTACTCCGATGCCATGCGCAGCTCCCGCAGCAGAGCCGCTTTGTGTTCTCAACAATAATGCCTGGATGGTAAGTCCACTGAGGGCAACAACCGCTTGCCTTGCAGAAGCGGGAAGGCCAACGTGCAAAATACGCTTTAGCATCGCTGTGTCCGGCAACCAACTCCCTTTTAGTCCATTACTTAGAGCAGTCTCAGGTAAAAAGAATATGAAGAGCAATGTTGCTATGGTCTGGCTGATACCGAGCGCGGCTCCCCCACCACTTACTCCCATCCGCGGAAATCCGAACATGCCGAATATAAGGATGTAGTCGAACAGGATATTGAGCGCAACAGTAACAGCGATAACCTGCATCGCCCGTCGGGACTCTCCCAAGACTCCAAAAACCGTGTTGCCAATCACCAAAGTAAACAACGATGGCACAGCAAGCATCGACCAGCGGAGATATGAAACACCTTCATCAAAGCTGGATGGATTGCCACGGTAACCGATGGTTTGTAGGAGTGAAGGAGCAAAGAGAGCGACAAACCCTCCAATCGCACTGCCGACTAGGACAGAAACCAGCACTGTTTGCCTTAGGGCCGCTGTGGCCTCCGATGTGTTTCCGGATCCGATGGCACGCCCGATAATTGCCGCTGCCCCCACAGAAAATGCGACCAGAATTGTCATCAGTGCAAGCCGAATTTCGTGGACTACCGTAACGATGGCAAGGGCATCTACGCCGAGGCGTCCCATGAAGAGCTTGTCAGCAATGCTATTGGCGGACATCAGGAGACCGCTGGCAATCGCCGGAAGCGCTAACTTCCAAACAGCGGGGCGAAGTGGTCCACTTAGGATTCCGTGTGTGTCTGACGTGTTGTTCATAACCTACCAACGAAATTCGCTAACGGTCTCTGATTCCCTGCCACGCACACGGAATGACCACACCTGCCTAGCGACGCGCTAGTACGCCGACGATGATCACAATAAAGACGACACCAGCGAGTATCCAGATGAGCGGATTGTCGTACACACCCAGAAACTGCCAGACAAACATCGCCAATGCACCAAGCGCTCCAACCAATAATCCAACTTTTGCTGCACTGGATGGGCTTCCGCGACGGTTCATCGACCTAACGCTGGTGTAGATCACCCATGGGATAAGGGTAAAACAGAGGACGATTGAAACACCCACCACAATCCACTTATCGACCACGCTGTGAACCTTGAATTCATAAAACGTGTCTTGAGCCTGTGGATATCGGGTAGATCCGGTCTCGGTGGTGACGACAAAGTACCCCTTGTGATCGCCTTTTTCAAAGCCGTTGACTTCCCACGTGACCGTTGCACCGTCAGCACTGGAGCCTTCGACAGTCTTCATTGGAATGTCGATATTCCCACTCCGTGACTCATCATGAAAGATGGCCTTTGTGACATCATCTCCACGTGGGTCGACATACTGCAGTCGCAGCGTATAGCGCTTTCCGGTTTGATAGAGATTTGATAACGCCTGGTTCCCTGGAGTAGACAGCGTGGCACCTTGCGCAAACACTCCGGAGATAACTCCGCAGACTACAACAAACAGGACAAATATTCGGCGAATCACGTTCTTCCACGCTCCCAGCTGACCGGCGTAACTTTCCACCGATATTCAGCAACGCTCTCAGTATCCCCGGCGACCGACCGGATACGCAATGTGTCACCCACTCGGACCGGAACGCTGGCAGTTCCGCTGACATCAACTCCATTGACAGATAGAACCCAGCCTGATGGCTGCCCCGGCACGGTAACAGCCTTGGCTACGAGGACTCCCCGGTCTAATGTAAGTACCGCGATTGCACTTGTGCTCCCAGGAAATGGTAACGATTGCGTACATCCGGCAGCCAAACCGCCAACTCCAACCGAGTCCGCCCCACGAAAAACTAAATCACGACCGCTTCGTGTTCCCGTCTCAATCGCGATGGCAAGCGGTTTACGACTTTTCAGCATCACGAAAACACCCGCAGCCGCAAGCACCACTGCACCACCAAGCAGATATGGCCATACAGGATCATCAGGGGGAGGCGGTGGAACGTTTGCAGGCGCAACCGGCATACTCTCTTTGGGTGGCGTAGTGATATCCTTCGGGCTCCGTTCGATTGGGCGCTGGCTATCTGAATCAATCGTTACACCAAAGCCGAAGGTCCTTCCGCCTTTAGCTGCAAATGCAGAAATATCCCGCCGATAGGAATCGCCAACAGATGTCTTAGCAATCTTGCTGAGGTCTCCGCCCTTGTCATAGTAGTTTGCATAGTTTTGGAGCTCAGTCGGATTATCACGCGGAGCATCGTTGTACGAATCCGTCACAAAAACAATCACGGGTGACTTTGCACCGCGGTCAAGCGCCTGCCTTAGTGCGGCATGATGTGGCAGTCTTAGATTCGTACCAGCACCTTCGAGAGCTTTGTATGGAATGGCATCAAGCGCCTCTTTGCGATCTTTATTAGATGAAATGAGACCATCAAAGAGAACATGCTCTGAGGCATTCACGCCAACGATACGTACATACGTTCCCTGAACCGCTGCTTCTTTGACAACGCGCAGCGCAGCCTGGCGCGCCTTCGTCATCATTCCATTCGTCAGCATACTGCCGCTGACATCCTGTATGAGTGCAATATAGTCAGGGCGTTTTTGCTCTATCGACTGAAGGATGGTTTTGGACTTTTCGAGGCTGGTGTCCTGTGCGACTGCAGACTGGTTGGGTGCCATAATGGTGATACCGCAAATCAGAATAGCAGTGACAAATGCAGTACGTCTCATTTATAGGGATTGTATCAAGCAGGTATCAACGATATCCGGCACTGATGATGCGTGCAGTAACCGCTGCAGTGTGTCGGTACCAGCCGCTGGCAAGGTTTTCAGCCTGACCTCCGGGTGCATTCGTCGATAGAAACACCTGGCTTCGATAGTCCCCGGGTGCAAGCCTTGCAGCACTCACCACAAATGGAATCCTGCCGGTGCCGTTGGGCGCAATGACAATCGGCAAAGGAATCTGCCGCACATTCAGCCATGGGTGCTGCGTGGCAATAACACGAATCAGCAGTGTTGCCTCACCAGTGTTGCGGATGAGTAGGTTCAGCTCTCCACCACTACCGGATACAACAGTGCAGCGATCCGGCTGATCACAAACGAGCTGTGGATGCCCTTTCTCTACCCGCGCACCCGGTAAACCGCTACGCATGTCTGCGGCACTTGGCTGCCCCCCCCCTTTGGTGATGCTATCCATAGCTATCTCATCCAGGCCTTCGAGGACTTCTCGAATTGCCGCCAGCGTTTCACAGCGCAAGACCAGCCCTTCTACCCGTGCCCGCACGACAGGACTTGCAAATGGGCCAGACTTTGGTAGAAGCGCCGTCACAAGCTTCGTCGCGGCAACGATATCAGCAGATGGCCCGGCTCCGGGTCCGTACACATTGTTGTGATGCGGAGCTGTTGGATCGCAGATTCCACCATCGGCAAGATACATTCGTAAATCATCACCAATAATGAGGTTGTCCAGCGACAATCCGCCGTGGGCAATCCCGGCAGCATGGAATGCGGCAAGCCCATCCAGAAGGGGCACAATCCAGCGCCTTAACGTTTCGGTATCCGCCCGTCCGCCGACTCCCATCCAGTATTGTCGAAGGTTCTTGCCTTTCAACACATCACGAATTGTATAAACACTGTCGTCGACGAGCATCCAGCGTCGAAATGGGACAATCGTTTGGTGGACGGCATCCAGTGCCCCAGTAAGGCGGTTTTGGAGCACCGAGGTACTCGGAATCCTGCGAACCATAATCGGTCGCCCTGTAAGCGTATCTGAGCCAATCCAAGCGCTGACATCGGGTTGAGGTGTTGAAACAACACCCGCATTGGCAACCTGTTTGGTGATTACTGCCGGAAGTTGCTCAGACATCTAGAGCACCCCCGTCATCCGGAGCGCATGCAGAACGCCACGGGTGGTGGCAACATAGACATTGCCGTCTGCGTAGGCCATCGGAACACTCACCTGGGGTCCGCCACCACCAGCATCATAGACATCATCTACCGCCATCCCGGCAGCAAGACGATGTAATCGAGCATCCTTGCCAGCGAACAAAAAGCCATCCGGGGCGACGATAGGCTGTGCCCGAACCGGACCGCGGCTGGTCCGCTGAACAGGCTGACCTGTTTCACGGCTGACAAGGCACAAACCCTCCACCGTTGGAACAGCAAGAACACTGTCGGCAATGCTGGGTGTCCCGGTGATTGCCCCACCGAGGACAGGCGACTGCCATATCACTTCTCCCGTTTCCAGCACCAAGGCTCGGAGAATGCCATCGTGTCCGCCACAGTACACGATTCCATCATTGACTACCGGTGCGGCATCAAAGCTGTCTGCCAGCTGTGTGTACCAGAGTGTGGCACCAGTGGATGCATTAATCGCAAGTACTCCGCCAGTGTCGTCGTGAACGACGACCACATTGTTGTGTGCTGCTGGAGTACACTCCGGACGACCGGACATGGGAACTTCATACCTGATGCGTCCGCCGTCGGTGGTAAGCACAACAAGCCTGCCAGTATGGATACCATCTGCGACCGGTACTGCCACTGCCTCATTGTTGAGTGGAATCACGGAGCCATAAACTGAGCCACCAATATCCACCATCCAGCGACGTGTGCCTCGGATTGCATCCACAGCAACGACACTACCGCTCACAAGTCCGGCTACAATCAGGTCACCAACCACACAGACGCCACCGCGATCAGGATGAACAGGCGCGGGCAATACATACGGTTCCCAAACAGGCGTGCCAGATTCGACATCGAACGCGTGCAGTAAATGCTCACCATCACCGGGTGTGCTTGCGGCGTAAACCACACCGAATGCAGTGATCACGGATGACCACTGCAAACGCCTGAGCGGATTCGTATGCAATGTAACTGGATATTGCCAGATTAGGGCACCGGCACCAAGAGGAACATCGGCAATACCCGTATGACTGCTGTTTCCTCCAAGCGTGACCCAGTCCTCACTTGCACGGATGATGTGATTTGGACTGACAAGACAGGTACGCACCCGCCAAGTGTTCAGAACGCCACATTGAGGGCATGGCCGAAGTCTCTCAAAACAGTGCATACATACGGTAGGAGGTTTGGCTCCGAGATGACTTGGGATATGCAGGACTTTTTTGCAGGAAGGGCATACAGCTACTGGAAGATGAACCGACACCGATGCGGTTTGCTCTACGCGAACTCCAGCAGAATTCTGCTGCGTAAACTCAATGTGTAGTTCACCAAGAGGTGGTCGCCCTCCCTCCACCATTCGCCTGGCAGCAGAGACATCAACCACGACGTCAGCATCCATGATTCCACCAGCGGCTACAGCAAAGCTCTGCGGAACGATTGACAGCCAAGGCTCAGATGATTTGGCAGTGACTCTTAGGGCACCCCGCCCTACGCGTGCCGCAAAACGAAGCTGCTCATCGAAAAAACCTCCGGAAACAAATGCTTCCGCAGGTAATTTTATGGACATACTGTTCCACGGGAGTTCGTCTGAATCGGTCATGCGCTGTAATGGTGAGTGTAGCGGGGTCGGTATGCCCCGTCAAGCCTCTCCAGCGTAACTTCGACCCGGGGCGTAGAATGTAACAATGAGCAAGGGAATCGTCCTCGCCGGAGGTAGTGGAACGCGTCTCTATCCGGCAACCAAAGCCGTTTCAAAACAGTTGATGGCCGTCTACGATAAACCGATGGTCTATTACCCACTCTCCACCCTCATGTTGAGTGGAATCCGGGACATCATGCTGATTAGCACCCCTGATGACCTCCCGCTGTTCGAACGCCTCCTTGGAGATGGAAGTGCATACGGAATTTCCCTCCAATACGCTGCACAGCCACGCCCGGAGGGTCTTGCACAGGCATTTCATATCGCCAAGGACTTTCTCGCCGGTGGTCCTGCCGCACTCGTACTTGGAGACAATGTCTTTTACGGACATGGCCTTCCAGAACAGCTGCGAAGAGCCGCAAACCGCACATCCGGTGCAACCGTCTTCGGATATCACGTGGCAGATCCTGAACGCTACGGGGTGATGGACTTCGATGCAACAGGGCGGGTCATCTCTATCGAAGAAAAGCCGGAGAATCCAAAGTCAAACTATGCAGTTGTCGGGCTTTACTTCTACGATAAAGACATCACAGACGTAGCAGCCGCTGTAAAACCAAGTCACCGCGGTGAGCTGGAAATCACCACCGTAAATCAGATGTACCTGGCAAAAAATGACCTGCATGCCGAAATCCTTGGTCGCGGAACCGCGTGGCTCGACACTGGCACCCACGATGCACTCCTGGAGGCCGGTAACTTTGTTGCCGCCATCGAGCGCCGTCAGAGCCTCAAAATCGCCTGCCTCGAGGAAATCGCACTGCAAAATGGTTGGATATCTGCCGATGATGTCGTTGCGGCAGCAAATGTCCTTGGTAAGACAGGTTATGCCTCCTATTTGCGAAGAATTGCCAGCGAAACAAAACCCAACCTCCCGGAGACCAGATAAGACATGGCTGACCGACTTTCCCCATCCGATATCCACCCGGATTACGCGAATGTCCTGACCACACAGAGCTACGCTCCACGGACCAACATCGAGGGTGTAAAGATCATCGAGCTGCGTACGTTCCAGGATGATGGCGGTGCATTCGCTGAGATCATCCGTCTCGATGACAATGGTCGCCTCGCAGCATTCCCCGACTTTCAAGTCCGTCAATCATCCTGGTCAGTTGTCCAGCCAGGAGCGATTAAGGCGTTTCATATTCATTACAATCAGGATGATGTCTGGTTTGTCCCGCCGACGGAGCGGCTTCTAGTTGGCCTGGTTGACGCTCGCGCGGACAGTCCAACACTAAATGCACAAATGCGCTTACTGCTCGGCGGAGGCGTAGCTCGACTCTTGTTCATCCCCCGCGGAGTCGCTCATGGATGTGCAAATGTAGGTAACACAACCAGCCAGCTGGTTTACTTTGTGAACCAACACTTTGATGCCACAGCTCCGGATGAACATCGCCTTCCATTTGACATCTTAGGTACTGACTTCTGGGAAATGACCCCCGGCTAAATACCAACCATGTTTGGTAGGATAAGCGCCGTATGAAAAACACATGTTCCGCGTGTGGCGGTCAAATGCATAAAGGACGCCTTCAGGTCGGTAACGGGGATGCACGTATCACGATTACAGGAAAAGCATCCGATGACTTTCTCGGAGTAGCCTCTGTAACTGCATCCCCGGTTGCCGCCAAAGTCTGCGAGAAGTGCGGGCGCATAGATCTGTTCGCGACAAACCTCCAAGACTTGCTTAGCATTGACTGAGTTCCCAAAGGCAAAATGGGGCAGCTATAACGCCACGTTCGTACTGACCGCGGCAGCTCCGATTACGCATGTGGTCGTTTTCCCGTTCTACGGTGACCTCATCGTGCTCGCAGAGATCATCAACCGCGGCTGGTGCATCCCGAGTGGCCATATCGAGCCCGGAGAGACCCCCGAAATTGCCGCGCATCGGGAAGCCATGGAAGAAGCCGGCATTGAGCTCGGTCCGCTAACCCAGCTGGGCGCATTTGTGCTTACGGCGGAAGATGGTACCGCCGGGGCGGCAAACGCCTACATCGCAACCGTCACTAAAATGCACGATGCCCCTACTGGCAGCGACTCCGCAGGTCGGGCGCTTTTTCGCGTCGAAGATGTCAGTGAGACCTATTATCACTGGGATGAGCTCTTAGACAGCGCATTCCAGTACGCATGGCTAAGGGCCCAAAAGGACTTACGGATTGGGTATCCGATTCCCGAAGATATTGGGGATGCCGGGCTGCCACCGGAAATGTGACAGCCACTCGGGATGACAGGTACACTCGTGTGGCCCACATCCCAACCGTGGGCGGTATGAGCCCTATGGAAACCGAACCCGTCACAGACAGCCGCGTCCCCGTCAGCATTAAAGGCCCCGCAATCCGTATCCGCGGAGCACGCCAAAACAACCTAAAGAACGTCGATATAGACATTCCGAGGGACAAGCTGGTGGTCATCACCGGACTCTCTGGAAGCGGGAAATCATCGCTTGCATTTGACACCCTGTACGCAGAGGGCCAGCGCCGCTATGTGGAGTCCCTCTCTGCATACGCACGGCAGTTCCTCGGGCAGATGGATAAACCGGATGTCGACCAGATTGAAGGTCTTTCGCCAGCAGTCGCCATCGATCAGAAATCCACCAGCCGCAACCCACGCTCAACTGTAGCCACTGTCACTGAGATATATGACTATCTCAGACTTTTGTACGCGCGTGCCGGTCGTCCACACTGTCCGCAGTGTGGCAAACCCGTAAGCCAGCAACAACCAAGTCAGATTGTCGACCAACTCATGCAGCTGCCGGAAGGCACCCGAATGCAGCTCATGGCCCCGATCGCACGCGGCCGTAAAGGCGAGTATCGTAAAGAACTCGAGGACATCCGTAAAGAGGGCTATGTCCGTGTCCGCATCGATGGCACCATCTACGACATTTCTGAAGAAATTCCAACGCTCGACCGCTACAAGCAACACGATCTCGATATTGTTGTGGACCGGGTCGTTGTGCGTGCCGGTACGGAAAAGCGCCTCGCGGACTCAATAGAGTCAACCCTGAAGCGCGGCAATGGTGTTCTGGTCATCGATATCGTGGATGGCGAATGCCACACGTATAGCGAAAAGTTCGCTTGTACAGACTGTGGCATCAGCTTGCCGGAAATTGAACCGCGAACATTCTCATTCAACAGTCCTTATGGTGCTTGTACGCAATGTCACGGACTTGGGACACAAGCCGAGTTTGATCCAGCACTGATTGCTCCGGACCACAACATGTCGATTGGTGCGGGTGCACTGCGCTACTTTGTCTACAAGTCTGGCAAACAAATCATGTCTGAAAGCAGGACAGCACTGTTTGCCGCTGTCGCGAAGTCGCTCGGCTTCACGATGGAAACGCCGCTGAAAGACCTGACACCAGAGCAGCTGCATGCTGTGTTTTATGGAGTTAAGGGCAATGTTGCGATGGAACATCGTAACCGCTGGGGTAAGACACGCTACTTTGATACTGAGTACGCTGGTGTCCTCTCGATTATGGAACGTCATCTGGCGGAAACGACCAGTGACTACGTCAAGGCGGACCTCGAACAATATCGTCGCCAGCGCCCATGCCCTGAATGCAAAGGAAAGCGCCTGAAGCCTGAAGCCCTTAGCGTCAAGGTTGGCGATACGGACATCAGTACTCTGACCTCGTTCAGTGTAGAAAAGATGGTCACGTTCTTTGATGGCCTAACGCTCACAAACCGCGAAGCAATCATTGCCAAGCAGATTGTGAAGGAAATCCGCGAGCGTCTCGGTTTTCTGTATTCCGTTGGACTTGGCTACCTCACGATGGACCGGAGTGCGAATACACTGGCCGGCGGAGAAGCACAAAGAATCCGCCTCGCGACACAAATCGGATCCGGTCTGATGGGCGTTCTTTACATCCTTGATGAGCCATCCATTGGCCTCCACCAGAGAGATAACACCAAGCTCGTTCAGACCCTGACGCGCCTACGCGATCTTGGGAACACCATTCTTGTCGTTGAGCACGATGAGGAAACGATGGCGGCGGCAGACTGGTTGATTGATATCGGACCGGGCGCCGGCGTCCACGGTGGCCGTGTCGTGGCTGAGGGCCCACCGGCTGACATCCTC
>JACCDI011888003.1_pt1 | contig 11312 bp, 8 predicted proteins | sample 7442791 | NCBI WGS metagenome assembly JACCDI01 (sample SAMN15323434, study PRJNA562643) | freshwater metagenome | isolation source: river surface water | place: USA:Blue River Watershed | collected 2017-08-15
ACTTCGATGATTTTGCTTGTCATGCATTACCATAATATTGCGGCAGATTATATGGTGGGAGCGCAGTTAGAAGGATTTGATACGATGGTGCATCTTACTGAAGAAAATGATTTTATGGTGTTGGAAGGTGATGAATATTTGTCATCTCCCATTGATAGACGTCCGAAATTTCATTTGTATCAACCTAATATCGCTTTGATTTCTGGGATTGCTTGGGATCATATTAATGTTTTTCCAACCTATGAGAACTATGTTGAACAATTTGAAATTTTCATTGGTAAAATTACGAATGGCGGAATTCTAGTGTACAACGAAGACGATGCTGAGGTAAAACGTGTATCGGAAGCCGCTACGAATCCAATTCGGAAATTACCTTATAGTACGCCCGCTTATACGGTTAGCGATGGTGTAACGCTTTTAGAAACTCCTGAAGGACCAATGCCTATTGAAGTTTTTGGTGCGCATAATTTGAACAATTTGGCTGGAGCCAAATGGATTTGTCAAAATATGGGTGTAGACGAAGCCGATTTTTACGAAGCGATTGCCAGTTTCAAAGGCGCTTCCAAACGTTTGGAAAAAATTGCCGAAGGAAAAGGTAGAGTAGCGTATAAAGATTTTGCACATTCTCCAAGTAAGGTGGCTGCGACTACCAAAGCGGTAAAAGAGCAATATCCGAATCGTACTTTAGTGGCTTGTTTGGAGTTGCATACCTATAGTAGTTTGAATGCTGAGTTTTTGAAGGAATACGAAGGTGCTTTGGAATATGCTGATGAAGCGGTTGTTTTTTATTCGCCAGATGCGGTAAAAATCAAACAATTGGAAGAAGTAACCTATGAGCAAATTGCCAAAGCTTTTAATCGAGAAGATTTAATTATCTATACCAACCCAGCCGAATTTAAACACTATTTATTCATTCGAAATTTAGATAATTCTGCTTTATTGTTGATGAGTTCTGGTAATTACGGAGGATTGAATTTTGATGAAGTTAAGCAGTTGATTGAATAATTTTACCCAAATAGAATACCTATGGAAAACGCCCCCTTTCCCATTAGTAGTTGGTCCGAAGATGATAAACCTCGGGAGAAACTCATGCTTAAAGGCAAAAGTGCTTTGAGCGACGCTGAATTGATTGCCATATTAATAGGTTCTGGTAGTCGGGATGAAACAGCAGTTGATTTAAGTAAACGAATTTTGGCTAGTGTTACTCATAATTTGAATGCGTTAGGGAAACAGAGTCTGTCGCAATTGATGCAATTCAAAGGGATAGGAGAAGCTAAAGCAATTGCTATTGTTGCGGCTTTAGAATTAGGTAGAAGGCGAAGAGCAGAAGAGGCTGTTGAGTTGCTTAAAATTACATCAAGTAAAATTATTTTTGAGTTAATGCAACCTATTATTGGCGAATTGGCTCATGAAGAATTTTGGGTTATTTATTTGAATAATTCGAATAAAGTGATTTCGAAAACACAATTGAGTAAAGGCGGGATTACTGGAACGGTAGTAGATGTACGTTTGGTTTTTAAAGTAGCACTGGAAATGGGCGCTACTTCTTTGGTTTTGTGTCATAATCATCCTTCGGGGAGTTTGAAACCCAGTGAGGCTGATAAGCAAATTACCCAAAAATTAAAACGAGCAGGAGAGAGTTTGGAAATAACTATTTTAGATCATGTAATAGTCACTGAAACGAGTTACTTTAGTTTTGTCGATCAGGGAATTTTGTAATTGTAATTATGAAATCGCCATTAACACAAGTTTGCGCAAGCAAACACCGATGATTAAAAAAGCGATACATATGTTACCGCTAAAAAATAGAATTTAAACATATGAAAAACAAGAATATACAGCACGTCTTTTTTGATTTGGATCACACCCTTTGGGATTTTGATAAAAATTCTGAGATGGCGTTTGCTACTATATTCAAACAGAATCATCCTGAAATAGCCATAGCTGATTTTATAGCAAAATACGCGCCTATCAATCAGGCCTGTTGGAAGTTGTATCAGTACGACAAAATCACCCACGAGGAGTTGCGTTACAAGAGGTTGAAGGACTCTTTTGATGCTCTGAATTATGCGATTTCAGATGCAGCTATCCATCAAATGGCGGAGGATTATATTACTTTTTTGCCTGACAATAATCATTTGTTTGACGGTGCTATTGAACTATTGGATTATCTCAATGAAAAATACCAACTGCATATTATTACCAATGGGTTTGCCAATGTTCAGTATAAAAAAATAGCCAATTCAAATATTGACACTTATTTTACAACGATTACCAATTCTGAAATGGCGGGGGTTAAGAAACCTAATCCTATTATATTTCAACATGCGTTGGATTTGGCTCAAGCCCAAAAAGAAAACAGTATTATGATTGGCGATTGTTTGGAAGCCGATGTTCAAGGCGCTATAGATTTTGGAATTGATGCGGTGTTTTTCAACCCGAATAAAGAAATTAGCCCCAAAGGAATTATTGAAATTAACCATTTGTTAGCACTTAAAAACTATTTATAATTATGAGAAAATTAGTATTTGTATTCGTTTTATTTACATCGTTTTGTTTTGGACAAAACATCAATAACTACAGAGCCGTTATTGTTCCCTTACAATTTGATTTTATTCAGAAAAACAATCAGTACCGTCTTTGCACCTTGTCAAAAATCAATCTTACCAATGCTGGTTTTACTGTTTTTTATGCTAATGAGATTCTTCCTAAGGAATACAACGATCGATGCGAATTGTTGTATTATGATATTGTGAAAGAAAATGCCTTTTTAGCCACTAAATTTCACATTGAGTTGAAGGATTGTAGCGGGAATTTAATTTATAAATCGGGAACTAGCTATACCAAAGAAAAAGATACTGAATTGGCCTATTCAAAGGCTTTAGATGGTGCTTTTGAATCTATTTATAAATTGAATTATAAATACGAAAAAATAGTTATTACTACTCCTGCGGTAGCATTAAAAAATGAAGTTGTTTCGGTTGTTCCAGTTGTTTCGCCTCCAGTTTCAACTGCTGTAATAGAAAAATCGATTTCTAATTTAGTATATGCTCAAGCTACTCCAAATGGGTATCAGTTAGTAGATGCAAGTCCGAAAGTAGTTTATAAATTGTACAAAACATCCCGTTCAGATTTATACATTGCTACGAAAGGAAATAGTCAAGGAGTGTTTATTCAGAAAGACAATCAATGGTATTTTGATTATTACGAAAATGAGCAATTAATTTCAGAAAAAGTAGCAGTAAAGTTTTAGTATCCGTACTTGTCTTTCCATCTGTTTTTTAAGAATTCGCGAGTGGTATTTTCTCTAGTGTTATTCCCTGGCTCATAGAGGGGTGTTCCTGCAATTGCTTCGGGTAAAAATTCTTGTTCGGCAAAATTGTTCGCATAATCGTGCGAATATTTGTATTCTTCACCATATCCTAAATCTTTCATCAATGGGGTAGGCGCATTGCGTAAATGGATGGGTACGGATAGATCTCCTGTTTGTTTGACCAGTTGCTGGGCTTTGCCAATGGCTACATAAGACGCATTGCTTTTTGGAGAAGTAGCTAAATACACGGCACATTGACTGAGAATGATTCGGCTTTCAGGATAACCAATAGTAGCTACTGCTTGAAAGGTATTGTTCGCCATTATGAAAGCAGTAGGATTGGCATTTCCAATGTCTTCGCTAGCAAGAATGAGCATGCGTCGCGCAATGAATTTTACATCTTCTCCGCCTTCAATCATTCGGGCTAACCAATATACGGCTCCGTTGGGATCGCTTCCTCGAATGGATTTGATAAAGGCCGAAACAATGTCGTAATGTTGTTCTCCTGTTTTGTCATACAAAACCGTATTTTGTTGTACTAATTCGAGTACGCGATCGTTGGTGATGAAAATTTCATCTTCATTTGAGGCGTTTACGACCAGTTCGAAAAGATTTAATAGTTTGCGTCCATCCCCGCCAGAAAGTCGCAATAGCGCTTCTGTTTCACTTAGGTTTATTTTTTTTTCTTTTAAAATAGTGTCTTTTTGCATTGCTCGGTCTAGCAGGGCTTCCAAGTCTTCTTTGTTAAAAGCATTCAAGGTGTAGACTTGACAACGGGATAATAAAGCAGGAATGACTTCAAAACTTGGATTTTCGGTAGTAGCTCCAATGAGTGTAATCCAGCCTTTTTCGACTGCAGCCAATAAAGAATCTTGTTGGGACTTACTGAATCGATGAATCTCATCAATAAATAAAATGGGATTTTTGGAAGTAAAGAGTCCGCCACTTTGTTTGGCTTTTTCAATAACCTCTCTGATGTCTTTTACTCCAGAATTAATGGCGCTTAAGGTATAAAAAGGGCGTTTTGATTCTTGCGAAATAATTTGGGCTAGGGTTGTTTTTCCTGTTCCAGGAGGTCCCCAAAAAATCAATGACGGGATAATTCCTTTGGCTATTTGCTGCGTCAACGAACCATTAGTACCCACTAGGTGGGATTGACTAATATAGTCTTCTAATTGTTGTGGACGAATGCGTTCTGCTAGAGGAGCTTCCATTTTGTGTTTATGGGGTTATTTGTTGATAGGGTTATTTGTTAATAAGGTTATTTGGGGATGTGTTTATTTGTTGATTCGGTTATTTGTTTATAAGGTTAACTGAATAGTACGAAGCAACTTTTGCAAATAGTTTTATCACCGCTGATTCGCAGATTTTCTTTACTATCTTTAACTTCTTTGTCTTACTGCTTCGTATAGAAAGGCACCACAAGCAACCGATACATTTAGAGAACCAATCGTTCCAAACATAGGCAATTTTGCTTTTTCGTCTACAATTTTCAAAACCGATGGATTGATTCCTCGGTCTTCTGATCCCATGATGATGGCTAGAGGTTCGTTTAATGCAATATCGTAGATGTTTTGTTCTGTTTTTTCAGTAGCAGCTACGGTTTTGATTCCAGAACCTTGAAGGTAAAAGATAGCATCTTTAATGTGTTCTACTTTACAGATAGGCACATTGAAGACAGCACCAGCAGACGTTTTTACGGTGTCTCCATTGACGGGTGCGGAACCTGCTTTTTGAATAATAATACCATTGACTCCAGTGCACTCTGCAGTTCTGATAATCGCACCAAAATTACGTGCATCGGAGATTTGGTCCAATATTAAAAACAGCGGTTGTTTACCCGATTCCATAGTAGAGTCAACTAAATGCTCCAATTCCATAAAACCGATAGGAGAGATGCTTGCGACAGCACCCTGATGGTTGTTAGGCGTTAAGCGGTTTAGTTTTTCAACTGGAACATAGGAGAAATTAATATTGGCGCGTTTCATGACCTTCATTAAATCCTTCATCAGTTCGCCTGCAATTTCTTTTTGAATGAAGACTTTGTCTACTGCAGTTCCTGCTTGTATGGCCTCAATAATGGCGCGTATTCCGAATATTATGTTTTCTTTTTCCATAGCGCAAAGATATAAAAAAACCATCCCTTTTTGATTCAAAGGAATGGTTTGTTCAATATGTTTTTTTAAATAGTGTCTTTATGATTACTTTAATAAAATAGTCGCATATAATCCCAGTATCATTAGGGCAAGTGTTATAAAAACACCTAACATCCATCTTGACTGTTCTTTGAATCCTTTTTCTAAATCTTCTCTTGTTGCCAAGTGACGGGTGTTGTGTTCTACATCTTTTTCTATCTTTTGTTCAATGTAAGCAGTTAGACTTTGTGCCGTTTCTTTCCCTACCTTTTCTGATAATAAAGAATATAGTTCGGTTATTGTTATTGTGCTCATAGTTTTAATTTTATAATAAATTATACAGATGATAATTTGTAATTCAAAGATATAAAAATAAAGTAGTTTAAACTAGTTTACCATTATGATTTTAAAAGAATAGTATTGGAATTTTTTTTGAGAAATAGGTTTAAGTTTGTTGTAATACCGGTTTGTATGTGCTCTCAATAATGGCGCGTATTCCGAATAGTATGTTTTCTTTTTCCATTGTGCAAAGATACAAAAAAAAACCACCAGCCAAAGGCTGATGGTTTTAGTTATTGTAAAACATTATATACTACTATTGTAAATAGTAAGGAGTTTTTGCGTTTACAGTAAATAAATCAGCATTGCTTACTGCAGGAACGTTAGCTCCGTTTGTAGAATACTCAGATGATGGATAAATCAGTCTGTTTGGTCTATTTGTTGTTGTTACACCTGATGGTAATGGTAATGCAGGGAAACCTGTTCTTAAATGATCAATGTATAATTCAATACCACTCCATTGTGCTAATGCAAGGTATTTTTGAGTCATAATTGCATTGATTTTATTTGAAGATCCTGCCCAACCTAAACCATTTTTGGAGCTTGTTGCAGTAATATAAGTTGCAGCATTTAATGTTCCAGCAGCATACGTACCAAATGGCTTATTATAGAAATCAAAAGATGCAGTAATTCCATTCTCAAAAGCAGTTTGAGCAGAGCCAGTTAAGTAACCTCTTTGAAAAGCTTCAGCTTGTAAAAAGTGACTTTCTGCAGCTAACATTAAATAGGCATCTCTAGAAGCCGCTTCGTTATCACTAACCACACGTCCTATGAAAAAACTTCCAACTCTAGAAATTCCAGTTAAAGGAAATATTCCTTGAACGTTACCAACAACAACTCCTCCAATTAAACTAAACATTTTTGATCTTCTTGGATCTACTACTCCAGTTGCATCAATATCACTATTCGAAAGTGTTCCATTAACAAGTTTTGCAATGTAATCTCCAGCAGCATTAGCTCTATTTGTAGAAGTCCAAGCATTTAAAGCTTCGTTTAAACCATAAGTTCTGTAGATTGGAGATCTTTGTCCTAATGAACTTAAATTGTACCCTGGATTGACAGCAACATCAGTTGAAACAAAATTTTGATTTGCATTTAAAGCAGTAAATCTAGTTGTTCTTAATGTAGAAAGAGCTGTGTCTGTAGTTTTAGACAAACGTAAAAGCAATTTTAATTCAATTGTGTTTACAAGTTGTTTCCATTTCGCGATATTACCATGAAATACTATGTCTTCACTGCCTAATTCAACAGCAGATGAGTTATTGAAATAAGCTTTAGCTTCATCTAATTCAGTGAACAACTTAGGCAAGATAGCTTTGTCATCATCGTATTTTGGAGATGAAATACTAGAATTAAATGCTTCTGAATAGGGAACATCACCATATAAAGCAGTCAAATAATCCATAGACATCACTTTAAATAATTTTGCTATTCCAAAATGATAAGAATAATCAGGAAATTTATCTTTCTTATCTAATATATCTTGAAAATTATCAGCAATTAAATAACCGCTTTCAAAATTTCCAGTATAACTGTTACTGTTATATACATGGTTATACACGGCATCAGTTGATGTAAATCCACTGTTTAATCCCCAAACGTATGCCATTTTATTGCCGTAAGACGATAATGTTATAACTTGGTGATTAGTATAGTTGTTGATAGCACCTGCAAGCATTTGCTTTGGTGAAAGTGCATCAAATGTTGCTTTGTTAGTTTGATCTTCATTTACATCAAGGTAATTCTCACATGAGGTAAATAAGAGTAACATTGCAATGCTACTAAATAATATTTTTTTCATAGTATTTTTTTTAAATTATTAAAATGTAGTATTAATACTAAATCCAAATGAACGAGTTGTTGGGTAATTAGCATCGCCAATAAAACCAAGTCCGTTTCTAGATGTATTTGTCAAAGTACCTGTTGGGTTTTTTGCTGCAGCTGAAGTAGAACTATTAACTTGATTAGTAGATTCTGGATCTGCATAGCCTCTATTGCTTTTAGCTAAAATTACAAATGGATTTCTTGCATTTACACTCATTTTAAATGAAGTTACCCCCATTTTTTCTAGGATGCTTTTAGGTAAAGAATAGCTTATAGCAATTTCTCTTACTTTGAAAGCTGTAGCATCAACTAAATTGTGTGTACCTAAGTTTGAAGCTTGTCCGTAGAATGATTGTGTTTTGTTTGCTGTACCTGTAAGTGAATAACCACCACCTGTTAAAACAGAAGTATTAGGGATATAATCACCAACAGTTGCTGTAGCAGGATTATCAATAACAGATCCGGGATATAAGAAACCTACATTTCTATCAAAATCTGCGGATTCAACTAAGTGACCATTCCATGTCAAGTTATATTTAGTTTGAGATAAAAAGCTATGACCTGTTCTGTAATCCATTGTGAAAGACAAACCGATTCCTTTATATTCAAAACTATTTGTTAATCCTAAAATGTAATCTGGAGTTACTTTTCCAATGTTTTTGAAAGTTGCGTCTGGAGTTGGATTTCCATTAGCATCTACAATTACATTTCCACTAGCATCTCTTTTCCAATCTGTTCCAGTGATGTATGGGAAAGATAAACCTTGGACAGCAGAAATATCACCGCTGATTGGAGAGTTTCCAGTTGTTGTAATTGTAACTTTATCTGCTTCGCCTGCATCAATAACTTTTGTGTCATTTGCAGTATAAGAGATTCTTCCGTTCCATTTAAAGTTTGCTGTGTTGATTGGCATAAATCCTAAATCAATCTCAATACCTTTACCTTGTAATTTTCCAGAGTTTGTTTTTTTGTTAAGTAAACCTGTAGTTGTACTTAAAGATGCGTCTGTAATCAAATCATTAGTATCTGTAATGTATCCTGCAACTTCTAAAGTCAATCTATCTTTTAAGAATCCAAAGTTCAAACCTCCTTCAAGAGTTGTATAGGTCTCAGGACGTATATTTGAATCAGTGATACTTTGGAAATTGTTGAATGAATTTCCTGTTGAAGGGAAAGGGAAATTAGTAGCAATGTTTGCTAAATCTAAAATTTCGTAGGCTCCAACTGGATCTAACGAACCAATTTTAGAGTAGTTAGCATACACTTTTAAGTTGCTTAAAATTGAATTCCCTTTTAAACTTTCTATTGCTTTAGTTGGAATAAATGAAGCACCAACAGATGGGTAGAAATAAAATTGATTGCCTTTTTTTGCAACACTGTTTCCTTCGTATCTTCCGGTAACATTGAAAAACAAGTAATCTTCATAATTAAAATCTGCATTTGCAAAAGTTGCTGTAGATCTTGTTTCAAATGTATTGTTATTTAAAGCAGAAGGATTTGCTGGATTTAAAACATTGGCAATGTGGTATAAACCTGGAATCTCTAAATTAGCTCCACCTTGTGAAATTCTTTTAGAATAGTTGTATTGCATGTTTTGTCCAATGTTTAATTTCATACCAATTTTATCAGTTAATTCATAGCTTAAGTTAGCCATAATATCACCATAATAATATGTAGATCCATAATTAGACTGATAAAAATCTGAGGCAGAAGAGAAATCACCGTCTGACCAAGATGGTGCAATTAATTCATTAGCATATGAAATTTGACTATTATTTCTTAACTGAACAGAACCTCTGTAGGAGATGTTGATGTTTTTGTTAATTTCATAATCAGTATTTATTCCTAAGTTAATGAAGTTTCTTGTCTCATTAAGTCTGTTGTTTTCTTTTGCCCAGTAAGGATTTTGGTAATAACCATTCCAACCGTAGATACCTCTGTTTTTAAATTCACTTATTGGCACATTAGAAGCAGTTTGTAGCAAGTTTGTTAACAAAGTATAATCTGATCTAGATGTAGCAGCATTTACGTTAGCTTGTTTTGTATTAAGATTAGTAAAAGTAAAAGTACCGCCAACTGAAAGTTTGCCTATTTTTTTACCTGCATTTAACACAAAATTGTTTCTGTTAGATTGATCTCCGTCAAGAATAAATTCACGTCTAACATTTCCAAGATTCAAATTTAGATATGAATCATTACCGCCGAAATTTAGGTTAAGATTATTTTGAAAAACGGAACCTGTTTGGTAAAAATCTTTAATATTATTATTACCTCTTGCAGAATATGGTGCTTCAATGATATTTCCATCAGCGTCTGCTAAACCAACTTGGTTTAAAGCTCCGTCAAATAATTCACCCCATCCACCATTTTCTTGAGGATCACGATGATTATACCATCCTTGACCGTATTTTTGTTGTCTTTCTGGAATAAAGCTGATGTTTTCAAAATCAACAGATGAGTTAAATGTTACGCTTAACTTCTCTTCTTTAGTTCCTTTTTTAGTTTGTACCAAAACAACTCCTTGTTTACCTTGAGAACCGTATAAAGCAGCTCCTTGAGCACCTTTTAAAACTGTTACATTCTCAATTACATCAGAAGGGATAGTTGCCAATACATCAGCTGTTGAGATAACATTGTCGATTACAACTAAGGCTTCTGTATTACCTGTAAATGATAACATTGAACGGATTCTGATAGAGTTACTACCATTTACTCCATTACTAGTACCACTAATGGTTAAACCTGAAACCTTACCAACCAATGAACGAACTACGTCTGGATTAGATGCAGCTTTTAGTTCTTCATTTGATACTGTAGAATAAGAAGAAGTAATTGCTGCTTTCTTCTTTTTGATACCGACAGCCCCAGAAATAACTACTTCTTGAAGTTGTTGAGAGTCGTCTTTCATTTTAATATTAATGCTAGTTGAGCTAGCTACTACATTTTGAGTTTTCATCCCAATATAGCTAAATACCAATGTTTGGCTTGGTGCCACTTTGATAGAATATTTTCCATCAAAATCAGTTTGCGTTCCAGTTTTTGTTCCTTTAACTAATACACTTACACCTGGAAGAGGTTGTCCTGCATTGTCAGAAACAGTTCCTGAAACGGCTCTTTCTTGCGCAAAAGTAATTTGCGTCACTAGTGCTAACAATAGCACTAAGAATCCATTTAATTTTAGTTTCATTTTTAATTATTTTGAATTAGTACAGCAAAACTCTTAATAATTTGTTAACATTCCTAACTTTTACTTTGTTTTTTTATGCGTGCATCTAAAATTTAACATTTTAACATTAGTTATTGTTATTGTTGTATTTTTTGATTTTTTCCTATTTTTCTGGATTTTTATATTCATTAACGTGTTGATTTTGTTATGTTTTAAGGTTTTTAATTCTTTTTTGTTAGATTGTTTTTAAGTGTGCTAATTTGAATTGTATTTTAAATATAACGCTGATTTAATATTGTTTTTTTCTTGCTCTTTAATTTTTTCTTTTATTGGGGAGTGTTTTTTATTGTTTTAACAGCTTTTATAATGTGGTTTTTATGCTTCAGAAAAATTTGTTCAACAATTGTCTTGAAAATTAATTAATTAAGGTTTGCAGAGTTGAAAATTATTTATACATTTGCAACCCCGTAAAAAGCGGGAATTTAATATAATAAGAAATTTTTAGTATTAATTATGCCAACAATTCAACAATTAG
>JACCDI011810019.1_pt1 | contig 11310 bp, 3 predicted proteins | sample 7442791 | NCBI WGS metagenome assembly JACCDI01 (sample SAMN15323434, study PRJNA562643) | freshwater metagenome | isolation source: river surface water | place: USA:Blue River Watershed | collected 2017-08-15
ACTACAATCTACATATTCCTATGTGCATTAAATACAGATTTGTAATTGGGCAATAAATAAGAAAAAGGAAAACATGGAACGTCCCAACTGCCAAAAGGAGGAGGATTGGATTGGGGATTGAACCTAAGCGGGACTGAGAAATGTTGCGCAAAAAGGAGGAAGATAATTAGTCCAAGGACTGGTTGTTACAAGTGGTGACAATTTTGCGGTGATAGGATTTTTAATTTTTTTTGCGATGTACCCTGACCTTTGCGAAGAAGTATCTCAGCTTCTAGAAGGGCCTAAGCGATCTACCTTAGTCTGTTGGAAAGCGAATGTTGAGCTTAACAAGTTTGTTGGGTCAATGATGTTCATATTCAGACATGTATATGAATTATGCTACTGAAAAGACACATGGTGCGAATCAGGGCAATAACGGGTTTTAAAATTATGTTTTATAACACATGCGCAAAAACCGGTATTGAACTTTTACTTTTGTTCTTTCCGAATCCTATGTGATATGTACTGCATCCCTCTCAGGATTTTTTAAAATACCAAGTCTCGTAGAAGATGACGTATTATTTCAATACGCTCGGCGGGGTATCGTACTAAATGAGATTTGAGTTTACTAGGGCAATATACAACTAACGTAAAACCATAATTCTTCTAAAGTGTGTTACATGTACTGGACTGGTTAAATGTGGGGTGTTCGTGATTCAACCGCTTCCGATTCAAATTGAACCCGTCACAGCTTGAACGGCAACGATGCTGACACAAGCTTCTTCAGGATGTTAATATAATACTTAGAGAGCTTAAGATATTTTTTAAGAACTATCGTACAAAATGACCAATCACTAATAATGAGGGGGGACGACTTGTTCAACTCCGATAGTTCATAATATAAATTACTTCAACTTGAATCATTGAAGAACTAATAAAGCGATCGACTTGAGATATATCGACAAGTTCTTAGGGGCCGCGCATCATTCGCTTCTTGTTTTCCGTGTATGTGACATGTTGTGTAAGACTCACTTCTATGCAGTTGTTCTCCGTCAAAGTAGTACAATTTTAATACTTATTGTTGAGTTCTAGTAGTAGAGACGTAGGAAAATGTACAAGTTTGAAACGGGTACCCGTGATTTCACAACACAAAAAGCCAAAATCTATGGAAATATCCAGAACAAACTTTTTCCCCTTTCCCTTGCCGCCGTTTTTGGTGCAGAACAATGACAGAGCCGATTTTGCTAAGGTTTTCATGCTGTGGTTATCACGGCAGATTGCGACAGAAACTGCCCATGCTGGATGCCATTTAACAATTCAACCAATGCAACAATCAACCAAACAACACATTTCAAAAACAGAGTAACTATAACATCAGCGTTAGATTAAAATTAGTCAATGAATTTATTCATGATTTTTACTGCAATGTCATCATGTAAAAAATTGTTTCAATTAATTATTATTGTTTTATCTACATTACTAGGTGCTTTGAGCCCAACAAAAGCATGTTAGTCTCTCTACGTTGAGTTATGATAGAACTGTATGTTTGGTTTCCCTCGGAAGAGGCAGAAGTAGCCATGGTGGTGGCAGTTTTGACTACAATGGTGAAAAGCAGAAATATTATTGCTGATGGAAAATGAGGACTTTTATAAAAAATGCATTCCCACATAGGCCTGGTGCAAAATTTTATGGGATCTGTAACACTTTTGCAAGTGCCTTCATGAAGCTGATACCAGGTGTACCTTTTTTGTCAACATATTGGGGAAATTCTCAATTGTGAATTCAACCCCCCATTCCCACTATCTGGTGTACAAATTTCATTCTGCTAGTATGAACTAAATTTGTTTTGATGTGGTTTAAGGTGTTGGCTTGGTTATTAGGACTCACGTTGGGTTTGTTTCTGTTAGCATTGATTGTTAAAAATCCACCTGAATCCTATGAGGGATTAAAATGCTTATGGGAGTTTTTGAGGGCTCACTTTTCATGGATCTCAACTATTCAGATCATATGAATCCAATAAAACATGGGAAGGGATGAATATGAATTACTATCATGTCTCAAATTTTACCCTTTTTGGTTTTGCAAAGTTTGTTATTTATCACCTAAAAAGAGAGAAGTGATGATAAGATAGAGATAAAAAATATAAAAATATTTTAAAACATAGCCATCAACCTTACCAGCAAGAAAGCATGATCTGATGTCCATTCATATCCCTGACCTCTCTAAAATGGTGTTAGGGTGCATGCCAACACCCCAGCACTTGTTGCTTGGGGTTTCGTTTCAGCCATGGTTGTTTCAGTGCTGTTTTTCTGCTGGCTACAAAAAGGAATCCTCCTTTTTGTTGATGATCATTGGTCAAGTTTTGACCAATGATGACTCAGACAAAATCCAAGAAACGTAAGCATATTTTAGACATACTTGAATAGATTTTTTGTAGATTTAGGGGTGTGATGCAGAATATTATCAAAATGAATTCCTAAGAAGTAGTTTCAGGTTAAAGACAAGTTCCCAGATTTAGGTTGAACACCAGCCTCCTGGATTTTTGACAATAACAGGTACACAGGATCATTTTTGTGCAAAACACCCATCTCTTCAAAACCATGGGATGTTGACAAATCTGATTGCCACCTCAATCACCCCCATCATTGCACCACTGAAGCATAGGATACTAAAGGACTATTCCTTAGTATATTCTTTATATTTGTGGTGAAGTTGAATAAATTTTACGCATCCAAAGCTTGTAACGTGATAAAATGATAATCATTTTGCATTGATCATTCCCAAAAAGGTAAGAACAATCTAAATTCATCATTGTGTTGTATGTAAGGGCTTTTGAGAAGACAAGAAAAAAATCACACACACTTTACTGCTGAGAGATATTCATAAATGTAACCAGGCGGAGTAAAGAAGTCTTTTAGGAGTTTCACTACTTTGTACTACTTAATCTCACACAAGAATGTATAACTGAAACATAGAAAGCACTTATTTGCAAATATGGAGTAATGTCAATAATGCACAGTCTTCTGTTTCATAAATCCCAGTTGTTCAAATGCAACTAAGGTTGTCAACAACATTTGTCTCAAAAATAGGGTGGGCTGTTTGGGTCATAATTGCTATGCCCCCAAGTAAGTCAGGATGAGTCAATAATCAGCACTTCTACAGTTAATTTCAGTAATAATAAATGTTACTGCTACTGTGTATTCGTTTACGTCATTACATTAAATGATGACAACATTTAACTATCACAGTCATTATTTGCAATAGCTAACATTCAGAGATAATATCTGTGATGGATAATTTTCATATTTTTTTGCCCTTGACAGTGCAATTGATATCTCTAATATTGCCAAAATAACATTGCCAATCCATGAGAGCAAGGTCACAAATGTGCTCATTGTAGACCATGACGTTATGCCTTTCATTTTGGCAATGATTTAGTGGGTAGAAAAACATCATTTTTAGCCAAGCAAATCATTCTCATGCCATTATGCTTCCTTTTCTAACCACGACAAAAAATAATTGATCATTTAAACAGTTGAAAGATGATTTTGTAATAAAAATCAAAATTTTGATGAGGCTCTGAAAAAATGACTTCTGACCTGTTGGATTGCTTTATAAATGAAAGACCTCATGCATCTCAACCATAACTGTCCATTACATCATTTGTAGAGACATAATGAATACCCATGAATTTTATTTAATCAATTGAAGCCATGTCTCACATTTATTCATCCCAATTATTGAGAATCAAAATTTGAATGTTAATGGAATGTTGCTCACTTTCATTGTTATCAAGTGTTGTCATTGGAACTTTGTTTGTTGTCATGCCACAACTACCAAATTGTTTATCATGGGTCAGGGGAGAAGAATCAAATTTCCTAAGACCAGAATCATAAGATTTGAATCAGACTTCAGTATTAAAGAGCTTTGTTGAATATAATGAGCATTTTAATGCAGCTCATGAATCAAACCAACAAAACTATCATAGATCCAAGTATGGAATTTCTTGCAATCATTAGTTACATAATAGAAAGAGTCATCTCAAAACATTTTTTGCACTACCAGACCAACTAGTTTTTAAATGGCAACAAACTTAACCATGATTTTTCCTTTGTCACAATTGTAAGCAAATCACTTGGTACAAGGTGACATAGATATGATATAGATATTATGAGGCAGTGGAAGAAGTCTGTGAGATCTTTATGAGGTTACTAAACTTGGGATAATTTGAAACCAACAACCTATCACATGATTTGTTTTTGACAACTTTTTGTCTTTATTTTCATACTCATGTCCCTGATTTGCTTTTGGATTGTTGATATTGTTTCTTCATTAAAATCTGTATTACAACAATTCAAAAATTCACAAAAAGCAGTACTAAAGTTGTTTGATTTGTCCATCGCTTCCCATCTCTTGTTATCAACACACCCAAGAAAGCAGCAATTTAAACTTTGTCCACTGAGAACCTGCCTTGTTAAGAATTCTCCTGACAATCATAAAACAGTCCTTAGAGGAGCTCTATTGTAATGCAAAAGACAAATCTTAAATAAAAATGGTAGGCAAGAAGTACTGAACAACACCATTGTATATAATAATAGTTATACCAGAGATCAGCAGAGGACAGCCCCAAATGATGATTTCCTAAGGGGCATCTCCAACTTAGACAAAAACAAGAGATCCCATGTTTAGCAAAAACGCCAGTGAGTTAGAGCTCTTTCATACCAAAATGATAAAGAAGTGAAATTGTCACCATCAAATTGTTAAAAATTGTGGTAATTATTCAATCAAACACCAAATTTGTTAGCTTGCTCCAACAAATATCAAGCAACAAACATAATTTCATGATTTTACTTTACCAACATTGAAGTAGGCGAGATTACTGAACATTTCGACAATCAAATCAGTAGGTGCATCGAATTGGTGTGAATGCCAAATTGTAACTTTTGCGAAAAAAAATGAATCCGAAGAGATTTTAGAAAATTATCAGTTCTAATAATATTATTTCCTCATACCATATAATACTTTCCTTTGACAAGGGTTAGGAACTGACAATTCTCAAAAGAGCTGATACAAGTGGAGCATTGTTCTTTCTCGTGAAACGTACAAACCTCTAGAGTACGTGTAATCGTAAACCAAGTATCGTACTCACGGAACAGAACTGCATGTTTATTGTTTTGTATGGTAGATCAATTGGAATAAAAATAATAAGTTCGTATATATATTATTAGAGAGCTGTAGGTACTCTTTATTGCACGGTTCTTAGTTCGACTATCTCTTCTTTTCTACAGTACATAGACTAAGTCTAAAATGAAAAACATTCAACCACAGTGAACCCTCATAAAAGCACAGAAAACTCTACCTAAATCCACGAGCAATGCAACTCTTTCTTTTGACCTGTCTTTTCTCTCTTCTCTCAATCGTCCCCCATAAAAGCCTCACTTGTTCGAGTTATGACAAAAAGTCACACTTCTAACTTCTCATGTCACACATTTTTTTCTCTAAGACGATGAACATCACCGTAGAAGAGAGAGGCAACACCGCCATCGTGAGACTACCCCTTCGGGTGTGGACAATCCTAGCCGCAACAGTGGAGAAAGAATCGAGGTTCCATTCGGACAACATAGTAAACACTCAAGACCTTGCCACAGTGGCGGCATGTAAAGCCTACTTGTCGAGGGCCTTATCAACCTGCGCGTTTATTTGCGATCAACTGAAAGAATTACATGATCTCATTAATGCAAAGGTCGATGATGGGACAAAGATGGGGTCTTGCAAGCCGATTGCTAGTTTTCGTGCGCAAGACTTGACACCTGACAACTTCATGGTCAAAACAGTGGTAGATATTCCCGGTCAAGGACATAATAATGGGATTAAAACTGTTGCGGAATCGGCGACGTTTCCTGACTCTGCGGCTTCACGATCATCAGATCATAGGACATCACCTCCTTCAATCCCTTCCGTAGATTTGGACGATATCAGCATGGGCTTCTTTTCTAGTGTTGATTACGAAAGTCTTAGTGCCTCGAATGTCAACCGTAAACAGCCAAAACCGCGTGTGAAGGCAACAGAAAAGGCTCCACAAGGAAGCGACCTATGCTTTGGCTTTTTCACAAAGTTGGCAAAGAAAGAACAACCAAATAATATCCAGAGATCCAGCCCTTTTGTAGAGGATGACGGGGACGATGTCTCTGTCAAATATAGCATGTGCAAAGATGACAGTGGCAGATGCGAGACTCAAAGTCCGAATTCAGCTTCAACAGAAAATTCAGAGGATCTCGATATCTTGAAAGATGTTGCACCGGAATCATTCTTGCAAGGAGTTGTTGGGGTGGAACTTATTGGAGTTCTTAGTAGCGAGATTCTTTATTTTGCTGATTCCAATGATATGGATAGAGAGATATATGAGCAGCTCCATCAAGTGGGCAAACTATTTTACTTTATCTTCATGAGAGGGGGCTCTTATCCTCCTCCAACAGCATTTGATACCAAAGAAACATCCTTGGGATTGTCAACCTTTCAATACAGTCTTACACTTGATAGCGATTCTCACATGAAGTTAGAGGATGGCGACCCAATGAAGTCGCCAAACTCAAACGAGTGTCTCGAGCGCCGCAAGCGAGGAAAAAGGGCAGACCCCTTCAGTCATTTCTACCCTCTGAGGCAGTTTCAGGTCCCATTTAGTATATGTCGGCTCATCTCCCATCTTCTGAAATCCAACGCTTACGGTGACATCCCCCCCGACATCGCCTTATCCTCGTTTGAGATGCTGCAATCCGAATTGAATGAGATTATTTGCAAGCCTGAAGTCTTTCTTGATGATTTCGAAGTATCCCCCGCTCACCGACTGAAATTCCAGGATAAGATTTATGGACGAGACAATGAAATAAATGCGATCCTTGCAGCGGCAAAACAATCTCAAACGGACTTCAGCTCCAAGAATCATTTTGTCATGGTGTCGGGTCACAGCGGCAGTGGCAAAACACGACTTGTCGAAGAGATAAAAAAAATTCTGCTTGGGAACAATTGGGTGGTATTGACCTCATCATTTGAGAGACTGCAGGCAAATCATCCGCTCACCACAATATTCGCGTCGGTGGAGAATTTCTTCGCGAATCTAGTGCAAAAGAGCAAGTCGAGGAAAGGAGCAAAGAGTCGGAATGCGGGCCATCGTATTAGAGATATTATTGTTTCTATCCAGAGAAAAATACCATCTACAGACTTAAGTGCATTGGCTTCTCTTGTTCCTAGCCTGGGGCTTCTCCTCCCCGACGCTTCCACTTCACATTTAGAATCGCTGGTTACATCAGCAGAAAATGTTAATTTCCATGGCAATCGACTTAGGTTCTTGCTGCGTATGCTAATTTGCTCCATTTCTAGTTCAGACCACCCGGTCATGATGGTATTTGACGATGCTCAGTGGGCTGACAATGATTTTATCAACGATTTCGTGCTAGATTCTACACATCTGGGTAAAAGCTCTATCGGAATCGGGCTTGAGAGACACATTCTTTTCGTTGCTTGCTTCCGTGTTGAATCGGACAACGATAATGTCAGTATTGGAATCGAAGACATGCTCAATCAAACCGATCATGTCGTGATGACGAAGATATACCTTGAGGATATGACGGAGCGACAGGTTGGCGAAATGATTTCAGAATCTTTGTCTCTCCCCCACCGATTGTCTAAGTCACTTGCCTCCGTCGTTCACACGAAGACAGCGGGCAACCCTCTTTTTGTCAGGTCATTTTTGGAATCCATGGTAGACGAAGACAAGATCAGATACAGTGTAGAGGAAAAAAGGTGGACTTGGGACATTGACGCCATCAGTGGTGTCAGTATTGGTGTTGATGTAGTGAAGTTGTTGGTGGGAAAGTTGCAACGATTGCCCTCTGAAGTACAAGAGGCATTAAAAGTACTTTCTTGTTTCGGACAGGCTATTCCGAAGTGTGCAATACTGAACCAAGATACTGCCGATGGATTGGACCTCGCGATTTCCTGCGGGTTATTGGAGAACGATGATAAATTTTACAAGTTTGTCCACTCTGCGATCGAGTCAGCGGCGTATGATCTCATTGCCGACGTTCGTCGCTCTGAGTTCCACTTCAAGCTAGGATGCAGCATGGTCAATAACCCTCACGCGGATGACGAAAGTATGACGTCAGTTCGGAACTCTATTGGGATCGATCAAATTAACAGATCTCGTCCATTCAAGGTAACGGATCAGGGGTTGTGCCGCAAATTCGCCCAACTGAATTTGTGGTCGGGACAACAAAGTATGGAATCTGCTGGCTTTGAGACGGCGCTCGAACGATTTGAGCACGGCTTATCTTTTTTGAATGACGAATCATACTGGGAAACGGATTATGAGTTAATGCTCAATCTAACAGATTCTGCAAGCTTAGCGTCGTATATCACCACAAAGTCAGACGCCCTCGAGCATCACGTGAATCAAACCCTTATTCATGCGAAATCAATATTTGATATGTTTAATGCTTATTCCGTCCATGTAAGGTCATTATGCACACGGGGATTTGAGAATGATGCTATAGCCCTAGTTTTGAGTGTAGTTCGAGTATTGGGGGAAGACTTTGAGGATTTAAATAGTTTATCTACTTCAAAACTGAGTGATCTTGCCAAAGATGAGCTCTTATCAACGCGGCAGCTTCTAGAAGCGACTGGAAAGGAAAAGCTTCATGAACTCGACCGAATGACTGACGTTAAAAAGCTATGGGTGATGAAGCTCATGAGTTACGTAATTATGGAAATGTTCCGATCACGGCCACTACTAATGGCTGTTCTGTCTGGCAGAATGATAAAGCTATCTATCAAGTACGGTACATGCGAGGCCACGTGCATTGCAATAATTATGTATTCCGTTTCTTTGATGGATGACCCTGATAACGTCGATCATTGCCATTACTGGGGCAAAATTGCTCTGGGACTCTTCCGTTCGTTGGAAAGTCCAGACTCCACCATGATTTATCGGATTGAACAATACTTCCATTCTCTCGTTGGCGTTTGGATTGAGCCGCATCAAGCTGTCTGCGACACGTTTCAATCAAATTACAAATACTGTGTTCGCAGCGGAGACAACGAAACATCGACTGAAATATTGATATGGTACTTCCTGATGAATACTCTTTGTGGCGCAAACTTATTGGCATTAGATGATGCATTTTATGACGCCGGGAGGAAAATGGTATGTTCTCTTATATATGTGTTTTGTTCCCGTATCCTTTGAATGTGTCGACCCTTTAATGATGTTTCCATCACGCCAACTACTCTCGCGGCCTTGCCTCTTACACATCATCGTACGTAGGCTGAAATGTTTCAGTATCAGATCCTCCTCTTCCTAGCCTGTCTTCATGAACATGTTGCGAAACTGGCAGGAAAGGATGGCAGTAAATTGTTCCACCTCACGGATGGACCCTTTCAAAACGAAGACGAGTTACTCGATTTCGCTGTAGCAAATGGTAAATCAAAACTTATGAAGACAGTCTATTTCATGAAGCTTTTCGATGCATTTTGGAGTAGAGATTTCGCAAGTGGACTAAAGTACTGTGAAGATTTTTTTTCGGTGACAAGTACCACTTCAATCGACTCTGTTTTTGCTTGGTTTTACTATGGTCTGATGGCGTTTGATGCAGCTCGCAATCAACCAACCGAAAATGCCAAGTACTTCAAAATCGGTGAAGAATCGTTGTCCAAAATGAAGAAATGGGCAACACACTCGACATGGAACTACCAAAATAAACTCCACCTGTTGGAAGCAGAATATCATTACACGCAGGGTATGAAAATGGAGGCAAAATTGAAGTATGAATTGGCTATTCAGTCGTCCAAATCGCACTACTTTGGTCACGAAGAAGGGCTTTGCCATGAGTTGTATAGTTCATTTAGTTCCACTTTAGGGGATGACTCTCTGGCACGACAGCACTTGATGAGTGCAAGGACTTGCTTCGAAAATTGGGGAGCGAAACAAATCAAAACGGACTCACCGATCGTCTTGAAATAGCAGGGAAAATTGTAGATAGACTCTTCATCATTCAAATCAGAATTCTGGAAAGCCAAAAGGCAGTCAGGAGGGAGAATAATCCTATTTTTCACACACTTTTTTCAACTTCGCTCTCGGTATAATCGGTACCGTTGGTTCGAAACTGAAGCATTGGGGCACATAATTTTTAAAGCTCAACAGCACTCCACCAGAGGAACTAATATTCTCTATGTATGTAAAATAAGAAAGCATGTTGTCAGTAGCATAGAGAGTACGATACTCAGATAAAAGAGACATGGGTACAAGTAGTTTAATAAGGTTTTTGCGAATTTGTCATAAATCATAATTTTATGTCCCTTTATTGCCTTGGCTCGCACCCTTTGTCTTTTCAGTAATATGATTTCTATACATATCTGAATATGAACATATCTGACCCAATAAACTTGTAAAGTTCAACATTCTTTTTCCAACAGACTAAGGTAGATCACTTGGGCCCTTCTAGAAGCTGAAATATTTCTTGGCAAAGGTCACGGTACAGTTTTAATAATAGTTGTTGTGAACGTGTTATACCACCCGTTTTTTGTTTTTTCGAATATTGCCTTGATTCTAAAACTAAATCTTTTGACCTGAAGAACTATTATTTATCAATGAATACAAACATTTCTGATTGTTTCAGTGTATTCTTCGTGAATTTCTCTTTCAAACGTTGTGCATCAGCTCAAATGAGCCCTTCTTGAAGCTGAGATACCATTTCTTTCTGTATTACTTGTGGTAAAAAAAGTCATCAAGCAGACCAATTCCTGAGCAATGCTTAGTAGTATTGTAACAGGGCAAGTTCATCCATTCAAATTCAAAATTATTGCTCAACAAGTTAATATCACCTCTATATTACTCCAATGTTAATCCAGAAATACCACTCAAGTGGTATTTTTCTGTGAACAAATACTGAGTCCCATGTAGGAAGGAAGATATCATAGCAAAAAATATAGTAATTTCATGGTAGATAGTACCACTTCAGTGGTAGCCACAGTAGTAAAATAAAGATGCTTTTACCTAGGTAGTGTTTTATGCAACATACCACTCTAAATACCACTCTAAGTCAGGAAGTCCATTCAAGCCCAAGGATTTGCACATACTGGCAATAACATCATATTACAAATTAAAAATTTTGGCTTATATAATTATGACAATTTCTATAAAAATTATTTTGACAGCTTTGTCAAAGTTTGCAAACTCAAACAAATTCTTTCAAATTCATTAATTGAACTATTAAAGCACATTATCCATATTATATGAGCCCCTTTTTGAATCCATGATCTTTGCTGACAATCATAACC
>JACCDI011385136.1_pt1 | contig 11304 bp, 9 predicted proteins | sample 7442791 | NCBI WGS metagenome assembly JACCDI01 (sample SAMN15323434, study PRJNA562643) | freshwater metagenome | isolation source: river surface water | place: USA:Blue River Watershed | collected 2017-08-15
GCGGAATCAATTTTGTTGATACAGCCGAAATGTATCCAATAGGCGGAAATGCCCAAATCTTTGGGAGTACGGAGCGATACATCGGAAGTTGGATCCAGAAAATTGGAGTTTCTGAAAGAGAAAAATTAGTTTTGGCAACCAAGATTGCGGGTCCGAATCGCGGCATGGAGTACATTCGACAACAGTTGGATTTTTCCAAAAAAAGCATACACGAAGCAGTGGAATTGAGTTTGAAAAACCTGCAAACCGATTACATCGATTTGTATCAAATGCATTGGCCCGAGCGCGTAATGAATATGTTTGGTAAACGTGGATTGACGGAAATTGATACAAAATGGCAAGACAATTTCTTTGAAGTTTTATCGGTTTATGACGGATTAATCAAGGAAGGAAAAATCAAACACATTGGCGTTTCCAACGAAAATCCGTATGGTGTGATGCGATTTTTACACGAAAGCGAAAAGCACAATTTACCTCGAATTGCAACTATTCAAAATCCGTATTCGTTGTTGAATCGTTTGTTTGAAGTTGGTTTGTCCGAAATTTGTATGCGCGAAAACGTAGGATTGTTAGCCTATTCTCCTCTCGGATTTGGATTCCTTTCAGGGAAATATTTGAATGGTTTTCCTGAAAATTCGCGTTTGAAATTGTTTCCGAATTTTACTCGTTACACCAACGAAAATTGTTTTAAAGCGACTCAATTATACAAGAAATTGGCTGAAAATCATGGTTTGACTTTGGTGCAATTGGCCGAAGCTTTTGTTCATCAACAATCCTTTGTAACATCTACCATAATTGGCGCAACTTCATTAGAGCAATTAAAAGAAAACATCGATGCTTTTGACATTGTATTATCCAAAGAAGTTCTTGCTGAAATCGAAAAAATTCAAGAGTTGCATCCGAATCCAGCGCCTTGATTTAGTAGCCAGTCACAGTCGCAGTGTTCAGTGAGTTTTGACTGAAAACTGCGACTGCGACTGAAAACTTATTCTATCATCAATTTACTAGCATACTTATTCCCGTTAGCGTCAGTTACAGAAACCATATACATTCCGCTCGATAGATTTTCAATTGGAATTATATTTTCCTGAGTGATTTCCGCGTTTTTGGAAAGTAATAATTTTCCTGAAAGATCATACAATTCGATGGTGGAAGCCATAACATCTGAAGTGCTTTTTAGAGTAACAAAATTCTTTGCTGGATTGGGAGCCATTGAAAAACCTGCTCTTTCAAATTCGGTTACTGTCAAACTAGTGTCAACCAATTTGTAAATAACGCTTCCGCCAGAGACGTACAATTCACCGTCTTTATCTTCACCAAATCCGGGAATAAACAAATTAGAATTATAAGCCCAAGTAATGCTTCCGCCTGAAGTGTCTAACAAACCAATATCGCCTGTACAATAATCGGCAAAAACGTATTTATTTAACAAATTAGGATATAAACTTCCTGTGTATACATAACCTCCAGTAATCGAACATCCACCAGTGGCAGTGTGAGTATATTGAGAAATGGGCATCGTCATCGTAGAAATGGCTGGGCAACCACCAGTGCTGTAAGCGACATTACCTTCGTAGCATTTCCAACCAAAATTCAATCCTGTATTGGGCAGTGGTGACGCTACTTTATTGATTTCTTCAATCTCGCCTTGACCCACATCACCAATCCATAAATCGCCATTCAAACGGTTGAACGAAAATTTCCACGGATTGCGCAAACCTCTTGCCCAGATTTCTTCTTTTCCAGCTTCAGAAACATAAGGGTTTGTTGATGGGAAACCATAGTTCAATGATCCAGCAATGGTATCAACGTCTATTCGGAGCATTTTTCCTAAATAAATTCGAGATGGATTTGAAGTCACATTAGCATTAGTCAAACTCAAATTTTGAGCATAACCTTGCGGATCGCCACCGCTTCCACCATCACCCATACCTATGTACAAATAACCATCGGGACCAAATTGTATTGAACCACCATTGTGATTGGAATACGGTTGATTAATGGTCATTAAAATCGTTCCTGTTGTATTGGCAACATTTGGGTTAGCACTTACGCTGTAACGAGCAATCACGGTGTTTCCAGCTGAATTGGTGTAATTCACAAAAAACAATCCATTGGTTTCATAATTAGGATGGAAAGCCAAACCGAGTAAACCACGTTCACCTCCAGAACTAATAATTGTCGATAAATTCAAAAACGGAGTGGCATTTACTGTTCCGTTTGAATTTAATATCCGAATTAAACCACCTTGTTGCACTACAAATAATCGAGCGTCATTGGGTGGATGCGCAATGGCAATCGCACTGCTAAAACCAGTTGCAAAAGATTGAAGTGTGATGTTTTGTCCAAACGACAAAAAAGAAAATAGCGATACGCTAAAAAGTAACAGTTTTTTCATAGCATTGAATGTTAGTTAGTAGTTTAGTTGCGTAAAGTTATAATTTTTTTTGAAAAGAATTAATTCATAGTGAGTTAAAAAACAAAACACTCTAAAATCATCCGACTTTAGAGTGCTTGAGTTAGGCTACAAATTATCAATTATCTTGTCTTTGGGATATTTGACTTTATAGCTGATCCTTATTTTCTTAGTTTCATTAGGAGTGAGTTTGAGTTCCCAAGTCAGAATTCCAGTTTCGGAATTGACTTTGGCTTTTCCGTCGTCGAGTAATTCAACTGTAATGTCTTTATCAGTACTCAACGGATATTGGTCTTTCAACAATAAAAATGCGTCTTCTTTTTTGTTGTTGCGAACGGTCAAATCGAAGGTAAACACTTGTTCTTTATACGAGGATAAAAATTTGGTTCCCGATTTATCCACCACTTTTTCGCGTTTGATGGAGATTTTTTTGTCTCTTCCCATACTCAAATTCAGAGTGTCAGTAGTTTGATTAGGGTTGATGGTCGTTTTGCCTACATACATTCCTTCGAAAATGATATTCGCTTCGCCAGGCAATAAATTGTATTTCGAATAATCGCTAATTTCGGCTAATAAAAACGCTTCTTTATCTACTCTTGGAACCGCGTAATATTTATAGGTTGCAGGCAAATCAATTTCTTTTAAAGCCACACTGTGTACTTTTCCGTTGGATAAAATATCGTACGGAATATCAATGTCAAACGAAACATTGAGTTGGTTTTCATTGATGGAAGTGTATTTGTCTAACAGAGGACTGTTTCGGGCAATAATTTTACCATTGGCTAAAGTATCAAAGATGGGTTGATCACCAGCTCTATATTTTCTATCTAATTCGACAAATCCTTGAATTGTGTTTGATGCAGATGGTGCTTTTAAATAATCTTGTTCTCGGTTACCACTACCACTTGCATAGCCCATATAGTAGTCATTGCTTTCATCAACAGAATATCGTAAAAACCAAGCACTTAAAATAGGTGCAACATTACTTTGATTTGGATTTCCATTGGACAACGTCAGTTTTACTTTTTTCCAGTCGATGCCCGAATTTTGAACCACTTGTGCTTTGTACATCATGTTAATGGGTTCTTTGATGCTTTCGGCTCGCAAATCGTAAAAAGGTGTCCACGAAGCAGTGTTGGAAATGTAATTGATGTCCAAATTTACGGTTCCAGCCACATCGTTCATTACTTGTACAATCAGTTTTCCATTCGAGTTTTTCTCTTCATTTTTAGTATTGATTTCGAGTTTGCTTTTCAAACGATTTAAAGTCTCGTTGAACTTGTTTTCTTTTTCTTGTAATGTGGTAATCGAATTGCTTAACTCGCTGCGTTTGGCCTTGTAATAATCGACCATTTTGATGAGTTCGACTACACTTAAACCCGAATTTTGTCTGGCAACCAATTGGTTTTTATCTAATAATTCGATGGTTTTGGAGTGCGATGTTTTTTCAATTTGCACTTTGCCAATTTCCTTTTGAATCAGCGCAATACTATCGCGAACTTTCTTGATGGTTGGATTGGTTTCGTCAATTTCAAACTCCGAAATGTAATTGTTGGTAAACTGAACCGATAGAATGGTAACCGAATTCGGAGCGCCAATTTGTACCGTGCTTTCATTGAGCGAATTGGCGACATTTTTAATCACAACTTCACTGTTTCCTGCGGGAAGATTAACAGAAGTAGTTTGAGTCAACTCGGCGGCATTAAAGTAAACGGTAGCCGCTTTGACTTTGGCAGTAGTAAAAATAGGTTTTTGAGCAAACGTGATGGCCGAAAACCAAACGAAAAGGACAACTAATTTTTTCATACAAATGATTCTATGTTTAAAGAGGATGAATTTAAGGTAAAGGTTGGAATGATAAAAAAACTATTTAATCATTGTTCGTTTTTTTATTTAAAGGTAAAGACGGACTGCAGTCCGTCTCTACTAAAATAAGTCACCTTTTATAACTAATTTTTTACTTTTCTATTGTATAGCCTTTGCTTTTTGCTAAAGTCACTATCGAAGTGCTGATCGCATTACCCAAATCGTCTTGTGCTTTGTTTTTCTTGGCTTCTGCATCAATATACTCTTGACGTTTTTTGGCTAAATCGGCAATTTCTTTCTGAATAGCTTCTCTCTCTTTTGCTTTTAGAGTTACATACGCTTCAATTTCGGCTTTGCTTTTGCCTTGCAATTCTTTGGGTAATTCGTCTTTTTTTAGATTGGCAATCGCGTTTTTGTCTTCTTTCACTTTATCCACCAAATCCCAACTATCATTGCGGTACGCACCTTTTGATTTGCTCACTACGCGTTCGGTCATGTTGGCATACGATACACTTTCGGCGTTTTTATCTTGAGTTGCTTGGTTCATTTTTTTTAGTTCGCCTTCACGACCGTAACTGATGTAAGTAGCATTGATTTTTTCGTTGCATTTCGAAATTTTATCATCAAAAGGAGTCACAATGTATTGAATCGTTTGATTGGAATCAATATTGAAAAACTTGCCTTTTCCAGCATCGGCGCCATCTTTCCACAATAAACTGATGCCTTCACTTTGATTACCACAATAAATAGTATTTACATAAATATTGTTTTTCAAGGCATCACTAATGGCTTCTTTGTAGTTGATTCCGCCTTGATTGAACGCTTCATTTCCTGAAATGTAAATCAGTTTCATCGTGTTGGAAGCCGTTCCCCATTTTAATTGTTTGGTCGCATCCTGAATCACCGCACCGCAGTATTCAGAACCACCATTGGTGCGAAGTGAAAATAATTTCTCAGAAATCAAATCCAAATCGGTGGTCAAAGCCGTTACTTGTCGGATGTAATTGGATTGACTCGATAAACCGTCGTTGCCGTATTCGTAAAGTGAGATCTCTATAGTTGGCGTTTTACCCGAATATTTCAAAGTGGTCAACGTATTGACAATGTTCCACAAACGCGATTTGGCTTGCTCGATTAATCCGTCCATACTGTTGGAAGTATCTAACAATAACGCCACTTGAATTTTAGTGTCTTCATCAACCACGGTTGAGGTTGTTGCCGATGCAATTTCAGTTGGTTTATGGGTGTTGTTACAACTTGCAAAAGTGAATGAAGTTGCTAAAAGTGCTGTAAATAAAAATGATGTTTTCATATGTAGATAATTATTGTTTTTTTAAAGGTCATATGTAATCGCTTATATTCATTGGGGTTTGTGTTTCCAAAACAAGGCGATTTCATAATTGTAATTTTAGTGTTGTTAACGTACGTCTGTGCCTTCAAATACTAATCTTGAGTTGAACACGGAAATAAATTCAGATAATTCAAACACATTTTTATAACCATAACCATAAAGATTAATGAATGTTGGGATGTTCAATGCTAATGTGAGTTCTTTTGCTGGTTGAGTTTGAATTTGTAGAACAGGCAATTGTTCAATTGATTGTTTTGAAGAACGATTGGTAAAAACTTGCAGTTGAGGTTTTCTTTGCGGAATGTATGATTTGGTTCTAAAATTGATTGGATCATCGCCAAAATTATTGTTGCAATAAATCAGAATTCGAGTGTTGGGATCGGGTATGAGTCGCTCTAAATTTTCTTGAGTGAAATCAGAGAAATTCAAGTGAATGGCGCCTTTTAGATGTTTTCGGTTGTACATTTCTTTCGAACGTGTATCCAAAACAACGGTGTTGCTTTCTTTAGAATAAGCATTGAATGTTGCCCAATCGATCAATCGGTTTTTGCGGTAAAGATTGACCTCTTTGGTCAGTTGTTCATAATCGTCAAAATTCACTTTGGAAGGAATTTGACCTTGCGCATTCGAACTTAGTAGTCCGAAAAAAAAGAATAAAAATAGTGGTTTCATAAGTGTTTTTTTAAAAGTTATTTAATTTCAAATTTTGCTTTGACTTCAAATCGAAGCTTGATTTCGTGTGAGTTTTGTACACCCGAATCACTACTTACACCAACATTGGAAGTGTTGACATACGAATTACTAGTAACTTCTTGCAGCGATCGGTTTTGATTGTAATACCAATACGGATTTTGGTTTTGTTGAGGCACGTTTTCGGGCAATTCTTCTACCGAAAGCAAACCGCCAATTTCTTCACCTACACTTTCCAACATATAAGTGGCTTTTTCTTTGGCAGCGCGCATGGCTTCTTTTTTTATTTCTTTGCGGATGCGTTGCACATCAGAATGTGAGGTTTTGGTTACCCGAATACTTTGCACCCATTTTACTTTTAAATCTTCAGATAATTTCAAAAAATCGGTTTCTTTATTCACTTTTAAATTAATGGTTTTCGTTAAATATTGATCGTGTCTATCGTGCCAATACCAGTACCAATACCATTGATTATTGGTGTTTTCTAGTACTAATTTTTTGGTGTCAATTTTGTTGTTTTCAAGTATTTTGTAAAACTCACTTTCAATATCATCCAATTTGAATTTTTTACCATTTCCATTGTATTCGGTTAAAATGATTTCCAAAACAATTTCATCAGGTTGCAGTTTTATTTCGGCACTTCCGGTTACTTCAACGAACTTTTTCTCTTGGGTTTGACTGTTGCAACTCATTGATAAAAGACTAACTAATACAACAATAAATAGGTTTAATTTTGATTTCATAACGATTGATTTTTGTTAGATTACACCACAAACGTACCCATAGAATGCAAGCGTTTTTTGCAGAAAGGGTGAAACGGTAGTTTGACTTGGTAAAAGGAGTTGTAAAAGCATTTTAAATTGATTTACTTTACAGTATCAATTCATTAGAAGATATGCATCGGATTTTAAAGGTGATTCTGTATTCGTTTTTGTTGTTTTTGCTTCCAATAGAAGTCAAAGCACAAGACACTATTGTACAGCAAAAAGTCCAAAAGAAATCCAAAATCAATCAAGCAGCGTCACAATTACAAAAGTCACTCGACACTAATGATGAAGTGCAAATTGCCAAAGGTTACGAAGCTTTAGCTCAAGGATTTAAAGATAAAGGCGATGTAGCCAAAAGCGAAGAATACCTTAAAAAAGCCTTACAAAGTTATACCAAACTCAACCGCAAAAAAGACATTGCTAGAGTGACGCGAAGTTTGGCTAAGAGTCAAGAAATTCAGAATAAAATTCCTGAGGCTTCTACCAATTATAGAGCGGCAAGTGAGTTGTCTTCAGATAAAGAAATGGAGCGAATCAACTCTAATGATTACAATCGACTGAGCAATTCCAATACGGTGGTTCAAGACGATTATTTAAAATCAAATATTGAGCTTTTTGATAAAAAAGAAAAGAAAGAGGAAGTGGCCGATTTGTATGTTCAAAAAGCCGAAAACAGTGTCAAACGCAACGACAAAGTAGATGCCATTGAAAGCTATCAACAAGCCATTAAATACGTAAAAGACAAACCTGAGAAAGTCATCGAGATCAAAGATAAAATTGCCAAAGTGTATGCGTTAGACAACCAGTTTGACAAAGCGCTTTCCATCAATCAGAAATTGTTAGAGGAAGCCGTTCAAAAAGGCGATTATCAAACTCAGATTACGCAATTGCAATCGCTTTCGTCTATTTTCTTTCAAAAAAACGAACCCGAAAAAGCCATTGCGACGCTCAAAAAAGCCTATCAATTGGCGGCCGAAAAAGGCAATACAGCCGAAGTCAAAAAGAGTTTAACCGCTTTGTTGAACTATTATAAAAACAACGGAAACGACCAAGAAAGCATTCGGTTGTACGATGATTTTTTTCAGAATTTTGATCGAATTGTCGAATCGGATACGTCGTTAATCGATTTAAAAACCTTTCAAATTACCGAGAGCAAAATCGAACAATTGGAAAAAGAAAAACGCTTGAAAGACGAATTAATTTCGAAAAAAAATACGTTTAATTATTTTCTGATTGGTGCGATTTTTTTGCTTTTATTGTTCTTCGGATTGATTGCCAAAGCCTTGTTTGCCATCAAAAAGAAGAACAAAGAAATTGCATTACAGTCGTTGCGTCGTGAGATGAATCCGCATTTTATTTTCAACAGTTTGAACAGTGTAAACCAATTCATTTCCCAAAATAAAGAGTTGGAAGCCAATAAATACTTGACTTCGTATTCCAATTTGATGCGCAACATGATGGAAAATTCAAATAAAGATTTTGTGTCCTTGACTAACGAAATCAATCAATTGAAAAAGTATTTGGATTTGGAACATTTGCGTTTTCAAGATCAATTTGATTACGAAATTTTAGTGGATGAAGAGTTGGATTCTGATGCGATTTTTATTCCCAATATGATCATTCAACCGCATTTGGAAAACGCCATTTGGCACGGATTGCGGTATTTGGAACACAAAGGCAAATTGTTGTTGCAATTCAAAAATGAAAATAATAAAATAGTGATTTTGGTGGATGATGACGGAATCGGATTAACCCGAAGTAAAGAACTCAAAACCGTCAATCAGAAAGTACACGAATCGCGCGGTTTGACCAATACCAAAGAACGTATTTCGCTTTTAAACGAATTGTACAAACACAACATTACATTGGAAATTTCTGAAAAGAAAGAACCTCAAAGCGGAACAATTGTACGCATCGAATTACCCATAATCAATAAAGTGGATTAACATGCAAAAAATACAAAGTGTTATAGTTGAAGACGAAACGGCTGCTCGCGAAGCACTCAAAAATTATTTGAGTAAATACTGTCCGCAAGTTGAAGTCATTGGCGAAGCACAAAACATCAAAGAAGCCGTTCCATTGCTGCATGAGACTTTGCCACAATTAGTTTTTTTGGATGTTGAAATGCCTTTCGGAAATGCCTTTGACGTATTGGAAGCGTGTAAAGATTTGCAATTTGAAACCATTTTTGTGACGGCATTTTCCGAATATTCGTTGAAAGCATTGAACCAAAGTGCGGCGTATTATCTGTTAAAACCGATTAGCATTGAAGAATTAATTGTGGCGGTGAATAAAGTCCAGCAGCACATCATCAACAACGAATTATTCAATCGAAATAAAATCATAGTAGAAAATTTCCGCGAACCCAAACCCGAAAAACAACAGGTGATTTTGCCTACTTTAGAAGGTTTTGAAGTAGTGAAAATGGAAGAAATTGTGCGTTTACGTGGCAACGGAAATTTTACTGATATTTATTTGTCCAATGGAAGTAAAAAAATGGTGTGTCGGTTTTTGAAGCATTTTTCGGAGTTGTTGCCTTATCCGTTTATTCGTGTACACAAATCGCATATTATTAATGTGAATTTTGTCAAATCGTATAATAAGGGTGGATTTTTAACGCTTCACGACGCCACCGAAATTGAGGTTTCTCCGACTTACAAAGACGATTTTCTGCAAAAATTCAAGTAGAATTTTGAACTAATTTAGATTAAAATTAGTTCCTCTTTTATGCCTTTTGTGTTTAATTTTTTTACCACAAAAGTCACAAAAGTTTAGGAGAAACAAGTTCCATTATTTTTTGCTTTCTAAAGCAGCCAAAAGCGTTTCAACTTCCTTTTTCTGTTCGGCGTATTTTTGCTGTAATTCACCATCTTTTTCCATACGATTGAAGTACAACAAGGCTTTTTCACTAAAAAGTTTTTTGTGAAAGTTACTGGCTTCCGGGATTTGTGGATAGATTTTATGGAACAACATTTCGTAATACGCTTGCCACTCGCGCTCGTTTTTGTCCTCTATTTTAACGTTGGGCGATTTTTGAACTACATGAACCATTTCATGAGCCAACAAATTAAGCATCATAACCAAATCAAATTCGAAGGTGTTTTCTGGAATTCGAATGATTTGGGGTTCGCCTACAATTCCTTCGGTGGTCAAAACAATCATCGATGGTAAAGCACGCTCACGCAATTCAAATCCTTTGAAATTGGGATGCTTTAAGCCGTATTCTTCCATGACAAATTCGGCTGCCTGTATGGTTTCGCCTAATTCGTGATACGTATTGACGTATTGTAAAATAGATTCAAAAGACTTCATCAAAAGTGTTATTTGGCTTTACTTACATCCAAACCAATGTGAATAATATTGGGTAAGTAATCAAAATGAAACGAATGTGAAACGGTAATCTGATGTTCGCCTTTTTGGAGCAGAGTTTTTGAAATTAAGGTGTGTTTCAAGTCGCAAATATCACCAGCACAATCACCCAATTCTTTTCCGTTTTCGTCTTTAAATTTAAAGTCAACTGGAATTACTTCAGAAGTTCCATCGGGTTTTGTCCATTTAAATGAAAGCGGCGCAGAGGCAAATTGATAATCGTAAACGTAACTCAAGAGGAAATTAACATCATACAGTAAGGCGTCGTCTTCAATTGTAAAATCAAAGGTTTTTGGATCTTTTTTTTGCCATTGATTTTTAGGAAATTCATGACCTTCATTGTATACTGAAGAATTATTACACGACACAATAATTAGAAACAAACTAGCAAGAAAAAAGTACTTTATTCTCATAAAAATAGTATTAAGTTATCCGAAAAGTTCACTGGCTACATCTTCAATTTTGGCCACGAGTTTGACTTCTATTAACGGATTTTTGATCGAAATCTTATTGTACTTCGAAACAAAAATGGTAGAAAACCCTAATTTTTCGGCTTCTTGTATGCGTTGATCCACGCGATTTACGGGTCGAATTTCTCCCGAAAGTCCGACTTCTCCCGCAAAACAAAAACCTTTGTCAATTGAAATGTCTTCGTTGGAAGAAAGAATCGCAGCAACTACCGCCAAATCAATGGCAGGATCGTCGACTGAAATTCCGCCTGTAATGTTGAGAAATACATCTTTGGCTCCCAATCTAAAACCCGCTCGTTTTTCTAAAACCGCCAAAATCATGTTCAATCGTTTGGCATTGTAGCCTGTGGTACTGCGTTGTGGCGTACCGTAAACTGCGGTGGAAACGAGTGCTTGAATTTCTATCATCAACGGACGCATACCTTCTAAAGTAGC
>JACCDI011380414.1_pt1 | contig 11302 bp, 7 predicted proteins | sample 7442791 | NCBI WGS metagenome assembly JACCDI01 (sample SAMN15323434, study PRJNA562643) | freshwater metagenome | isolation source: river surface water | place: USA:Blue River Watershed | collected 2017-08-15
GTCTGACCAACCAGACGAAGCAAAATAATTATTAATGACAAGTTCTAACGAAAACGATTCATCCCCGATAGCTCCTGCTACGGAAAACTCTACAAATGCTGATGGTGTGAAGACCGAAGTTCGTGAGGGTGGCCAGCGTCGCCCTCGTCGTCAAGGCCAAGGCGCCAGTAAACATCCCTTCAACAAGAAACGCTCTTTCAATAAGGATAGACCGCGAAGAGAAGGTGGCGATGCAAGTGGTCCCCGCGAGGGTGGCGCAAAGCTCGCGCCTAATCCTGCTGAAAGTGAGGCTTTATTTGCTTCGGTAGTTTCGGGCGAGTTCGATGCAGCCCTAGATGCTCCTGAGCCAGAAGAGATCAAAAATCCAGATGGTTTGGATATCAATGAGATTTCTCATCAAACGGCTGCTGAACGTCGTGCGCAACGCGTGCGCCATGAAGATGATGCTGATGTGCCTAGCGAAGATGAGATAAGTAGTTTGCAATTTGCCAATGTCGATGATTTGCCACTGAGTTTGCGAGATGAAGTCTGGTCTGATTTAGATGGCTTAGATGACGATGCTGATGATGAAGACACGGTGAAACTGCACAAGGTCTTGGCGGACGTTGGTATGGGTTCGCGTCGCGATATGGAAGATCTGATTATTCAGGGCCGTGTATCAGTCAATGGCTTGCCAGCTCATATCGGACAGAGAATTGGTCCAACAGATCAGGTTCGCATTAATGGTAAGCAAGTGCATCGCAAGATTCAGACCAAGCCACCACGCGTCATCATGTACCACAAGCCAGCTGGTGAAATTGTTAGCCAGTCGGACCCAGAGGGTCGCCCGACTGTGTTTGATCGTTTGCCTAAGCCTCGTCAGGGACGCTGGATTGCAGTGGGACGTTTAGACTTTAATACTGAGGGCTTGCTCTTATTTACCACTTCGGGTGAACTAGCTAATCGCTTAATGCATCCTCGTTATGGCATCGAGCGTGAGTACGCTGTCCGTATTTTGGGTGAGCTCAGTCAAGAAAACATGGCGCAACTCAAGAGTGGCGTTACCTTGGATGATGGTCAGGCTAAGTTCTTACGCTTAGCAATGGGTGGTGGCGATGGTGCTAATCGCTGGTATCACGTTGCGCTCACAGAGGGACGTAATCGCGAAGTGCGTCGCATGTTCGAGGCAGTAGGGCATACCGTTTCACGTTTGCTCCGAACCCGTTATGGGATGTTTCTGCTTCCGCCAAGGCTGCGACGCGGAAAATGGGAAGAAGTTTCCCCAGAAGGTGTTGCTAGCCTGATGAAGTCAGCCGGCCTCAAAGTTCCTCAAGCTCAGGATAAGGGACGTAACCCTAACGCCAACAATCGCGATCGTCATGGCGCCTCCGCTGAAAACTTCCAGCCAGACCCTATGCAAACGTCTGTCTCGTACTGGGGTTCTCGTGATGCATTGACCTTGGCTAGTGGTCATACTGGTCTCACTCACCAAGGCAGAGGTGGAAAACCTTCCGGTAACGGTGCGGGCGATGGTCGAGGGCCATTCCGTGGTCGTACTCAGGGTGGGCGCCCTGGGCAAGGTGGTCAAGGCCAAAATCGCAATAAAGGAAAAAAAGTTCATCATGGACAGTCTGCTTTTGTGACGGCAAGCCCTCAAAGTCCAGGAAATGGCCCTAAACGGAATGCACCAAAAGGACGAAAACCCTTCAATAAGGGCCCTAGAAAGCCTCGCAATCCTAGCGAAAGCTTCTGATTTTGATCAGTTTTCTGTTAAATCAGCTATAATTTTGCTCTTACAGCAGTTTGCTGCTGTTTTAAGTTGTTACCGACTGATGTTGCGATCAACGTAAGTCGGCCTGTTCTGAATTTCGAGAATATGGGCTTTGAAGCCCATTTTTTTTTGCCGTTTTGTATTGAGGGGTTGTTGTGAAAGATCAGCGGATTATTTCTGCAGAAGTAGAGAACTTAGGTTACACACTCGTTGATATCGAGCGTGAAGCCGGAGGTTTGCTGCGCGTCACAATTGAAAATCCAGATTACGAGCGTTTGATTACTGTATTGGATTGCGAAAAAGTGAGTCATCAACTGAGCTACACATTGCCAGTAGAAAACATTCCTTTTGAGCGTTTAGAGATTTCTTCTCCAGGCTTAGATCGTCCGATAAAAACTGCCGCGGATTTTGAGCGCTTTGCTGGAATGGAAGTAGATTTGAAGTTGCGTGTTGCCGTAGGAAATCGAAAGAATTTTCGTGGTGTGTTGCAAGGTTTGCTGAGCGGTGAATTGGATTCACCAGATGCGAAATTTGGTTTGTTGTTTGAAGGTGCTGATGGCGCCGAATCTCAATTGGAGTTTTCTTTAGCCGAAGTCGATAAGACTCGGTTGGTCCCTGTTATTGATTTCAAAGGAAGAAAGTCATGAGTCGAGAAGTTCTCATGTTGGCAGACGCCTTAGCGCGTGAAAAAAACGTTGATCAAGCGATTGTGTTTGAGGCGCTAGAAATGGCGCTGGCATCCGCGACTAAAAAGCGTTATGCGACAGAAGACGTTGATATTCGTGTATCGATTGATCGCGAAACTGGTGAGTATGAAACCTTCCGTCGTTGGTTGGTTGTGCCTGATGAAGCGGGTCTGCAAGAGCCAGATAAAGAAATTCTGCACTTTGAAGCTCTAGAGCAATTCCCTGACATGGAGGTTGGTGAATATATTGAAGAGCAGATCGAATCTTTAGCCTTTGGTCGTATTGGGGCGCAAGCTGCCAAGCAAGTGATCTTGCAACGCATTCGTGATGCGGAGCGCGAGCAGATTTTGAATGACTACCTTGAGCGTGGCGAAAAAGTCATGACTGGTACCGTCAAGCGTGCTGATAAGAATGGCTTGATTATTGAGTCTGGCCGCGTTGAAGCATTACTCCGTCGCGATCAAATGATTCCAAAAGAGAACTTGCGCTCAGGCGATCGCGTACGTGCATACATTCTTAAGGTTGATCGTGAGGCACGTGGCCCGCAAATTGAACTCTCTCGTACATGTCCAGAGTTCCTAATTAAACTCTTTGAAAACGAAGTTCCAGAAATGGAGCAAGGTCTACTTGAAATTAAGGGCGCTGCACGCGACCCTGGTATCCGCGCCAAGATTGCAGTGATCACTTATGACAAGCGTATTGATCCAATTGGTACTTGTGTTGGAGTTCGTGGTACACGTGTTACTGCGGTCCGCAATGAAGTCGCTGGCGAAGCGGTGGATATCGTGTTGTGGTCTGAAGATCCAGCCCAGTTTGTAATTGGTGCCTTGGCTCCTGCTCAGGTCTCATCGATCGTCGTTGACGAAGAGCGTCATGCGATGGATGTAGTGGTTGACGAAGAGAACTTGGCAATTGCGATCGGCCGTAGCGGACAAAACGTTCGCCTGGCTAGTGAATTGACTGGGTGGCAGATTAATATCATGACTCCTGAAGAGTCGGCAGAGAAAACTGAGAAAGAAGCAGCCTCTGTGCGTCAATTGTTTATGGATAAATTAGACGTTGATCAGGAAGTTGCTGACATTTTGATTGAAGAGGGTTTTAACACCTTAGAAGAGGTTGCTTATGTGCCTCTCTCTGAGATGCTCGAGATCGATTCTTTTGATGAAGATACTGTAAATGAATTGCGTACGCGTGCGCGCGACTCTTTATTAACTATGGAATTGGCTAAAGAAGAGCGCATTGGTGAAGTCTCACAAGATCTACGTTCCCTCGAGGGAATGACCACTGAGTTGATTGCTAAGCTTGCTGACAATCAAGTTCATACTCGTGACGACTTAGCTGAACTGGCTGTTGATGAGCTAGTTGAGGCGACGCAAATTGACGAAGAAACTGCGAAAACGCTCATCATGAAAGCGCGCGAACATTGGTTTACTTCATGAGAGGAAGTAGTACATGGCAACAACAGTAAAAGTACTCGCTAAAGAACTTAAGCGTACCGCATCTGACCTTCTAGAGCAGTTAAAGGCCGCAGGTATCGACAAGGGTTCTGAGGACGATAGCATTACCGAAAAGGACAAAACCGTTCTGCTCGAGCATTTGCAAAAAGCGCATGGTAATGCAGATGCGGGTGGTCGTAAAAAGATCACCTTGATTAAACGCGAAAACTCTGAAATTCGTCAGGCTGACTCGGCTGGACGCACTCGTACCGTTCAGGTAGAGGTACGTAAAAAACGCGTCCTAGTGAAAGCAGGAGAGAAGGCGCCCGTAGAGGCTCCAGCTCAAGTAGCTAAAGAAGCTGCACCTGTTGCACCGGCTAAGCCAATTTTGTCTGCGGAAGAGTTAGAGAAGCGTGCTGCTGAGGCCACTCGTCAGGCTGAGCTGCTCGCCCGCCAAGAAGCTGAGATGAAGGCGGCTGAAGTTGCGCGGCAAAAAGAGGTCGACGCACTTGCAGTGGCGAATGCTGCAGAGTCTGTAGTAGAAAAAGATGCACAGTCCGAAGTCGATGCTGCAGCTAAAGCCGAAAAGGCTGCAGATAAAAAAGCTAAGGCTGACAAAGCTGCTAAGGAAGTTGCAGAAGCAAACAAGGCTCAGTTGGCAGATATCACTAAGCGTAGAGCTGCTGCAGAAGCTGAAGCACTTGCTATCCGCGACATGATGAGCGCGCCCGCACGTGTTCTCAAAGCTCCAAGCGAAATTGCAGCAGAAGAGGCGAAAAAAGGTACTTTGCATAAACCTGCAAAAGCTGAAGGTGCTGACGATAAGAAAAAAGCTCCTGCGAAGGTTGGTGGAAAAACGATTAAATCAGCCGAAACTTCTTCCACTTGGCAAGAAGAGGGCGTCAAGAAGCCCGGCGGCCTTAAGACGCGTGGCGATGTTTCTGGCGGCGTAGGTGGTTGGCGCTCTGGTGGCGGCAGGAAAAAGCAGCGTCAAATTGCCGAAGCCAACGTCGATACTAATTTCCAGGTTCCCACAGAGCCGGTTGTTCGTGATGTCCATGTTCCTGAAACGATTACGGTTGCTGAATTAGCTCATGCTATGGCTGTTAAGAGTGCGGAGGTCATTAAGCTCTTGATGGGCATGGGGCAGATGGTTACGATCAATCAAATCTTGGATCAAGATACTGCAATGATCATCGTCGAAGAGATGGGTCATACTGCGCACGCTGCTAAGTTAGATGATCCTGATTTGGATTTGGGTGCTTCTAGTCATGATGCGGAATTACTACCGCGTCCACCAGTGGTTACTGTTATGGGTCACGTCGACCATGGTAAGACTTCCTTGCTTGATAAGATTCGGACTGCAAAAGTAGCTACTGGTGAAGCTGGTGGGATCACCCAGCACATTGGTGCATACCATGTGGAAACACCACGCGGCATGATTACCTTCTTGGATACTCCGGGTCACGAAGCCTTTACGGCAATGCGTGCCCGTGGTGCTAAGGCAACGGATATTGTGATCTTGGTGGTCGCGGCAGATGATGGCGTGATGCCACAAACAAAGGAAGCAATTCATCATGCGGTTGCCGGTGGTGTTCCATTGGTTGTTGCCATTAATAAAATTGATAAACCAGAAGCAAATTCTGAGCGTGTAAAAACAGAGTTAGTTGCTGAGCAGGTAGTTCCTGAAGAGTACGGCGGTGATGTGCCATTTATTGGTGTATCTGCGAAAACAGGCGAAGGTATTGATTCATTGCTTGAGAACGTGCTTCTGCAGGCGGAAATTTTGGAGCTCAAAGCTCCTAAAGATGCTCCAGCACAAGGCCTTGTGATTGAGGCGCGCTTGGACAAAGGTCGTGGACCAGTTGCAACAGTTCTCGTTCAATCTGGAACGCTTAAGCGTGGCGACATGCTATTGGCCGGCTCTTCTTATGGTCGCGTTCGTGCGATGTTGGATGAAAACGGTAAGCCTTGTAATGAGGCGGGCCCATCTATTCCAGTGGAGATTCAGGGTTTATCTGAAGTTCCCGCTGCTGGCGAGGCTGTACAGGTTGTGCCTGATGAGCGTAAGGCTCGTGAGATTGCACTTTTCCGTCAAGGCAAGTTCCGTGATGTGAAGTTGGCAAAACAGCAGGCAGTCAAACTTGAAACCATGATGGAAAACATGGGCGAAGGTGCTGTTGAGGCGAAGTTATTGCCACTGATCATCAAGGCCGATGTACAAGGTTCACAAGAAGCCCTTTCTCAGTCATTACAAAAACTTTCTACCCCAGAAGTGAAGGTTCAAATTGTTCATGCAGCCGTAGGTGGCATAACTGAAACTGACGTGAATTTGGCAGTTGCTTCTAAAGCAGTCATTATTGGCTTTAATTCTCGTGCTGATGCAGCAGCTCGCAAGTTAGCGGAGAACAATGGTGTTGATATTCGTTATCACAACATTATTTATGACGCCGTAGATGAAGTAAAAGCAGCCTTGAGCGGTTTGTTGACGCCTGATAAGAAAGAAGAAATCACCGGTATGGTGGAGATTCGTCAAGTCTTCTTGGTATCCAAAGTGGGTGCGATTGCTGGTTGCTTGGTAACTGATGGTGTCGTTAAGCGCACCTCAAGTGTGCGTCTCTTGCGTGACAACGTTGTTATTTGGTCTGGTGAGCTAGATTCATTGAAGCGCTTCAAGGACGATGCAAAAGAAGTGCGTGCTGGTGTTGAGTGTGGCTTGTCATTAAAAGGCTACAACGATATTAAAGAGGGCGACCAATTGGAAGTGTTCGAAGTTACTGAAGTTGCCCGTTCACTCTAATAGTTGCTCAAATAATGCATAAAACCAGTCCACATCGTAACCAGCGTCTCGCCGATCAGATTCAGCGAGACCTGGCCGAACTCATCCCCCGCGAACTGCGTAGTCCTAGCTTGGGTTTGATTACCCTGCAAAGCATAGAACTTACGCCAGATTTAGCACATGCAAAAGTATTCTTTACCGTATTGGGTGCCGAACCTGAGGTAGCGCAAAAAGCCTTGCAGGATAAAGCAGGCTATCTACATTCTTTATTGTTTAAACGTTTGCATATTCATACTGTCCCTACCTTGCATTTTCACTACGACAGTTCGGTTGAGCATGGCATTGAAATGTCTAAGCTAATTGATCAAGCAGTTGATAGTGATCGTAAAGACGAGAACGCCTAATTCATGTCAGTACGGATCGATGGTGTTGTTTTGCTTGATAAGCCCGCTGGCATGAGCTCGCAAGGGGCGGTGACAGCTATTAAGCGCGCATTTAATGCAGAAAAAGCAGGGCATACTGGTACTTTAGATCCAATGGCTACAGGGCTATTGCCTATTTGCTTGGGTGAGGCAACAAAGTATTCGCAAGATTTGCTTGAAGCAAATAAGACTTATGTTGCAGAGGTTAAATTTGGGCAGCTTACCGATACTGGTGATGCGGAAGGATTGGTGATTGAAGAGCTTCCCCTGCCTACATTTGACGATGACGCTGCATTGAAATTGGCTTTAGATGCATTGCTAACTGCTTTTACTGGACCCATCAGCCAAGTTCCTCCAATGTATTCAGCGCTCAAACGTGATGGTAAGCCTTTGTATGAATACGCTCGAGCAGGTGTTGAATTAGAGCGCGCTCCACGAGATATTACAATTCATCATATTCGTTGGACACAGATTAATTGGCCTCAGGCCACTCTAGAAGTTAGTTGCAGTAAGGGCACCTACATTCGTGTACTGGCCGAAGATATCGGCAAAGCTTTGGGTTGTGGCGCTCATTTAGTTGGTCTGCGCCGGACTGAAGTGGGTCACCTTACTTTGGAGAATTCTTTCACAATCGAGTCGATTCAAAAGGGTGATCAAGATAGTTCCTCTTATATCTTGCCCGTTGATGCTTTATTGCAAACATTGCCTCACTTAACGGTTGATGAGCAACAAGCTAAGCGTCTTGAAATGGGTCAACGTGTCCCACTCAATTTGCAATCAATTGAAGCATTAGTACGCATATATCGTGCGACAGCGGCCCCACATAATTTTATTGGCACTGGTGATTGGCGATCTGGGGTATTGCACCCTAAGCGTCTAATCTCGCAAGCCCATTAACCATTTTGACTTATTGCTTTATTAACCTTAATTAACCCGAATTTCATATTCTTAACCTTAGAAGCTTCACATGACTAAACGCGCACTTCGTAATATCGCCATCATCGCCCACGTTGACCATGGCAAAACAACCTTGGTTGACCAACTTCTACGCCAATCTGGCACATTTCGCTCAAATGAGAAAGTGACCGAACGCGTCATGGACTCTAATGATTTGGAAAAAGAGCGTGGCATTACTATTTTGTCTAAGAACTGTGCAGTGGAATACGATGGTACTCACATTAATATCGTCGATACACCAGGACATGCTGACTTTGGTGGTGAGGTGGAACGCGTTCTGTCTATGGTAGATGGTGTATTACTTTTGGTGGATGCGGTTGAAGGACCTATGCCACAAACTCGCTTTGTAACCAAGAAAGCCTTGGCGCTTGGTTTAAAGCCAATCGTAGTGATCAACAAAGTTGACCGTCCAGGTGCACGTACCGATTACGTGATCAATGCAACCTTTGAGTTATTTGATAAGTTGGGTGCTACTGAAGAGCAGTTGGATTTCCCGGTGATATATGCATCTGGTTTAAATGGTTATGCAGGTTTAACTGATGATGTTCGCGAAGGAGATATGCGTCCTTTGTTTGATGCCGTTCTAAAGCATGTGCCAGTGCGTGATGACAATCCTGATGGCCCTTTGCAGTTACAGATTACTTCTATTGAGTACAGTACTTACGTCGGTAAGATCGGCGTTGGCCGTATTAACCGGGGTACCGTGAAACCCTTGATGGATGTGGTCTTTATGGATGGCCCTGATGGCGCACAGCGCAAGGGTCGTATTAATCAAGTATTGAAATTCCGTGGTCTTGAGCGCGAGTTAGTTGATGAGGCGCAAGCAGGCGATATCGTATTGGTCAATGGTATTGAGGATTTGGCGATCGGCACAACGATTTGTGCACCTGATACTCCTGAGGCATTGCCAATGCTCAAAATTGATGAGCCAACCTTGACCATGAATTTTATGGTGAATACCAGCCCGCTGGCTGGGCGTGAGGGTAAATTTGTGACTAGCCGTCAGATTCGTGAACGCTTAGACCGCGAATTGAAATCAAACATGGCCTTGCGCGTTAAAGATACTGACGATGACACTGTGTTTGAAGTGTCTGGCCGCGGTGAATTGCATTTAACCATCCTCGTTGAAACCATGCGTCGTGAAGGTTATGAGTTGGCTGTTTCTCGTCCACGTGTCGTGTTCCATGAGGTTGATGGCGTGAAGATGGAGCCATATGAGAACTTAACAGTTGACGTTGAAGATACTACTCAAGGTGCTGTCATGGAAGACTTGGGTAAGCGCAAAGGTGAATTGCTTGACATGGTGAGCGATGGCAAAGGACGCACTCGTCTTGAGTACCGCATTCCTGCTCGTGGTTTGATTGGCTTCCAGGGTGATTTTATGACTATGACCCGTGGTAACGGTCTGATGAGTCACACTTTTGATTCTTATGCGCCCGCTAAAGACGGCATCTTAGGTGAGCGTCACAACGGTGTATTGATTAGTCAAGATGACGGTGAAGCAGTCGCCTATGCTCTGTGGAAATTGCAAGATCGTGGTCGTATGTTTGTGAGTCCTGGAGATCCTTTGTATGAAGGTATGGTGATCGGTATTCATAGTCGAGATAACGATTTGGTTGTTAACCCAATTAAGGGTAAGCAATTAACCAACGTTCGCGCTTCTGGTACCGATGAGGCAGTTCGCTTGGTTACCCCGATTGCGATGAACTTAGAATATGCAGTGGAATTTATCGATGATGATGAATTAGTTGAGGTAACACCTAAGAGTATTCGTATTCGTAAGCGTTATCTCAAGGAGCATGAGCGTAAAAAAGCTTCACGCGAATAATCTCACTTAGCTAGATAACAAAAGTCACCTGCGGGTGGCTTTTGTTCTTCAATGAAATCAAAACTATATAAATAATTAAAAGTGCATATTCATGTTGCCATCAATTGAACAACGCCTCGCCCAAGAACTATCTGCTAAACCAGCTCAAGTGGCTGCTGCCATTGCATTGATGGATGAGGGCGCTACCGTACCCTTCATTGCCCGCTATCGAAAAGAGCTTACAGGTGGTCTAGATGATGCGCAATTACGCTTACTGGAGACGCGTCTTAGCTATTTACGCGAGCTCGAGGATCGCCGTAAAGCAATTGTTACTTCTATTGAAGAGCAGGGGAAGATGACGCCTGAATTACTCAAAACCATCATGCTGGCAGAGGACAAGACGCGCCTAGAGGATCTTTACCTCCCTTATAAGCCAAAACGACGCACCAAAGCTCAAATAGCCTTGGAGGCAGGCTTAGAGTCTTTGGCAAACGATTTGCTCAATAATCCAAATCTTGACCCTGAAGTAGAGGCTACCAAATATCTCAAAGAAGCCTTTCAGGTCGATGGCACCGATAATCCTGGAGTACCCGATACTAAAGCTGCGCTCGAAGGAGCTCGTCAGATTTTGATGGAGCGTTTTGCTGAGGATGCTGGTTTGGTGCAGTCTCTCAGGGCTTATTTGCTAGACCATGGGGTCGTTGAGTCAAAAGTAATTGCTGGTAAAGAGCAAGAGGGCGAAAAATTTGCCGATTACTTTGATTATTCTGAGCCGATCAAGGCAATTCCATCGCACCGTGCATTAGCCTTATTTAGAGGTCGGCGTGAACAGATATTGATGGTGAATTTACGTCTCGATACCGAAGAAGAAAAACCCAAATGGGATGCTCCACACAATCCTTGTGAGGCTCGTATTGCTAATCATTTCAAAATTAAAAATGAAGCTCGCCCTGCAGATCAGTGGCTTGCAGAGACTGTACGTTGGACTTGGCGCATTAAATGCTCTATGCATTTGGAGTCTGAGCTCATGAGTGCCTTGCGTGAGCGCTCTGAGGCTGAGGCTATTAATGTATTTGCCCGTAATCTGAAGGATTTATTGTTGGCCGCACCTGCTGGCCCTAAGGTGACTATTGGCCTAGATCCCGGAATGAGAACTGGCGTAAAGGTTGCGGTAGTTAATGCTACTGGCAAGGTGGTTGACACCGATGTGATTTATCCCCACCAGCCTAAGAATGATTGGGATGGTTCGCTTCATACGCTTGCTAAATTAGCAGAGAAGCATCAAGCGACTTTAATTTCTATTGGAAATGGCACTGCATCGCGTGAGACCGATAAATTAGCGCAGGACTTAATTAAAGCCAAACCAGAGCTGAAATTGACGAAGATCGTAGTATCTGAGGCGGGCGCTTCTGTTTATTCTGCTTCGGAATACGCCTCAAAAGAGTTACCTGGCATGGATGTGTCA
>JACCDI010958160.1_pt1 | contig 11301 bp, 11 predicted proteins | sample 7442791 | NCBI WGS metagenome assembly JACCDI01 (sample SAMN15323434, study PRJNA562643) | freshwater metagenome | isolation source: river surface water | place: USA:Blue River Watershed | collected 2017-08-15
ACACAAATGGCGAATGCACTCCGTGTCCTTTGCCATTGGAAGCCTTGTATAAATATTGAATATATTTAAAGAGTAAAGTCAGCGATGAATACATAAATTATTTTCTTTGCCAACATTCAAAGTCAAAACTAAATGCATGTTTTTCATCGGCCAAATTGGATACCGAATGGGTTCTTTCCCAGGCTGAATCTAATTCAGGGAAAAAAGTATCGCCATCAATTTGTGTATGTACTCGGGTAAGCCAAATCTTGTTGGCTAGTGGCAAGGCCATTTCATACACTTGCCCTCCTCCAATGACCATTAATTCTTTGTAATCATTTGATTCTGCTAAGGCTACGGCCTCTTCTATGGAGTTGACTACCCATGCACCTTCTATGGACAAGTCTTTACGCTGTGTTAGCACAATATTCATTCTGCCAGGCAGCAATTTACTTCCCATGGACTCGAATGTTTTTCTACCCATTAAGATAGGTAGCGCCCAGGTGGTATTTTTAAAAAAGCGCATGTCCTTGGGCAAATGCCAAAGCAATTGATTGTTTTTTCCAATGGCATTATTATTAGATGCAGCCACTACCAAGGTTATGTTCATGCTTTGCTTTTTTATAAATTATACGGCAACAGGTGCTTTGATTGCTGGATGGCATTCGTAATCTTCTAAAGTAAAATCCTCGAATTGAAAAGAGAAAATATCTTTCACCTCTGGATTAATCTTCATTGTAGGCAACCCAAAAGGCTTGCGAGACAATTGCAATTCCGCTTGCTCAAAGTGATTGTTATATAAATGAACATCTCCGAAACTATGTACAAAATCACCATAGCCCAATCCGCATACTTGCGCAATCATCATAGTTAATAGTGCATAGGAAGCAATATTAAATGGTACCCCTAAAAAAACATCTGCACTGCGTTGATACAATTGACAACTCAATTTTCCATCTGCTACATAAAATTGAAACATGTTGTGACAAGGCATCAAGGCCATTTTTTTCAAATCGCCCACATTCCATGCACTTACAATTAATCTCCTGCTATCGGGGTTTTTTTTAATTTGTTCTATCAACTCTGAAATCTGATCCACCACCACGCCATCCGCACCTTCCCAGCTTCTCCACTGTTTCCCATAAACGGGCCCCAAATCTCCATTGGCATCTGCCCACTCATCCCAAATACGCACGCCATGCTCTTTTAAATATTTGATATTGGTATCCCCTTTCAAAAACCATAACAATTCGTGAATGATACTTTTTAAATGTACTTTTTTGGTTGTCACCAAAGGAAATCCTTCTTGTAAATTAAAACGCATCTGATACCCAAAACAACTTTTAGTGCCGGTACCTGTTCTGTCCGTTTTTTGCGTCCCTTCTTTTAAAATATGCTGTAAAAGCGTCAAATATTGTTGCATGCTGCAATTTACAACCATTGACCCTAAATAGGAATCTTTTTAACGGGTTGGGGAGAAGCTGTGAAAAATAAATAACAAGGGCGCTATTTGGCCTTTCTTCTTGCCAATTCTCTTTTGATCATCACCAATTCCTTGTTGGTTTGACCATTCACGCTGCTATTTTCTTCGGCACGACGCATTAGGTATGGTATGACTTCTTTGATAGGACCAAAAGGAAGATACTTACTTACATTATAACCTTGCACTGCCATATTAAAGGTGATATGGTCACCCATTCCATACAATTGAGAGAAGTGTACACGTTCATAATTATGGGGAAGACCTGCTTTTTCCAATTCTTCTGCAATCGTCAAATTACTTTGCTCATTATGGGATGCCAATAGTAAAGAAATACGATCTATGTGTTGAATGCAATAAAGGGCTGCTGCATCAAAATCTTTATCCGTCGCTTCCTTGTTTTCATGAATCGGAGATGGATAACCTAATTGTTGTGCACGCGCTCTTTCTTTTTCCATGTAGGCACCTCGCACCAATTTTGCGCCTAATAAAAATCCTTTCTCTTTAGCAATACCATGTGACATTTTTAAAAAGGGTAAACGGTCATTTCTGTACAATTGATACGTATTATAAACGACTACTTTTTCTTTATTGTACACAGACATTAATTCAATAGCCAATCTGTCAATTGGATCCTGTATCCAGGTTTCTTCTGCATCTAATAAAATGCCTACTCCTTTTTCTTGAGCAACATCACATATAGCATACATTCTTTCTCTAACCCTTTGCCATGCTGCATTTTCAGACTCACTATCATGGATACCGCTTCTTAATCTAGGCGCTTCATTTAAGTGTTCTAATAATACATGACTCGCAATTCCTGTTAATTTAACACTCACAAAAGGAATATTTTGTTGCGTAGCCGCAAAATCAATGGCTTCAATAATGCGTTCTGTTACCTCATTGAAATTATCTTCTCCCTCTTTTGCTTCTACTCCATAATCTAAGATAACTTGAACCCCATAGGAACCTAATAATTTACTAGCTCTTGCTGATTCTTCCAATGTTTCTCCTCCTACAAACTGCTGAAAAACCGTACTTCTCAACAACCCATTAATTGGCATTCCCCATTTCATGAATAGAGGTGTTAATTTGGTTGCCAAACTAACCATCACAGGGTTTTGTATGACACTTATTAAAAAACTTGCTTTTTTTAATTGGGCAGTACTCTTGTATGCAAATGCATTCTGGGTGTTTTCAAAAGATAGGTTCATGCTAACATTAGTTCGTACGGCAAATATCGTATGGAAAAAGGGAATAGCAAAGAATTAGTACCTTTAAAATTGTATAAATTAAAGCTGTGCTTCATGAAAATTACAAAGACCGAAATTTACCTGTTTAAAATACCCATGCACCCTTTTACGATTGCAACAGGCACGATGCATCATGCGCAAAATGTGCTCATACGCATGCACACGGACGAAGGTATTATGGGACTGGGGGAATGTTCGGCTTTCCCCATGATAGTGGGCGAAACACAGACCAGTTGTTACCACCATGCACAAGATTTTGCAGCTTATTGGAAAGGCAAAAATCCATTGGAAATTTCAACAAGACTTGCGGAGCTAGACCAAATAATTGCAGGAAATTATACGGCGAAAAGTGCTTTTGATATGGCACTTTATGACCTTGCAGCAAAAGCAGCGAATCAGCCATTGTATGCCTATTTAGGAGGTCAACAAAAAGCCATTGAATCGGACTTAACCATTGGCATTGATACCCCTTTAGCCATGGCGGAACAAGCTGTTGAATTTAAGACCAAGGGCGTAACTATGATTAAAGTTAAATTAGGTAAGGACCCAAAGACTGATATAGAAAGAATTGAAAAAATACGAGGCGCGATTGGAAGTGAAATCAAAATAAGAATAGATGCCAATCAAGGATGGTCTACACAAGACGCGCTCCCCGTTTTGCAAGCAATAGCGCCATTTCAAATTGAATTTTGCGAGCAACCTATTCATAAATATTATGATGATTTTTTACCTGCATTGTGCGCCGCCAGCCCTATACCCATTATGGCAGACGAATCTGTTTTCACGCATCATGACGCGCGCAAACTAATTGCTAACAAAGCATGCCATTTAATGAATATTAAATTCTCCAAAAGTGGAGGCATTCAGGAAGCCATACAAATTCAAAAAATTGCAGGAGCGCATAATATGGCTTGCATGATGGGTGGAATGCTAGAAAGTCGATTGGCTTTAAGTGCCAAAATGCATTTTGCGATGGCACACGACAATATCAAATATTACGATATGGACACCTGCTTATTAGGTCATTTAGAAGATCCTATTGTAGGCGGCGTTCAATTTAATGGCATGCATTTAAGTATCGATAATACACCCGGACATGGCGCCGATGTTGACCCTGCCTATCTTTCAAAACTTACCCATTGTGTTATCTAAGTATTTGTATCTTTGATATATAAATACTGAGTATGGAAGCAAGAAAAGCAAGTGATTCTTTCGTAACAATGAATGAATTGGTTTTACCCAACGACACCAACACTTTTGGTGATTTGATGGGAGGTAAATTAATGTACTGGATGGACATTGCCGCCTATCTTGCAGCTGCTAAGCATTGTAACTCTGCAGCCATGACTGCTTCCGTAGATAATATCAGTTTTAAAACACCCATTAAATTGGGAAATGTAATTTGTATTGAAGCGATTGTTACCCGCGCCTTTACCACTTCTATGGAAATTCATTTGAAAGTTTGGAATCAAAATATGATTACTCAAAGTAGGGCATTAAGCAACGAAGCCTTTTTTACCTTTGTGGCATTAGATGATAACAAAAGACCTAAACAAGTGCCTGCCATCATAGCAGAATCTGAAGAGGAAATAAAATACTACGAAGGTGCATTAAGACGCAGACAAATGAGATTGATATTGTCTGGAAAAATGAAGCCGGATGATGCCACTGAACTCAAAGCTTTGTTTGCTCAAGAATAAATGAATCAAATAAAATTAACCCTGCGCTTCTTCTTTTAAAGCATGGTGCTTGCCCTTTAACATAAAGTCCTTGCTTTGCTCTATCGCTTCCATCACCTGCGCCAGGATGGCTTCTACAGGCGCATTGTAATCAATTTCTAAAGGTGCTTTAAAGCGAATAGACAAAGGCGTTCCTACTTTTTTAAAGGTAAGGCCTTTCTTTGTGAAGGCTCTCCAAAAACCATTAATCACCACTGGCACTACTACTGGGTGATTGTTCTTAATAATATGTGCGGTTCCTTTTCGACCGGGCGCGAATGGTTTTGTAGTTCCTTGAGGAAAAGTAATTACCCAACTTTTAGATAGGGCTTGATCAATTTTTTGCGTGTCCACTTCATCTCTATCTCTTTTCACATCCATTCCTTCTGCTCTCCAAGTTCTTTTCACGGTTAATGCACCACCCAATTTAAACAATCGGGTCAACCAACTACTATTCATAGTTTCTTCGGCAGCAACAAAATAGACATTGGTAAATGGATTTAGCAAGTAATAAGGAATCCCCAACTTGTTAAACTTACGCCATTTTACAGCACAAAAAATATGAACAAAAGCAATTACATCTCCGAAATAGGTTTGATGATTACTTACGAATAATACATTCTTTTTAGGCAAATTCTCCAAATGCTCCGACCCCTCAATCACTACTTTATTAAACAAAGCAAGGCCCGGGTAGGTAAACAATCCTACAATTCCGTATATGAGGGAACGGAAAATACGAATATGTTTTAAGCGATCCAATAATGACATCGTCTTGCAAATTGTTAGGTGTGCAAGATAGTACAAAAATTGTATCTTTAGGCAATGAAAAAGTCTGCTGTAATCTTTGATATTGATGGTTTATTGATTAATAGTGAGCCCCTATGGAATAAGGCTGCTACTGAAATTTTTCGTCAATATGGCATTACACTCACAGCGCAACAATATGCCACCACTACCGGACTTAGATCCAAAGAATTTGTAGCACACTGGCTGCATCAATTTAATGTTCCCGCAAGTCAAAATGAAATTGCGGAACGCAAGGTTATTGACCTAGCCTTACAGTTAATTGATCAGGATGCAACCCTCATGCCAGGTGTTGAACATGTATTTGAATTTTTTTTACAAAAAGATTTTAAAATGGGGCTCGCTACTTCTTCCCCCATTGAACTTATAGAATGGGTTAAAGACAAACTAGGTATTAGAAGTTATATTCATGCTAGTTGCTCCGCACAACAATTACCATTTGCAAAACCACATCCGCAAGTTTATATAGATTGTGCGGCTGCTTTACATACCAATCCATTAGCTTGTATTTGCTTCGAAGACTCGTTTTATGGAATGATTGCAGCTAAGGCCGCTAGAATGACTTGTGTAGTTGTTCCTTCGGCAGATGACAGCAAGCTTGAGCATTGGGGTGCTGCGGATCTTAAACTTTCTTCCTTACAAAACTTTGGGGCCCTGCATTTCAATATGCTCAATAATTAAAATTAACTTGCAGGTCAATGAAACTCGCTAAAGAAGTAATCGGAAAAGAACTGGACTTATTTGAAATCCATTTCAAGGAAGCTGTTAAAAGCAGGGTTTCTTTACTTGATCGCATCATGCAATACATTGTTAAGCGAAAGGGGAAGCAAATGCGCCCCATGTTTGTATTGTTATCTGCAAAATTACATGGTGAAATTAACGACGCCTCCTACCGAGCAGCAAGTTTGGTAGAATTACTGCACACTGCAACCCTAGTGCATGACGACGTGGTAGATGACGCCCTAGAAAGAAGAGGTATGTTTTCAATCAATGCCTTATGGAAAAATAAAATTGCAGTCCTAGTAGGGGACTATCTTTTGTCAAAGGGATTATTGTTGTCTTTAGATAATAAAGATTTTGAGATACTTACCATCCTATCCAATGCAGTAAAGAAAATGAGTGAGGGAGAATTGTTGCAGATAGAAAAAACAAGGAATTTGAATTTTGACGAATCGGTATACTACGAAATTATCAATGGTAAAACAGCCAGCCTTTTGTCCTCAAGCTGTGGAGCCGGTGCTGCCTCTGTAACCAAGGATGAAGCAATCATTCAACAAATGCGTGCATTTGGCGAGCTGGTAGGCATGGCCTTTCAAATTAAAGATGACCTTTTTGATTATGGCGATGCCGTTATTGGCAAACCCACCGGCAATGACATTAAAGAAAAAAAATTAACCCTTCCGCTTATCCATATTTTACAGAAAGTAGATGTTGGATTGAAAAAGCAAATTATTAATATCGTAAAAAACAATAATAACGACAAGCAGAAAGTGAAATTTGTGATTGACAATGTCATTCAATATGGCGGCATTGAATATGCAACACAAAAAATGTTTGAATACCGAGATCAATCTCTAGCCATATTAAACAAGTTTCCTGCTAGCCCTGCAAGAGCAGCCTTGGAAGAACTAGTTCGTTACACAACCGACCGCGCATACTAATGGAAAAAAGATGGAACCTCCTACAGGCCAATCCGACCGATGTGCGTGATTTACAAACGGCGCTCAAAATTCACCCAATACTTTGTGAACTATTGGTACAAAGGGGGATTACCGACTTTAATGCTGCAAAGCAATTTTTTCGTCCAAGCCTTGATCATTTGCATGATCCATGGTTAATGAAAGATATGCGTAAAGCGGTGGACCGCATTAATACCGCATTTAAGAACAACGAAAAAATATTGGTTTTTGGCGACTACGATGTGGATGGAACCACTTCAGTAGCCACTTTGTATCAATTCTTAAAACAATTGGCAACCAATATTGATTATTATATCCCCCATCGATATAAAGAAGGGTATGGCATTTCTAAAATTGGTATTGATTTTGCAAAAGAGTATGGATTTAGTTTAATTATTTCTGTAGACTGTGGCATTAAGTCAACTGACCTGATTGCTTATGCTGCTTCTTTAGGTATTGATTTTATTATTTGTGATCACCATTTACCCGATGAAATCTTACCACCTGCTGTTGCAATTTTAAATGCAAAACAAGTGGATTGCACCTATCCTTATAAAGAATTATGTGGATGTGGAGTGGTATTTAAATTAATTACTGCATTAGCCCAGGAACATCATTTACCTGCCGAATCCTATTTACAGTATTTAGATTTGGTTGCCACCGCTATAGCTGCAGATATTGTGCCCATCACCGACGAGAATAGAACCCTTGCATTTTTCGGGGTGCAAAAAGTAAATGAAAATCCATCACCAGGTTTAAAAGCGCTCATGGAATTGGCCAAGCAAACTGGCCCAATGCGCATTACTAATTTGGTTTTTGCCGTGGCGCCTAGAATCAATGCTGCCGGCAGAATGGACGATGCTAAAAAAGCAGTACAATTATTCATAGAACAGGATTATGAAAAGGCATTGGCATTAGGCTCTATTTTACAACAGGATAATTTAGATCGCCGAGAAGCCGACACCACTATTACAGAGGAAGCTTTAGAACAAATAGAACAGGACCCTTTACATACTACGCGTAAATCATCTGTGGTCTTTCAAGCGCACTGGCATAAAGGCGTCGTGGGGATTGTGGCAAGCAGGCTTATTGAAAAGCATTACAAGCCAACCATCGTGCTTACGCAAAGTGGGGAAGTAATCACCGGAAGTGCGAGAAGTGTCAATGGATTTAATTTATATGAAGCCCTACACGCTTGTCGTGAACACCTGTTGGGATACGGAGGTCATTTTGCAGCAGCTGGCATGACAATGGCAGTAGATGCTTTAGAAGGTTTTAAAATTGCTTTTGAAAAAGCAGTTGCAGAAAGAATCACGGAGGAGCAACTCACTCCTGAAATCACCATTAATGCAACCTTGCCTCTGGATGATATTAGTATGCAGTTTTATCAGATCATTGCCCAAATGGAACCTTTTGGACCAGAAAACATGCGTCCACTATTTATTGCAAAAGGAGTATATGATACAGGATACACCAAATTGGTAAAGGACTTACATATTAGCTTTAATGTAACCCAAGGTAAAACCAATGTAAGAGGGATAGGATACAATATGCCAGAACATATGAAGCTGATTAAATCAGGAAAGCCATTTGACTTAGTATTCCAACTACAACTTAATGAATGGCAGGGCAATCAATCCATTCAAATGCAAGTGATGGATGTAAAACCAACCGAATAAAATCAAAAAGATTCATAAAAAAAGTGACACCGAAGCGTCACTTTTTTATTTCTTTTGTGGATTGTTACTTAATATTAGCCTTGTAGATGCTGGTTCAGCGTACTTTAAAGACAATACCATTTTTATTTTAACAAGTCTACACTTCTATTAATAAAATTGGTTAATTCTGCACCCGTTAACAAACCTTGAGACAATAAAGCAAGGTCTGCTAAATTTCTTGCTTGCTTCTGTTGCTTATCAGCGTCTGTTTCTTTTAACAATGCTTGATAAATGGGGTGATTACCATTAATAGTTAAATGAACTTCGTCCGGCATTTGCGCATAAAAGGCTGTCATTCCACCGCCACCCATACTGGCCATGTCCTTCATACGACGCATGAACTCTGGACGGGTTGCAATTACGGGAGCTGCCTCCTTACTCAATCCCTTCACTTCTACCGTCAAGGTGATTTCTGGTACCTGAAATTCAAATAATTTTTTAGCTTGTTCTACTTCTTCGGTGCTTAAAACAGAAGCTACATTTTCTTGTTTATCAATTAAGTTGTCAACCACATCCGCATCTACACGAACAAATTGCACGCCCTCCCATTTCATTTCCACGTTATTAATGAAAGCAGCATCCACCATGGTTTCTAATTTTACCACTTTATACCCCTTGCCCACTGCAGCTTGTATAAACGCATCTTGTTGAACCGGATTGGTGGTATATAACAATACTTGCTTACCCTCTTTGTTTTTTTGGGTAGGCTCGGTAGCTGTCTTGTATTCGTCTAAAGTGTAAAACTTGCCTTTTTCTGCAGCATCCTCTAAAATCAAAAACTTATTCCCTTTCTCTAAAAATTTATCATCTGTGATCATACCGTATTTCACGAACAATCCAAGGCTCTCCCATTTGTCTTCAAAGGATTTACGATCATTATTAAAAATCTCTTCCAACTTATCCGCCACTTTCTTGGTAATGTGCGCGTTTATTTTTTTAACATTGGGATCCCCTTGTAAATAGCTACGACTCACATTCAATGGAATGTCTGGGCTATCAATTACTCCATGTAACAACATTAAAAATTCTGGAACAATATCTTTTACCTCATCCGTCACAAACACTTGATTGCAATACAATTGAATTTTGTCTTTTTGTATTTCAAAGCTTTGCTTGATTTTAGGGAAGTATAAAATACCCGTTAAATTAAATGGGTAATCTACATTTAAATGGATCCAGAACAAAGGCTTTTCTCCAAATGGATACAACTCTCTGTAAAAATTTTCATAATCCTCTTTGGTTAAGTCGGCTGGTTTGCGCACCCACAAAGGATTGGTATTGTTGATGGGCTTGGCTGTTTCGACTGTTTCGCTGCTAGCTTCCTCGCCCTCGTTTTCTGCTTTCTTTTCTGGCTTAGGCGCGTTGGCATCGGTAAAATAAATAGCAACCGGTAAAAATTTACAAAAGCGCTCTAAGATCCCTTTCACACGATTTGCTTCTAAGAACTCTGCACTTTCCTCGTTGACATGCAATACAATTTTAGTACCTCTATTGCTATAATCTACTTCGTACAATTCGTATTCTGTACTGCCATCACAGCTCCAAAAAACACCTGGAGCGCCGGTATGGCTTTTACTATAAATGTCTACTTTATTACTTACCATGAAAGAACTGTAAAAACCCAATCCAAAATGACCAATAATGCTAGCGTCTTTATATTTATTGACAAATTCTTCCGCTCCACTAAATGCCACTTGGTTAATGTACTTATCTACTTCCTCACCTGACATCCCTACTCCATTATCAATGATGGAAATGGTTTTTTCTTTGGCATCTAAAACTACTTCCACTTTTAATTCCCCTAATTCCCCCTTTGCTTCCCCTTTCCCATGTAAAGTTTTTAACTTTTGAGCCGCATCCACTGCATTGCTCACCAATTCACGTAAAAAAATCTCGTGATCACTGTAAAGGAACTTTTTAATTATCGGAAAAATGTTCTCCGTCTGAACGCGTATTTGACCTTTTTGCATAATAATAGAATTTGTAGTAACCATAGCAATAAAGGTACCAAAGCCCATTTTCTGACAAGCTGACAACTAATTGCTTATAACACCGCCTTTTTGAGGCAAATTTTGCAGCCAAGCAGAAGAGGTGGAGAGCGCCAGTCTGCAGGCAATCGCTTATGGGCTAGCCATATTTGTAAAAAAATCATGGATAGCGTTCAAAATACAGACCCATTTGCCAAGTTTATTGTCATGGGAGATTTTAATGACAATCCAAGCGACAAAAGCTTGCTTCAGCTACAAATGACCAATCCCTTTTTAAAAATGTACCAAAATGGACTAGGGAGTTTGGCTTACCAAGATAGTTGGCATTTATTTGATCAAATACTTCTAAGCCCCAATTGGGAAGCTGAAAAAGGCGAAAAAGTAAGGGACAGCACTCTATCTAACTATAAATCAATTATTTATAAAAATAGTGCTATGATAGAAATGGATGGAAAATACCGAGGATACCCCAAAAGAACCTATAATGGCAACCAATTTCGAGGAGGGTATAGTGATCATTTCCCAGTAGCACTCATTTTTAGCCTAAAATTGGCTGAAAATCCACAATAATTGCCTACCTTCGCCGTCCCAAATCAGTTTTGGCTGATTCGCTCTGGTAAAGAGTGTCCACTGGGAAAAACCAATTATTTAACCAAAAAATTCAAGTAATGAACAATTACGA
>JACCDI011213442.1_pt1 | contig 11301 bp, 7 predicted proteins | sample 7442791 | NCBI WGS metagenome assembly JACCDI01 (sample SAMN15323434, study PRJNA562643) | freshwater metagenome | isolation source: river surface water | place: USA:Blue River Watershed | collected 2017-08-15
ATCCTCTTAATATTTGAACATTCCCAAAGAGAGTTCAAGGAAAGTAAGTTGTCAGAGATTTTTTGAGATGAGGTAGATATTTTTGGAATGGTTGATTTTGATGGAGAGAACGTGTTACATGGCAGACATTGTCAGTCATTTTTGAAAAAAAATTACTCACATATTTGTGAGGAAGGGTGATATGGGTCACCCCAATTTTGTTTTATGAGGTCAATTTGATCAAAAAATGAAAAAATGAATTTTTTGCACAATCAGAGGGGAACAAAGGGGAAGAGGTGAACTGACACAACACAATGCATTTATTGCATTCATGTTGCATATTTTTTGGTGTCAGAATTATTTAAAAAAAAAGAATCTTTCTCTTGTATTTTCACATCTTACAAAGGAATTGATTTTGACATGTTGATTCTGCAAATATCCTCATTAGATACTTTTTTGTGCATATTTTATCACAAGTATGTCAATTTCTCATTCACAATTTGTGACCATGACAGGCCTCTGACACGTGACTTGGAGGTGAAAAAAAACTCCATGTCAACAACAGATGAGTCATTTTTGGAATTTTACAACATTTGAGCCCGTCATAGATATGTCAACAACATGTCTATGACATTTACAACTGAGTATTGATGCCTTTGTGTGGCAATTTATTGATTCTCAATTTGAACCACACTTCTTTAACAAGTCCAAGGCAATTCCTGAAGATGTTTTGCTTGACAGTAGATACAGCACATTGGAGATTGAAATCAGTTTTGGAATACCCAATAAAATCAATAAGAGAATTGTATTGGATGCAACAAAGCTGAGAAACTAAAAAAAGAAGAGAATGAGAATTGAAAATTTGATTATCCTCATGCTTCAATTCAACAATTGAATCCAAAATTTTTGTGCCGCGTATGGAGAGACTGAACCAACACACTGAAATATTTTTATACAACAAAATGATGGAATGAATATTTTTGTTTGGAGGCAATGAAGCATACCTCTGAGATAATAAAGAACAATTATTTGATTTGGTTTCTGAATATACCATTTTGATGAAAAAAGTGGTTGTTGGAGACACAGATTAAACAGCAACATATTTTACATTAGTTGGAAAAGAAGATGTTGAAAAATGGAAGAAAAAATAAAAACAAAAGAAATAATGATAGTAGCAAGAATCATACAAATAAAAAATAATGACAATGATAGTAATGCATTCAACAACATTGAAAAAAAATAGTGGAATAAAGAATATTTTAAGAGTTAGATACTTCATTTTTAATTACTTCTGGTTTTGTTGTTTTTCTTCAATGATTGTAAGCCTTTTCCATAATCTATTCACTATACTAAGTCTCCGTCCAAAGAATATACTTGTTTAAATTTTTAATAAAGCAAGATCAATTTCAAATTGTAACACAGTCTAAATTCAATTTATCTTGGTTTTGTGCAAAAAATTCTTAAGCAATAATTTTTTCATGTGTGCCATCTTGAATGTCACCATGTATTTCATCTAGTTCATTTATTGATTCATTGTACATATTCTCTGTTGCAGAATCTTGCCCATTTTCAACACAATTATTAACTGCAGCATTTTGCACACAAATACAATGTTTGATGACATAAAAATTTCATCAGCAATGTGTAAATGTACTGGAGTTTGAAAAATTTTGAATTCCTTTCTGATGACACCAAAACCACATTTGATGTTTTTATGAATAAACTCCTGCCATTTTGCATTTTTTCAGTAAGTGAAACATGAACTGAGATTGATTTAACAAAACATAAAAGCTTGGGATGAATTCCATTGAGCAAAAGTAAAACTTCATGAATTGTTTGCCATCAATATTAAAATCAACATCAATTGCTGCAATTTTTCTCTCCAATAAGGGTTCATGCAGTTGAGTTCAGTCCCAAATATTTAAATCATGTTGCCAAAATATGTATAATTGCAGCTTGCCTGTAGAAGCAATGTAGGCACTCTCTTTTTCCCATGTGTTGCTCACTGACTGCCTTTGGGCAAATTATCTCACTAAACAGGCATATATTTGGGACAAACCACCATTCCTTTGACACCAAAACATTCCTTGTATCACTTCTTTCATTGGCTGCAAAATTTTTTGAAGCAATTCTTCATTATTGACAACTCCATGCACCAGTTTGGTAACACCTCTCTCACTGCCATCTCTCCCATTTGGAAACAATCAGAAAATATTGCAAAAGATGCACCAAATTCTATAACTTTCACTGTTGCCATCAATTTTAATTCTGGCTTTATTTTTGTCCCCTTTGCGCAATCATAACCATGGTGCCAATAGTTATTGTTTGCTGCAACAAGTGGAAGAATCTAACGAAAGAAGGAGCAGGTGATTCGAATTGCTGCTGAAATTGCTGTCATCAAATCTTAACTCTTTGACAAGATAATCTGACATCATTGATGCACACACACATTTGTGAACATACTTTACTACCATTACCATGCTTCTCCCTACTTGCTTTATTCTTTCATTATCAATTTCTTCATTTTTGCTGTTAACATTTAAAACGCATGCAGAATGGTAGAGAAGAGAGACTGATGCTATTAGGATGAAAATCCAGCTGTTTTGGAGAAATATTGGTGGGTTTGTCATCGTCCTTAGAATGATGTGTGTTAGAAGTCCATTTTTTGTAGCTTCAACGTTTGCACCGTCCTCGAGGCTTGATCTAAAACAAAAAATATAGACGGTCCTTGCTCCATTCGACGCACAGTTAATCGGGGGGCATTGATACAGATCCTCAACACGACTGATGAGGAGTACTATACCGGCTTTTTATCGAGCATTGTAGGATAGTCGGTACTTTCATTTGTTTCTTATAAAAATAATATATATTATATATTCTTGAGAACCTTAGCAGGACTTTTTGTGGCTTAAAATGGGAAATTGGAATGATACCATAATCTCTAAGACGGCATTTTGTCGATTTTTCAGCACTCACGCCTCTCTAAGAAAGAATTAGTGTAGAGCACAATAAAACACACTAGAGTCATTCATAGCCTTTTTTTTCGTTGTGACTTAGCACTCTTCAACTCAGCAATATTGTAATGTGTATTGATCCGCCTTAATCTTTTTCACTTGTGATAAAATCAAACAAGAATTACTCAAACCTAACAATGAAATAATAGAACCAAACATCACATAAAACAAGCGCTGGCTATGTCAATGAAATTCTCTACATACCCGCCAATATGTTGCTCCGTATGTTCATAGACGCCACGTTTTCACTGTTCATAGCTAGGGCAAGCACAAAACACGTTCCCAAAACCAACGACAATTATTCCCATCAACAAGAATCGGAAGGGGAATTCCAAGGCAAGAAAACAGCGATCGCTTTTTCATCGTCGACTCAAATCGAAACTACGACTCTGGTTCCGCCCGATCAGATATGTGCTGCTTACATGCTTTTTGATTCTATCTCGAAATTAATGGAGAAAAATGATCACAATTTCAAATGGAGCGATGCATGTGCACCGTTCGAGGCTCTCAACTATCAAATTTGCCCACAAGGAGATTATCTACGAGACGTCTGCCTTGAGCCCCACTACGGGATTAACATGAATCATTCAGATCGGTACGAATATTATTGCAAGCCCATTTTTAATGTTGGGATTGCGGAAGGCAAAGATCGTGATGATTGCATCCGCGCTTGTTTAAAGTACATATCTCGTGGCAAAGGTGATTGTTGCAAATTCGAGTGCCCATGAAAATTGAGTCCAATTGTAATCGTTTAGGGAAGTTTTCATCGACCTTAATTTGTAGCCAATCCACAATAGTTCATGTGGAAGACGATACATCAGATACTGTACAGGTTCCCATCAAACATGATTTTGAGTTTCGACCTCATCAAGATTAATACCTAATGCGCCCTTGCAAGGAAAGTGCTAAGCGATCCAATCGACCCTATACTATAGTCATATTTTTTTGGAACTTCTTTTTCTAACGGTGGTTGGTCATTCTTCAAGGTGTTGTCATCGCCAACAGCCATGACGGAAGTGTCATCTTCAGCTACTGTGCTGAAATCATCTCTTGCCAGCACCATGCGGCTGTAATTTCCCCTTGCGCGTAAGTCTGATCTCCGCTGAAATTCATCCCTGTTTGCCTTTGTACCACCTCCTGGTATCGTTTTTCTCTTCGCAGTGCACAAGTAGCCAATGAGTGCAGTTGCCGACAGAGTGAGTAAAAGCATTGGAGATGTCCCAGATGTGTACGTGATATCGTCTGAATCAAATTCGGTCTCAATAACTCCGATATCAGTTTTAATAGTCCATGAAGTAACTACTTTGCTTTGTTGCAAAAGGGCTACGTCTTCAAATGTGTAATAAAACGGAGAAACATGAGCTCTGTCCATTTGCTCATCTCTTTCGTCTTTCTTAATTATCTCAAGCATCATAGGAACAAAGTTTTGTTGCGCCAGTTGACGGTGGATGTCCGTTGCTACAGCAGCAAGAGGTTGCATTTCTGATTCGTCACAGATGTACTTCGGGCCCCTGACTCGGCGATCAACTCTTGCGTTGGTCTCGTCAACAACTTCGTTACTGGCAAGAATAGCATTGTAGTTGGCGATTGATGTCTCGACAACTAACTGCATTCCAAGCACTTCGTCTTGGGACTCGTCGTCAGGTGTATCCCCAAAAATGTTGTCATCACTTGCCTTCCATGTGCTTGCGTGAACGACGATTACATCACCAGGACCAAACAACGCTTCGTCCGGGTTCCTATTCCTGTTGACAGTGGACGCGAAGGCTTCAGCAAACATTTCTTCTGACTTCTTTGTCCATAAATCAGCAATAGCTCCACGAATTTTCAAAATTGCATGGATGACAAAAGGTACTCTGCATGGATCCTCTCTTCCACACGCATGCACATGACAAGGCCTAGTAAACTCGAGTCCTTTTTCCTCGTGGCATTGTCCGTCACTCATGTAAACAACATTAATTCTGGTCTGAGAGCAAGAATAGTCACAAGCAGACCAAGTTCCACCACCGCAATTCACAGCAGGACTTTCTGGTTCTTTCGATAAACCTGCTCCAGCCGAGCCCAAAGCAATAGCATTTGCACAGGTAATGTCGCATTGGCGGAATTCCCTACAAATCCCTTTGCCATCGCACTGAACATCCATATTTCCCCCGTCATTCTTTTTATTTTCCGAAATGGAAACTTCCTCGCAAGTTGCACCGGTTGAAGTCCCCGGGTTTTGGACGATTCGCGTCCACACCTCTGTTCCAGAAAGTGTCACATCAGCATTCGATTCTTTGTCACATTTTGAGAGATCGACAGAATCACTGCATGATATACTCAAACTCGGAGCACCGAGCTTACAATCTACAAGCATACTGACTTCTTCCTCAGTTTGCGGATTGTTCTCTTGATATTCACATGTACTTTCAGCAAAGCCAACCCTTTTATTTTCCCAGTCAAAGAGAACATTATGCCCCTGCATCGCGTTCGAGCCAATCACACCACCTTGAGATTCTGTGAAGTAAATACGCGGTGTGTATGTGCCTCTTGACGGCGAATATTCCATGTAATGAGTAGCAGGGATGGCCAGCAAGATATCTTGCGGTGAAGTGGGGTCGATTTCACCGATTAGACCAGGTGTAGTCTCAAGTTTATGGTTCAAGGGATCGGGTGTTGAATCGTAAGCTGCAAGCTGTATGAGAACGGTAGGAAGCAAGAGGAGGTCTTTTTTTGATATTTTCACTGGATTATGAGAATAGCTCCTTCCAGTCACCTCTCGCCACACTTCATCAAACGGCTCTGCCACTGACTTGTGCAGATATGTATCTGTTGTTCCGCTATCGACAATCACTCCTTTGCCACTGTTGAATTCGAACAAATCAACAGTGACTCTCTGTAATTTTTGGTTCCGGTGATCCGGTCTCACACTTTGCCCACCATTGGCTCGGACATAGACACCTTTGACAAAAACAGTAAACCAACCACTTTTGGCAACGTTTCTAGCGTAAACCATTGGCGTTAAGTCAACTCGAGAGTCGATACCGCCTAGAGTAATGAATCCTGCCACCACACCCTGCTTGCTCACATGTAGCTCTCTCTTGAAACACATCGAGAACATGTTGTGCTCTAGCTTTCCTTTATCGTACATGGCCCGTGGTAACGTCGATGGATGAGCTGACATTCCCATGATTCCATCTGCTAGTTGGGTGACAAAAAGGCCGGTCTCCTTTGTTTGGCAGCCAAAAAGAAAATCTGATGTAAAAGCTGCATTGAGGGGGTTCATCACTGAGCTTAATTCTCTTCCACTGAGGAAGACTTTATCAACAGATTCGTAAGCGTGCCACGAGCTTCCTTCGGTATAAACCTGAGAAAAGATGCATCGTTTACCCAAACACTTAGCATCGTGGCATTCGCCGCAAGTCAATGCACGAAATGTAGAGCTGGCATCAGGATCAAAGTATTTGTCTGTGTGATGTTCTTCACCGCAATCTAGGCATCCTTTACACGGGAATGCCGTGAAATGAGAACCAGTGTCAACTATGACTGTCTTTCTCTGAGGTGGAGTCCCCACCCAAATTGTCGCGTAATGAGTGCCGTAGCCTTGAAAAATAGGCGACGTTTGGTACGAGTTGAACATCCCACCGTTCTTTTGAATGCTTCCTCCGGATAGACGTCTCTCACGTTCTTCGTCCATATCACTGGGACGGTTGGATCGAGCTGCTTTCCTCCTTAGTGTGCGATCCGCGTCTTCATATTTTTCTGCATCAATGTCTGCGTCATGAGAATCTGAGATCCTGCTAAAACGAGCCAATACTTTCGCTGTTAAGGGGTCTTTGAGGATGAGTTCCTCCGGTGCATCATCCCCTAGGTCAATGATTTCATAAGCAATAGTTGCTCCTGATAACAAACTTGAAAATGCATTTTCCTGGGCCATGACTCCATCTTCCATACAATACATCAATGTCATCAACAACATGCCTACGTGGAATGTTGATGATTCCATTGGCGTCACTTCGCTTCCGTAACTATTACAACCCGAATGTCCGGAAATGGAGTTTATTCCAGAGAATATCAGTATGATGGGAAAATCGTTTGCTATCAGTTGCAAATATGATTGTGAATATTAAAAGGCAGAAACTGTCGAATTACTCAGTACAGACGACGATTCTATCGCATAGAAGATCTCGGTTGCTTTCCAAGACGTTTCACTTAATGGGAAATCTCTTGTTGTGTTTTGATTGCTGGTAGAAGCGCTACTTAATGCGTAAGTGGTTGTGGTTTTACCAGAAGCAGATGATGTCGCTGTTGTAGATTGGATGAAGTTCCGCTCATCTTGGATCTCGTAAACCTTCGAAAATCTCGCCACAATGTCTCCTTCTAATTCTTCTTTTTCATCATTGATTGTCGGTTCATAAAGATTAAGCTCAATACCAATCTCTTCGTTCTCAATATCATCGCCACTCTTATTGATATTATTATTGACAATTTTGTAAATAAAGCGTCGCATAGTGAACAGCCTCAGAACTTCTCTCTCCTGCTCCATTACTCCCTCTTCTCGACAAAACATCTTCGTCGTTCCAAGAAAACCAACATCAAAAGAGTTGTAAGAAACAATATCGAATGAAGCAAAGAATCTGTTGCAGCCGGTGCTCCCGCCCACCCTACCATCACCAATGAACGAAATTGTGATGGGATATTGAGATGACGTATAATGAAGACTGGGGGGAGAAGTCAAATTCTTCGCAGTTGTCTCGTTTGCATCAGAAGGGGTAACACGTGGTAAGTCGGCTATTTCGATGGCTTGCCAAGTCGTCCCAATCAAAGGATTGGTTGCGCCTTCATTCGGTTGCATTTCCGTAATTGTGCGCAATGTCGATGTAGGACTTGAGCTAGTTTCAGTTGTAAGAGCCGTCGCCAGAGTTGATGAAGAAGTAGAGGAGGTAGACCTGGTGTCAGGGGTAATCCTATCCTTATCCTCCGACAAAAACTGTCCCTTGTCAAGGCTATCATGAGGTATTTCCCCGCCATTCGTGGACCGCCTGCTATGCTTTAAATGTCTTTCGTACCGATCTTTGTCCAATTGTTTGCCAATCTTTTCTCTGAAAGCCCACTCATACTTGCTGTATTGACGGTGGAGTTCATTGTATTTTCGAATGGCATCGTTGTGTTTCTCTAACGATTCCTTCAATTTCCTATGATGGCTGTTACTTTCGTCGATGTTTGATATTTTCAACGAAGTATTCAAGTGATAATCAAAACCTTCTAGTTCCAATGGAAATTCTGTGACAGATGCATATGCCGCACCAGTCCCTCGAATATAATTCACTGCATGTTCAAAGTGTTGCTGCAGTGCCAACTTTCGCTCTCGGAGATATGCTGGTGTGTTATGATTTTGACTTTTGGGCCTGTCATGCTCTTCTTCCACTTGCTTGATATACGGATTTTCTAATCGACGTAGCAGATTGTGATCACGGGAGTTGTTTTGATTTTCATCTTTATTCGATGCATTTTCCAGCTGGATATTGATCGATTCGATTTCGCCTTCTAGCCATCGTATCCAAGATGATGCCGGTTGTAGATTCAATTGAACATGACTCCTTTTGCCATTGCCGTAGACAAATGGCTCGTTGTTATCGTGCTGCTGATTCTCGCGAACGCTGGTAACGTAATCGTAGTTCGATCGTGTCTTCGTCGATGGCCCCAAGGCGCTCGCAATGGCGAAGAAAAGGCAAACTGTGGCCAATGAAACGGTGGGGGTGCGGATGACAACCGTAGCCGAGCGGGAGGATGTCACTAATGTCATGATTATGCAATGAAGAGACAATATTTTTTCGATGGCAATAATCTTTAGAGTGAGCGGAGGTCAACAAGGAATCTCTTTCTCATGATGTGTTATTAATTAATATATCACCTGTCATGACGGACTCGTGCCTAGTAGTAGGTAGTGTTTTACATACAGAGAGAGGGTAAATTTATTTTTTTAGGTCGTCAGTTCTAATAGAGAGAAGCGGCACGTACTCAGTCGTACTTTGGGTCACGAGATGGATATTTCTCTAGCAGTCGCGGGCCAACTCCGGGCCATTTTTGATTAACTTTTGGCGCTCAAAGTAAATTGAATATATCTTTTGACCAACGAACTTTGAGCCAATTCTGACTTCATACCCAGGAATCCTTGCAAAATTCTGCACATGTAGATGTGCAACCATGTAGATGTGCAACATGTTTGTGTTTGGCTGAGACTCCTGCATTTCCCAGCTGTGCAAAGCTTGACTTTTGATTTTGGAGAAGTAGAAACTTGTTGGTTCACTTTCAAAATTGGCCGCAAAGAGGCACTGGGACAACTATGGTGGAGCATCACCATCCCAAGAAGGACACAGTTTGATCATGGAAGGGTTGGGATGAATGGACTTCAGATGATGCTTTGTGTGGGTGCATTGTTGGATGGGGGGTCATTTGAGATTTTTTGTTTTTTGCACTGTCTATCTCATCATTGGAGCTTTTACTTTTTCAGGGAGTAAACAATGGAATGGAAATTGGCCTTGCATTGAAACTTTCACAAAATCCCTGCAGCCATCAAGTATTGAAAACACAAGTCAATAATCATCAGTTGAAATATGGCTCTCCCAATCCTCCCTTGATGAAAAGAAAATTTGTCTCCAAAATGGTAATGACTCATCTAATTTCATCCCTCATGCCTCCACCAGCATCTTTAAAAAATTCTGTGTCCCCATTTCCAACTGCACCCACTTGCAATCCTTCCTTATTGTCATTACAAAAAGAAGCATCTGCATCAGATTCTGTAAAAGTTGTGAAGGAGAGGGCCCTGAATTCCATGCCAAATTGGTGCAACAAAAAGAAGATTGGAAAGGCAATAAACTGTTGTAAAAAAAGAAGTGGCCAAACTAATAGCAACAATTTTGTGGACAAAGCAAAACAACAATTTGAAAACTCCCTATACAAAGATGCAAAGCAACAATCCTCCTTGCTGAAGCACAAAATGGCCCTAATACCAGGAAGAGGGGATACGGAGCACAGGCAAATCACCAATAAGGTAAATAAGTCACATCTTGCTGGGTGTGACAAGAAATTGAATCCCCAAATAGTTCAGAATGCAGTGGCATTGGGATGAAATCCCCATGAATAGGAAGGCATTATATGATGATAAGGTCTGGAGCAACTTGGGAGAAAGTCTGCTGCTGTTGGTGAGCAGGGGAAACACATCCAGTTGCTCATGACTGATTATAAAAAAATTGCAAAAGAGCTCACACAGATGGGATTCAAGGGAGAAGTTCTTGACCTGCGGGTTGAAGTTGCAAAGCCACAACAAAGACTTTGCAATGAAGAACAATTAATCAACAAAATTATGGATGAGGATGAAATAAACTCCACAGGTTGCCTTTTCAAATGTGGAGTTCAGATTGCTAATGCAGGCGTTATGACTACTGCTGGGATGAGGAAAATTGAGAGCATCAAAAAGAAGAAGGCCCAGCAGAATGAAATGAAAATGAAAAAGGAGGCAAAATCAAATGCAGAAGCAATTGCTGCATTCAATAAATTTATTGTAGCTCCTGGAAAAAATAAACAAATCGCTGACAGAGACTCAAAAGCAATGATAAAATATCTCCTTCCAATATTGGCACAAAATGAAAAAAATTATGATTACAACACTGGCCCAAAAACATTGGCAAGGCTCAAGAAATTTGGGTTTGATTTGGGCAACAATATTACATAGCAAAAGGAGATGAAAAGTATGTTCAGACAGGGAAAACTGAAGAGCAGAGGGCTTTGTAGTAGATCAAATTAATCAATATAAATTCAATTTCAATTTTGGGGGAGTTCTTTTGATGTTGCGCTTGCATTATAGTTTATTTTGATTGATATACTTGAGATTGGCCAAAAGTGAACCCTAAAAAATAAACATGTGCAACTCAATTATGTGTAGGAATAGTATATATCTATGTGAGCACCAAGAGTTTTAACAATCAACCTCCTTCAAACAAATCTCTAATGCTCACTATAAATTAATAAATATTGATAACCCCAACAAACCCAATTCAACACAATCAAATTGAAACATACTGATGGAGTTAGATTACTAACATAATTTGGTGTGGGGTGTTTTGGAGGGGTAATCTGGATTTTGCCAAAAGTTTTGACAACTACTGGTACAAATTTTCTTTTTATGCATTACATCTACAATTCTGGTCATATAATCATAGAATCATAGAATCATAGAATCATAGAATCATATAATCATATAATCATATAATCATATAATAATATAATCATATAATCATATAATCATATAATCATATAATCATATAAT
>JACCDI010971809.1_pt1 | contig 11297 bp, 8 predicted proteins | sample 7442791 | NCBI WGS metagenome assembly JACCDI01 (sample SAMN15323434, study PRJNA562643) | freshwater metagenome | isolation source: river surface water | place: USA:Blue River Watershed | collected 2017-08-15
ACCCTGCTGCTGGGCCCCAACTGCCCGGGCCTCATCACCCCCGACGAGATCAAGATCGGCATCATGCCGGGCCACATCCACAAGAAGGGCCGCATCGGCGTCGTGTCCCGCTCGGGCACGCTGACCTATGAAGCCGTGGCGCAGCTCTCCGAGCTGGGCATCGGCCAGTCGAGCGCCGTGGGCATCGGCGGCGACCCGATCAACGGCCTCAAGCACATCGACGTGATGAAGGCCTTCAACGACGACCCGGACACCGACGCCGTCATCATGATCGGCGAGATCGGCGGCCCGGACGAGGCGGAAGCCGCCCGCTGGTGCAAGGCCAACATGAAGAAGCCGATCGTCGGCTTCATCGCCGGCGTCACCGCCCCTCCCGGCAAGCGCATGGGCCACGCCGGCGCGCTGATCTCCGGCGGCGCCGACACCGCGGATGCCAAGCTCGCCATCATGGAAGAGTGCGGCTTCACCATCACCCGCAACCCGTCCGAGATGGGCCGCCTGCTGAAGTCCCTGCTGTAAGAAGCGAGTTCTCCCAGGCCATTGTGGCCTTCCACAATGCAGGGCCGGTTGTCCTAAGCGACAATCGGCCCTTTCCTATTCTTACTGCGCTGAAAGACTTCGGCGCTCCACCCGCATGGAAGCACTTGCCTCTCCGACCTTCTGGCTCGCCGTCGGCCAGATCATCCTGATCGACATCCTGCTCGGCGGCGACAATGCTGTCGTCATCGCCCTGGCCTGCCGCGGCCTGCCGCCGGCCCAGCGCCGCAAGGGCATCATCTATGGCACCGCCGGCGCCATCGTGCTGCGGGTGATCCTCATCGCCTTCGCCCTGGCCCTGCTGTCGGTGCCCTACCTCAAGGCCGTTGGCGCGGTGCTGCTGGTGTGGATCGGCGTCAAGCTGCTGGTGCCGCAGGACGAGGAAGGCCATGGCGACATCCAGTCCTCGGACAAGCTCTGGGGCGCGATCAAGACGGTGATCGTGGCCGACCTGGTGATGAGCGTGGACAACGTGCTGGCCATCGCCGGCGCCGCCGAGAGCGCCGGCCAGCACCAGCTGGGCCTGGTGATCTTCGGCCTGCTGGTGAGCATTCCGATCATCGTGGCCGGTTCGCAGATCGTTCTCAAGCTGATGGACCGCTTCCCCGTCATCATCACCCTGGGCGGCATGCTCCTGGGCTGGATCGCGGGCCAGATGGCCTACACCGACCCGGCCATCAAGCCCTGGATGCCGGCCGACAAGACCTGGGAATACGCCGCCGCCCTGGCGGGCGCCCTGCTGGTTCTGCTGCTGGGCAAACTCATGGCCCGTCGCAAGGCCGAGGACGACGGCGAAGCCTCCGCCGCCTGATTCCCCGGGCTGCGTGCCCGCTTGCCGCGCCGCGCACCCTCTGTTAACTTTGGTGTCAATTTCCTGTGATCCCCCTTGTCGGGGTCCAGGCCGACACCGGGGGAGCAGAGCTTGGCAACAGCGGCGATCGGAGCGGGGTGGCGCTGGCCCTCGGGCTGGCGCCTGCGCCTGCGCGAGGGCCTGGGCACAGACGCCGCGCTGGCCTTCGCGGTGGGCGCCGCCGTCATTGCCCTGCACCTGTCGACCGATGGCATCGCCGCGCTGGACCGGCGCCTGTTCGACGCCGCCAGCACCTGGGGCGCGCCACCGCCCTCCGACCGGATCGTGGTCGTCGCCATCGACGACACCAGCATCGCCCGCCTCGGCCGCTGGCCCTGGTCGCGTGACATCCACGCGCAGCTGATCGACCGCCTGGCCCAGGGCAAGCCCCGGGTCATCGTCCACACCACCCTCTTCCTCGAGCCCCAGTCCGACCGGGGCTTGCCCTACATCCGCCAGCTGCGCAAGGCGGCCGGCGACGCCGGCCCGTTGGCGGCGCCCCTGGCCCGCCTCGCCGCCGAGGCCGAAGCCGCCCTGGATGCAGATGCCCACCTGGCCACCAGCCTGGGCCGGGCGGGCAACGTCCTTCTGCCGGCGGTGTTCACGCTGGGACCGGGTCCGGGAGCCGGCGCATCCCGGTCCGGACCCCCGCCAACCGAGACGCCCCTGCCCGACTACCTGCTGCGGTCGACCCTGCCGGCGGACCCGGTCCCCCCGCCTTCGGCCCTGGCCGAGCCGGGGGGCGGCCGCGCCGGCCTGCCAGCCGTCCGGGGGCAGTTTCCGCTGCCTTCCCTGGGCCAGGCCGCCCTGGGCGTAGGCCACCTGAACCTGCTGCCCGATGCCGACGGGGTGGCGCGCAGCGACCCCTTGCTGGTGCGGATGGGCGACCGGGCGGTCCCGTCGCTGGCCCTGCTTGCCGCCGCTGCCAGCCTGCGCCTGCCCCCGAGCGCGCTCCGGCCGGCGGCTGGCCCGGCCCTGGAAATCGGATCGATGCGAGTGCCCACTGACGGAAAATCCATTGTCATGTCGCAGTTCTATCCAACCACCGGGGGGCGTTCGCCCTTTCCGGTGGACGCGGTCCATGAGGTACTTTCCGGCCAGGTGCCCCCCGAGCGCTACGCTGACCGCATCGTCATCGTGGGCGCCACCGCCGCGGGCGTCGGCGGCGCCATGGCCGTTCCGGGGTACCCCTCGCTGTCCTCGCCGGAGCGCCTGGCCCATGTCATCTCCAGCCTGACCGGCGGCCACGGCTTCGTGCAACCGGCGGGGGCCCTGGCCGCGATCTGGGGCCTGGCGGCGGGGGTGATGGCCTACCTCGCGTGGGGCCTGCCGAGGCTGCGCGCGGCAGCAGGCGCGGTCGCCACCGGCGCGGTCCTGGTCGCCTTCTTCCTCACCGAGTGGCTGCTGCTGGCGGGCGCGGGGCTCTGGCTGCCCCTGGTCTTTCCCGCCACCTTGCTGCTGCTCGGGCACCTGGCGCTGACCACCCGGCGTTTTCTGGTGACCGAGGATGGCAAGCGGCGCTCGGACGACGAGTCCGCCGAGGCGCACCGGATGATGGGTCTGGCCCTGCTGGGCCAGGGCCAGCCCGACATGGCCCTCGACCGGTTCCGCCGGGTGCCCCTCGGCCCCGCGGTCATGGACAACCTCTACCAGCTGGCGCTGGACTTCGAGCGGCGGCGGCAGTTCAACAAGGCCGAGTCGGTCTATGCCCACATGGCCGAATTCGACCCCGGCTACGCCGACCTGCCGCAGCGGCGCGAGCGTGCCCGGCGGGCGGCGGATACGGTGATGCTGGGCCGCCCCAGCACCCACCCCGGTGGCACCCTGGTGCTCGACGACCCCACGCTGCAATTGCCCACACTCGGCCGCTACCGGCTGGACAAGGTGCTGGGCCAGGGCGCCATGGGCACCGTCTACCTCGGGCACGACCCCAAGATCAGCCGGCAGGTGGCGATCAAGACCCTGGCCCTGGGCGAGGCCTTCGAGGGCGAGGCGCTGGTCGAGGCCAAGGCGCGCTTCTTCCGCGAGGCCGAGACCGCGGGCCGGCTGGCGCACCCCGGCATCGTCACCATCTACGACGCCGGCGAGGAGCAGGACCTGGCCTACATCGCCATGGAGTACGTGCCCGGCCAGGACCTCTCGGGCCACACCCGCGAGGGTGAGCTGCTGCCGCCCCGGCAGGTGGTGGACTTCGGCCAGCGGATCGCCCGGGCCCTGGACCATGCCCACCGCCTGCAGGTGATCCACCGCGACATCAAGCCAGGCAACCTGCTGTGGGTGCCGGCGCAGGACCTGCTCAAGGTCACCGACTTCGGCATCGCCCGCCTGGCCGACCAGTCGCGCACCCGGACCGGCACGCTCCTGGGCACGCCGGGCTACATGGCGCCCGAGCAGCTCGCCGGGCAGCCCATCGACGGCCGCGCCGACCTCTACGCCCTGGGCGCGACGCTGTTCCAGCTGCTCACCGGTCGACTGCCCTTCGAGGCCGACTCGCTGGCCGGGCTGATGTACCAGATCACGCAGCAGGAAGCGCCTGGCCTGCGCAGCCTGCGGCCCGAGCTGCCGCAGGACCTGGCCGAGGTCCTCGCGCGGCTGCTTCGCAAGTCTCCCGACCAGCGCTACCCCGACGGCGCCGCGCTGGCCGACGCGCTCGGCGACTGCCTGGCGCGCTGGCCTGAGACCGCCGCCTCCTGATGCCCGGACGCCTCCACACGCTCACCCCCACCAGGAAACTGGCCATGCACTACACCTTCGCCAGCCGCACCGACCCGGGACGCCTGCGAGCCAACAACGAGGACGCGCTGCTCGTCGACGAGGCCCGGGGCCTGGCGGTGCTGGCCGACGGCATGGGGGGCCACAACGCCGGTGAGGTCGCGGCGGGCATGGCGGTCGCCAGCATCGGCACGTCGATGGGCCGGTGGCTCGATGCGCGGCGCCCGGACGGCCAGGGCCTGCCCCGGCTCGGGCCGGACCCGGGCACTTCCGGGCGCGAAGGACCTGCCTGGCACGCCACGCATCGCCTGCCGGCGGTCGCGGTGATGCAGGCCATGGCCGCCAGCGTGGCCGGGGCCAACCAGGCCATCTTCGAGGCCGCCCAGGCCCATGCCGGCTACCGGGGCATGGGGACGACGCTGGTGCTGGCCGTGTTCATCGGCGGCCGCCTGTTCCTCGGCCACATCGGCGACTCGCGCGCCTACCGCTGGCGGGGCGGGCAGCTCGAGCAGCTCACGCGGGACCACTCGCTTTTGCAGGAGCAGCTCGACGCCGGGCTGATCACTCCGGCCCAGGCGGTCCTCTCCACCCATCGCAACCTGGTCACGCGGGCGCTGGGCATCGAGCCCGCCGTCGCCCTCGAGACCCATGAGCACACGGTGCTCCCGGGCGACTGCCACCTTCTGTGTTCCGACGGCCTGACCGACATGGTGCCCGACGCCGAGATCGCCGAGATCCTCTCCCAGCCCTGGCCGCCGGCCCGGCTCGCGGCGGCCCTGGTGGCCCGGGCCAATGAACGGGGCGGACGCGACAACATCAGCGTGCTGCTGGCGCAGGCCGCGCCCGGCGACCCGCCCCTCCACGCCCACGCCCACGAACCGAACTGAGGAACCCCGCATGCCCCGACTCGTTGTCACCCTCGATGGCGTCACCCTGCGCGAGGTGCCGCTGGTGCGTGAGCGCACCACGATCGGCCGCCGCCCGCACAACGACGTGGTCATCGACAACCTCGCCGTCAGCGGCGAGCACGCGGTGATCCTGATCGAGGCCGGGGGCGTGGTCCTCGAGGACCTGGGCAGCACCAACGGGACGCTGCTCAATGGCCGCCCGATCCAGCGCGCGGCGCTCCAGCACCGGGACACCATCGACATCGGCAAGTACCGCCTGCGCTATGTCGAAGAGGTGCCCACCGCCGACTTCGAGAAGACCATGGTGGTGCGGCCCGGCGCCGCGCAGGCCGCCGCGCAACAGGCCCTCCAGCAGGCGATCGGGTCGGCCGGTGGACCGCGCCCCGCGTCGCTGCAGGCGCCGCCCGCATCGGAACGGGTCACGCCCGCGTCACCTCCTGCATCGCCGCTCCCCTTCGCCCCGGCGGCTGCCGAGACCGCCCCGCCCGCGCGCATCAAGGTGCTCACGGGCGGTGGCGCCGGGCGTGAGATGGCGCTGGTCAAGGTGGTCACCACCATCGGCCGCCCCGGCGGAGCGGTGGCCGCCATCACCCGGCGCGGCGCCCGCTACACGCTGGCGCACGTGGAGGGCGGGCCGGTCACGCGGCTCAACGGCGCGGCGCTGGGCGGCGATCCGGTCGACCTGCGCGCGGGCGACCGCCTGGAGCTTGCCGGGGTCGAGATGGAGTTCCTGCTGGACTGAGTCTGCGCCCCTGCCGTACCCGCATTCCCCGTTGTATTTCCTGCACGCCCATGGACACCCCGCCGGCCCTCTGGCATCGCCTCACCGGCTACCTGCTGCGGCGCTTTGCCGGCGTGGCCGACCGGCTGCCGACCGGCCGGCGCGGGCTCCTGCTGCTGCCGGTCCTCCTCGGGCTTGCGCATCTGGGTGGCTGGCTGCCCCTGCCGGTGATGGACCGGCTCGACGCCTTCGCCTACGACCTGCGCCTGCGCCTGACCCGCGCCGAGGCGCTGGACCCGCGCATCGTCATCGTCGACATCGACGAGAAGAGCCTCGCCGAGCAGGGCCGCTGGCCCTGGGGCCGGGACCGGCTGGCGCGCCTGGTCGACGAGCTGTTCGAGCGCCAGCAGGCGGCCCTTGTCGGCTTCGACGTGGTCTTCGCCGAGCCCGACACCAGCTCCGGCCTGGCCCGCCTGCGGCAGCTCGCGGCCCGCGAGCTGGCCGACCAGCCGGCCTTCCTGCGGCGGCTGCAGGCGCTCGAGCCCGAGCTCGATTACGACGCCCGCTTCGCCCGCGCCATCGCCCGCCGGCCGGTGATCCTGGGCTACTACTTCAACCAGGACCCGCAGGGCCGCCGCAGCGGCCAGCTGCCGGCGCCGGTGATGGGGGCGGACAGCCTGCAGGGGCACCGCCAGCGCTTCACCGACTGGCGTGGCTATGGCGCCACGCTCCCCGCGCTGGCGCAGGCCGCGCCGCAGGCGGGCTTCTTCAACCCGCTGATCGACCCCGACGGCCTGGTGCGCGGCGTGCCCCTGCTGGCCGAGTTCGAGGGCCAGGTCTACGAGTCCCTGGTGCTCGCCATGTTCCGCGAGCTGCAGGGCCGGCCCTCGGTGGCGCCGGTGTTCTCCGACCCCTGGCGCTCGGGCGGCGCGCCGGTGCTGCGGGGCCTGCGCCTGCAACCCGCGGAAGGCGGCGCGATGGCGGTGCCCCTCGATCTGCCGGTGGGCGAGGGCGCGGTGGCCCTGGTCCCCTACCGCGGCCAGCCGGGCGCCCAGGGCGGCTCCTTCCGCTACGTGTCGGCGACCGACCTGCTCGAAGGCCGCATGGCCCGCGAGCAGCTGCGGGGACGCATCGTCCTGGTGGGGTCCTCCACGCCGGGGCTGCAGGACCTGCGGGCCACGCCGGTGAGCGAGGCTTTCCCCGGGGTCGAGATCCACGCCCACCTGCTGTCCGGCCTGCTCGAGGGGCGGCTGCCCTCCAGGCCCGAGTACGCGGTCGGCTACGAGGCGGCTCTGCTCCTGGTCACCGGGCTGGGCCTGGCCCTGGGGCTGCCCGGGCTGCCCCGGGCCGGCGCCCGGGGGGCCGGGGAGGCGCCGGGCGGTACCCGCGCCGGGCGCAAGGCAATGCTCATGGTGGCCGGCGCCTGGCTGCTGCTGGTGATGCCGAACCTGGCCCTGTTCCGGTGGGGCGCTCTGGCCTTGCCGATGGCGACTTCCATGACGGCGGTCAACGCCGTGACGATCCTGTGGCTGCTGCTGCGGGCGAGCGCCAATAATCCCCCACTGGCCGGCCTCCAGGAGGGCCGGGAGGCGACAGAAAACGCCCCTAAGTAATTTTTGAATTGACACTTTCTGCCGAATCCGTCAGATTCAGGTTCGTCAAGTAATCAAAACGCAGTCATCACTGTCAACTTGCTTCTTCTTTCCACTGGAGGTCCCATGAAGCGCCCTGTCTCCCGCCTGTCCCAGCCTGGCATCCGCCGCGCCATCCAGCGTGGCTTCACCCTGATCGAGCTGATGATCGTCGTCGCGATCATCGGCATCCTGGCGGCGGTCGCCCTGCCGGCCTACCAGGACTACACCGCCCGCGCCAAGGTGAGCGAGGTGCTCCTCGCCGCCTCCGGCTGCCGCACCACCATCTCCGAGGTCTACCAGAGCGTCGCCACCGCGCCCGCTGCCGGCGAATGGGGCTGCGAGACCGGCACCCAGACCAGCACCTACGTTGCCTCGGTGGCCACCGACGCCAACGGCGTCATCACCGTGACTTCGGCCGCCACCGGCATCACCGGTGACGCCCATGGCAAGACCATCCAGCTGCGGCCCTACCAGGACGCCGATACGCTCAAGCTCGCGGCGGACGTGGGCACCCCCGTGTTCCGCTGGGGTTGCGGGCCCGGCGCCACGAACCCGATGCCGATCAAGTACCTGCCCGCGACCTGCCGCGAGGAGGCAGCCGCCGCCGAGTAAGCAAGGCCAGGCCGGAGCGTCGGCCCTCTGACCGGGGGCCTCACGATCTGGCCTGACGGCCGTCCTGCGATGATCGGGGGGTGCGCACCGCCTCCCCCCTTTCCCTCTCGGACCCCTTGTTCCCCCGCGAACAACGACTGGCCAGCCTCGTGCTGGCCTTCGTGCTTTTCCTTCCCTGGTTCCTCAACCCCTCCTGGGGACCCAGCCCCATCGTGCTGCAGACGGCCCTGTCGGCGGCCGCGGCCCTGGTCTGGTTCGTCCTGCCGCCAGCCCAGCGCGGCGACATGGCGGGCGCGGTGGCCCTGTCCTGGCTGGCGGCTGCCGCGGTGAATGCGGCGATCGCCATCGCCCAGTACTTCGGCGGGGTGCACGACTCCAGCCTGCTAATCAGTGGCGCCTCCTACGGCGAGGCCTACGGCAACCTGCGCCAGCGCAACCAGGCCGCCACCCTGTTCGCCCTGGGCCTCGCCGCCGCCTTCTTCCTGTTCGTCCGCGTCCGCGGCGCGGCGCATGCGGGTGCCACGCTCGCCCTCGGCCTGGCCGTGGCGCTGATCTCGGCGGCCTGCGCGCTCACCTCCTCCCGCACCGGCCTGCTGCAGTGGCTGATCCTCGGCGGCCTCGCCTTCGTCGCGCCCTGGGTCTGGGGCGCCGACCGGCGCTGGCGCCTGTGGGGCGCGCTCGCCTTGGGCAGCTACCTGCTGGCGCTGCTGGCCCTGCCGGCGCTGGCCCAGTGGTGGACCGGGCAGTCGCCGACGACCCTGATGGGCCGCATGGCCACCGACCTGGGCTGCGTGAGCCGCAAGGTGCTCTGGCGCAACGCGCTCACCCTGATCGCCCAGCACCCCTGGGCCGGCTGGGGCCTGGGCGAGATGGACTACGCCCACCATGTGACGCTCTACCCGGGCGAGCGCTTTTGCCTGATCGTCGACAACGCCCACAACCTCTTCCTGCAGGTTGCCGTCGAACTGGGCCTGCCCGCCGCCGCCCTGATGACGGCGGTGATGGCCTGGGGCCTGTGGAAGGGCCGCCCCTGGGCCGAGCGTGCGCCGGGCCGACTGCTGGCCTGGGCCGGCTTGGGCGCGGTGATGCTGCACAGCCTGGTCGAGTACCCGCTGTGGTACGGGCCTTTCGAGCTGGCGGCTTTGCTCGCGCTCTCGCTGCTGTTCGCGCTGCGGCGCGAGCCTGCCTTGCAGGCGGGCGTCCAGTCTGCCGCCATGGGCGCCCCGGCTTCCGGCTCTGCCTCAGAGCTGGCCGTGGCGCCCGGCGCCCGGCAGGCCACCGCCTGGGAAGCCTCGCGCCTGGCGCTGTGCGGCCTTGCCCTCGCGGCCCTGGCCTATGGGCTGTGGGACTACCACCGCATTTCCCAGCTCTATCTGGCCGAGGCCGACCGCGCGCCCGCTTACCGGCACGACGCGCTGGCCCAGGCCCGCGGCAGCTGGCTCTTCGCCTCGCAGGTGGCGTTCGCCGAATTCACCACCACGCCGCTCACGCCGGCGAATGCTCGCGCGATGGCCGACCTGGGCGAGCGGGTGATGCACTACTCGCCCGAGCCGCAGGTGGCGCAAAAGCTGGTGGAGGCGCTGCGCCGTGCCGGCCAAGAGGACCGTGCCATCTGGCACGAGATGCGTTTTCGCGTGGCTTTCCCTGATGAGTTTGTAGCGTGGCAGCGCAGCGCTGCCGCGAGCGGGCCAATGACACCTTCGGGCAGCGAGCCCTGAACACCCGGCTGTTCTGAAGACACCCGCGGGCAGCTTCAGCGGCCCAACATGTTGCCCAGCCGGTTTAAAAGGTTGGCGCCGCCCTGCCACTCGATTCGCTCGATTTTGATCTTGGGAAAGAGCGTGCCTTCCTGGACTTGGCCATAGAACTCGCCCGAGCAGGAGACATGCTGGCAAAGGGTGAGGATCTTTTTGCGATCTTCGCGCGCCAGGTCGTCTATTTCCGCCATGACAGGATTGCTGTCCAGTTCGTTGCGGCGGAGGAAGGTGACATTCATCGATGACTGGATCGATGCCTTGAGTCGGATGCGTTGACCTTTCATCTTGCCGTGGTCTAGCAGAAAGTCGGTGTAGGCGATCGGTTTGTAGCGGGACGTGCTGCTATCGGATGACTCGGGCTGTGCGCGCGCATTGGCAGGAGCGTCCGTGGAGGGGCGTGCCGCTGGGGGAGGCGGGGTGCGTGCAATGGTCGCGGCCGTCGGGGTCATCTCAGCCTCCGGTGCGGCGGCAACCCGGGTGTAGGTGGTCAGGGAAAAGAGACTGCCTGGGCAGGCTTCGCAGAAGTGGGCCCGGTAGACCGTGGTCTCATCCAGGAAGAAAAGGGTCGCGGTGTCACCGGTGAACTGGTCCTCTGTCATGGCCGGCATCACCTCGACAGTACGGAAAGTCGCCTGGCTGATGCCGTCCAGCAAGGCCTTGTTGCGACGCAACGTTGTCTCGGCGTCCCTGCGGACTTGTGGACCCTCTTCCTTGCCGATCATGTCCAGTGCCGCAATGAATTGGCGCTGCTTGGCCAGTAGCTCGTCCTTGTTGACCGTGCCGCTGTAGTAAGCCACGCAGGTCTTCGCGTCGAACCCGGTCGTCATCCGCCACGGACAGTTCTTGAGGCCATCGGTCGAAATGCGCTGGGCGTTGATCGACAGCGCCGAGCCGTCGCTGCCTTCCCACTGGCCATACCAGCGGGGATGCAGGGCCTGGGCCTGTGCTGCGCACAGAGGCAGGATCAGGAAGCACAGGGCCAGCAGGCGATGAAAAGCAGGCAAGGACATGGCGGATGATTCGTGGTCGTTAAGACCATTATCTCCAGCGTCCGGACTCGAATCCGTGGGACCATTTCCAGTTGTGCAATGGGTGCCTTCAGCGGCCGGGTTCAAGCGCGGCGATGCACGCGGCCTAAGGGGCCGCCCAGTCGCCTGATTTGCCCCCGCGCTTTTCGAGCAGCTGCACGCTCTCGATCACCATGCCGCGGTCCGTTGCCTTGCACATGTCGTAGATCGTGAGCAAGGCCACCTGCACCGCGGTCAGCGCTTCCATTTCCACCCCGGTCACGCCCACCGTCTCGGTGGTGCAGCGGCACACCACGGCAGGACTGTCGGCTTCCAGCGCGAACTCCACTGCCACCCGGGTGAGCGGGATGGGGTGGCACAGCGGGATCAGGTCGCTCGTCTTCTTGGCCGCCTTGATGCCGGCGATGCGCGCCACGCCCAGCACGTCGCCCTTCTTCGCGTGGCCCTGGGCCACGAGGTCGAAGGTGGCCTGGGCCATGCGGATGCGGCCCTGGGCCACCGCGACCCGGTGGGTCGGCTGCTTTTTCGATACGTCGAC
>JACCDI010475763.1_pt1 | contig 11296 bp, 17 predicted proteins | sample 7442791 | NCBI WGS metagenome assembly JACCDI01 (sample SAMN15323434, study PRJNA562643) | freshwater metagenome | isolation source: river surface water | place: USA:Blue River Watershed | collected 2017-08-15
GTGCTCCCACTCCATTATCACACAATCTCCCAACAAACCCTTTGCTGATGAACATACCAGCAATTCAATAACTGCTTGCGCTACCAACAACAATGAGGTTTGTGAATCAACAACAAACATACTGTGCAACCTCCCCAACTCTGATGATTGTGCTGATGATATTGCCAGACTTTGAGAGGAGGGAATCAAGGTAAATGATGAGGATGTGGCTCCATAGAACGTTGCAGATGAGTCTGCGGCATTCACAGGGCAATGGGAGAGGCCCTGGACTTGCCCAAGACGTACTGACTTCAATGTTAGGTGTCAAGGGCAATTGGAAGTCTAAGGCTTGGTCATCAATCAAGGAGATGCTTCACTTTGCTGTTTTCAGGATGTGCATACCAGAAGAATTCCTCAAAAACAGTGCTCATTCCTGAGACCAATAAGCATTTGGAGGGGGATAAACTTGCCCTCTCTGAACTCTGCAAGTGGTTGGGTTGCAGGTTCTTTCAGGCTTGCTTTGTTGGTGTCTTGTCCCAGACAGCATGGTGGTCCACCAAGGAGATTGACAAATTCAAAGATGCCCCCTTCCAGCTCAACGACGTGATTTCTTGGAGCCAATTCAATGCAATCAACAAAGCAATATGATACACCAATCAGCCTGTTCCTACCAACTTTGAGGATAAATTCCACAATGTCTGTCAAATGATCAATGCCTTCAACCATCACATGGCAAAAAACTACTTACCTTCATTGCTGTTGTGCCTGGATGAGTCAATGAATACTTGTCTCAACAAGCATTGCCCTGGTTTCATGGTGGTGCCTTGCAAGCTTCATCCATTTGGCAACAAGTATCACATGATTGCAGATGAAGACAAGGGCTACCCAATCATGTGGAGAATGAAGCTTCAAGAAGGAAAGGATAGGCCAAAAAAGTCTGATGGCAGTTGGGCATTTCCCTCCCATTTTGAAGGCCACACCAAGACAGCCAAGCTCATGTTAGAAATGACTGAGCCAATCCATGGCACAGGTAAGGTTGTGTCAATGGATACTGGGTTTTGTGTGTCTGCTGGTATTTTGGCAATGCATTCTGTCAGTGTGTATTGACAGCCATTAGTGAAGAAGTGTGGAAGGTATGGGCCAAAGGATGTGCCTGGGGATTACATAGATGAGTGTTTCAAGCAAACGGAATTTGGTGAGCATGACTGTTATGTACAGGAGAGTGTGCCTTTTCTGTTCACTGCCACAAAGAGGACAAATATGTGTGCATGGTTATGTCAACTCATGGGCTGATGGTTGAGACCAACAAAGTTATTTACCAAAGGGTTGGCAATAAGTGAACCAAGTTTAAGTATACAGAGGCAATTGCAAACCACAACACAAGCAAACATTGGGTTGATGATGTCAATCAAAGGAGGCATCAATTGGCTTAGAGGATGTTTGGGCAACTCAGTGGTGGCCACACAGACAATTCACTTTTATTTGCTCAGCGGCAGAGGTCAATGCCAACAATTCACTTGCCAAGGCAAATAATCAAATGCTGAGCATCAGATCACATTTAGGAAACTGCTTGCAAAGGAAATGATGTACAACTGTATCACCAAGTCTGGTGGGGTAAGGAATTCACCAATTAAGGCTACGAAGAAGTCAAGGCAGTCAATTGAGTTTGAACACAAGCTGGTGAAGAAGCCCAAATACACTGGGCAGTATGATGCTTCAAAAGTAGTTTGGACAATGTCATCACAAGCCAATCTCACACATAAGTGTAAGACATACAGCAAAAACATCAGAACTTATTGTATATGCAATAAAGCACATCCAATGTGCTCGGGTTGCTTTGCAAGGCATCATCATGAGGTGTGCAGTGCAATTTAGGTCAACACTAATTAGTGGTCTTGATTTCTGTGAATTTCAGCTTAGTGGTAACGTAACTTCAAATCTAAAATGGCAATTTAGATGGGATTTTTTACAGAGTGATGCTTTAGTACAATATAAATGCTGTTTACAACCAATTTCTTATCTCCTAAATGAACCCGGACGTTCAATGAATCTTAGTCACTAAATGGCTGCTAATTAGTGGTTTTGCCACACAGACAACCCAGTATGGTATGAAAAAACTTGGTCAGTTTCTACTACATTACATCCTAAACTAAAAAATATATTAAAAAATATCGACTCCCTATGATCTTGTGTCGTACGATATGATGCTGCGGTGTATCGCCAATTTCGAAAATTGTGCTAAACTCTCTCTAGAGAAAGAGAGAAGTTTTTTGGAAGGAATCTTCTCTCAGCAATTCTCTGCTGACGGAAACTTTTCCCTCACATGACGTCAGCATTGTCTGTAGAATTTTCTATTTGATCCCACGTTTACTTGAAGAATTGTCGCACGTTCCGTTTGTTTTTTCTTTTTGTAAATAATAATTTTATTATGAATCTCAAATTGCAAGAGATAAAAAATATAAAAAGTATGGTACTAGAGCATGATTGTGAACTTGATTGGTCACAGCCCCCAAAACATTCTCAAGCGCCACTCCTTCCTCCTTTAGCATCCACATCCTTCATGCTATATGTTCTATTCGTACAGGCATCCTTTTTCGCATTGTACTGCTCTAATGCGGAAAGGTGCCTGCGCTCTTGATTTATCTGGCCTTGTGTAGAGACGCTGGGAGCTGTGAAAGTGAGGTACACAACGGATTGTTGAGAAACTATTTACCGACTTTTCCAACCCAAGACGTGATTCGCCGGAAAATATCCGTCGTATCGGCGTAACCTATCGATCGACATTTCTTAACGAGGACATTATTCTGCCGACTACAACAGGACCATGTCGATATTAACGAGTATATCTCGGATTGCTGTCAAACACCCTTTGGGTTTTGGTATGGGAGTGTCGATTGTGAAAACATCGTTCAGTGATCTCTTGGTACAAACAATCGGTGAGATTTTGTACCCGAACGGGTGAGGCTTTCTTCAGCCTCTACTATATTTTCGTGCTCGTTTTTTGTAATATTCTAACTTTTTTGTTACTATTGTCTACAATCCAGTCGAACAAAAGAAAGAAATAGATTGGAAAAGAAATTGCGCATTTGCAACGTTCGGTTGTTTTTATTTGGGTGGAGTTCAGTATGCACTATATGTACCAATTTTTGGAAGAATCTTTCCAAACGCGGCAAAGTTTGCTGCGATGCGTGAGTTTGTGGTTCCATTTTTACCACTTATCTACGCATATTTTCTGCTGTAATGATGTGATATCTTTATTGTGATTGTGTATCATGTTTCAGCTCTCCGGGATAAACTCAAGGACACGAAGGGAATGTTTGCTCTATTTGGCCAAGTTTTCTTGGATCAATTTATTCATCATCCGTTCATGTATTTTCCTGCGTTTTATGCGACAAGAGTAAGTCATCATTTTTAAATGTCACCCAATAATTATTCCAGTCGTGAACATTCATAAGAATCACTCTCACGTGTTCCTTCGCATCAGGAACTGGTTATGTCCGAAAAACCCGATTTGCGTAAGTCCATTGAGACCTACAGAAATAATATGAAAGAGGATTTGACGGCGTTGTGGAAAGTGTGGGTTCCAAGTACTATAATAAACTTTGCATTCATGCCAATGTGGGGTGAGTAAAGCAAATAGCCAAAGATAAACCACAGTTTCGTTCCTTGCTAAATCACTCATACTGGACTTAATGTCGTTTTGTCGTCAGCTCGTATTCCGTTCGGAGCAGCAACATCACTCCTCTGGACGTGCATTCTCTCGGCAATGCGAGGAGGAGACGTTGTTCACAACGAAGAGCTCGAGGCTCCATTTCCCACTGGAGCTACATTCCAAATCTTTAGGGAAGGGCTTGACGAGTTTTTCGCCAGCCCGGTGGATTTGGATCAACATATGTCTCATATTTGTGTGAGTGGGGCGGGCCCTGATCGTATCGGGCATGTGGCGGCGATGGCTCGAGCTGTTGCCGATGCTGGGGGAAACGTGACTCACTCAAAAATGATTCGGCTTGGGCAGGAGTTTACTACCTTGATGCACGTTAGGTAAGTAAAACATTTACATTAGATTGGCTGGTGAAGTTCGTTGGAATTTGTTGTGGTACAATCGATACTAATTGTGAGTTGGTCCTTATCTTGCTAGTGTTGATCCGGATAAAAGAGAGAATTTAGTTGAAAGTCTGAAGACTAATGAAGCCTTGAAATCTCTCAACATACGAGCAAGCTCTTTGGTGAGACGCTCGACAAGCAGTCATCAAGCATCGATGATAGGATTGAGAATACACGTAGTCGGCGCAGACAGGTGAGAAACAATCAAATTTGTCCTCTGATTATCGACAGGCTGTTTTCAAGTAATAAACATGATGAGTTGTTCTCCTTAACTTTGAAGACCTGGGATGCTCGCGAGAATAGCCGAATTGATAGGTAAGCTCGATTGTAAATCTTTAATCATGTAGTTTGTTTTGTGTTTCGCATCCCATCACATGATCATGCTTTGTTATCATCGTTTATACCAGCTGCAAGAAACATGTCGATTGAAGACATCACGACTGATATACGCAGAGGAAAAAATAACCGTCGCGATTTTGTTGTCAATGCTGATGTGGTTACAACTGAAAAGATTTACGAGAAAGATTTAGATTCCCTAATTCAAGATGTAAGCAAGCCGGTTTGCCTAATCACACATTAAATTTTTGCAATATGTTTTTTCACGCGTTTTCCACCTGAACTAACTATTCGACTACTGACTCCATTACAATACTGCGTAAGTTTCATGAATTGAAAGAACAACTGAACCTCTCTGTCGTGGATATTCGAGTTCACATGCCCGAGGATAGATGAAGTTACAATGCAGATTATATTAAAATGCTTTTTTCCTTTGCATAAAACCTCCTGCATCAACAATCCTGTCAAAGTGAAAGAGTAATCGCTAAGTTGTTTGAAAACTCAATAGAGTTGTGAGATATCCTCTAATAATATTAACATGACTGAGTTTTATTGAAAGAGATATTAGTAGTGTCGTTTTATCAGATCGTTGTAACATAACATATTATTAGATATGCGTTTATGATATGGTATTTTTTAGTTGGTGTAGGTAATAGATTCACGAGCAGTCATTAAAGAGATCTCATTTTTTTTCGAATGGTAAGTCACAATAGTAATGAATGTGTACTATAGTACATAGTCATTATTTACTATTTACTCTTTCTGCACCATGTCATGAAAATGAAAGATCACGATCTCCTGTCTCTGAGGCAAGTAGGACTAAGCCATTTTGCAAATAGTGCAGAGCAACTAGGAGACATTCCACTGCAGACACAAGATCCCTCAACGGATAGACCAAAATCCACATGCTCTCTCGCCCCCATCATCCCCGAAAAAGTGAGGTCCTTTTGCCATCTGCAAGGACAAATAATCGAGCAAACAATGATGGCTCGCTAAACGTTCCACCCGCCGTTGGTAACGAATCATCAAGGTCGCTGTCCAATCATGCTTTGAGTTCAATATCTGTCACACCGATATCCTTGTCTCGACAGGCCAGTGATGATGGTGGCGATCCCTGTCTTAATGTTGCTGCCCTTCTGGTGAACTCTCGAGATATCAATAATGAGCTTCAAGACGTTGAGCACCACGCACACAAACAGAATCGCCATGCAAAAGGCCCCGTGGCTCATATAAAATCAGTGCTATCTCACATTCCACATCCTCATTCTCATTCATCCACGAGATCAAGTAAATGTGATAATGCTACCGCTTCATCAAAGCCTATATGTGAAGTTCACAAATCAGAGGAGAGTGGGAAAGGTGATGAAAATAAACAATTATCTTTCGACCAAGGTTTTTTTGATTTTCATCTGGCTTCTGAGTTGGATCAAGAAAAATCCACAACCTCGATTCCAAACGAAATAAGAAATCATCGTGATACTGTTTCTTCGTTCCAAAACTGTGACGATCATGAAAAAAATCATTGCCACAAAAATCACAAAATACTAGACAATCATCATCAACTTCACCAGGGGAGAGAACAGTGGAGACAACACCACCAACACCACCATCACCAACGTGCTCATCCAAGTATATTTCAAAGATTCCGTCCGCATCATCACCATCAGGGACATCTCGTCAGCAGCGCTCACGAAAGCAGTAGTGCTAGTATCAGTGCCATTAGTTATGAATGTTTTCCTCCTTGTGGATGTTCTCCCCACCAAAAATCACAAAATCACTCACAACTTCATTGCCTAGATGAGCAAATAATTGAGCCAGTGCGCAAAAAGAGTCTAAGGTCGCAGATAAACGAGGCACAATCCAAAAATAATGATGGCCAGATGACTGAGCGAAAGGAAGAACAGCCTCTGACACATGAGAACTCGGAAGCACATCATTCTCACAAACCCTCTCTCTTTGCCGCGGTATCTTCTTTGGCGCGCTCATTCAAATCGCAAACTCATCACAAAAATTCCTCATCGGAACAAAGTAATTTTTCCCTTTTCTCCTTATTTGATTCAAATCCAAATGCCCAACGAGTGGTGGAAGATAATGATCGCAGTAGCCATCGACATCTTGGACCATTCCTTTACGGAACGACAACTTTTGAACAGCATGAAGCAAAAATGATTTCCATTATTCATATTTGCAAGTTGTTCAAGTCAGGTTACGATTTAGACCAGTACAGTCAGCACGAGCATTCTAGCAATTTATCCAGCGAACAAACGATATCTGGCCATTGCCACAGGGCAAGGTCCGCATTGTCGTCTATTGGTTTTGAGTTCCGTGTCCAACTATGTGATAAATGCAAGGAGAAGAGTATTACAAAGTCATGTGACAACATCTCTAACGCCAAATGTGTTTACGACAGCTCTGGATTCAAAAATTCAGAGGAGTCAATAACCAAAAATTGCCCAGATTGCGTCACCCGACTTTATCATATTCCATCTTCGACTTTCGTCACCGGTGAAAATCGGAAAGATTTCATAGCCGATGGAAAAATGTATGATGAATTTGCTGACTTATGCCAAGCAGTAGCTCAAGAAATCATGGCTGAAAAATGCAATCTAAACTGGGTCACAATATGTGATGGAAAAGACGGTTGTGTCGATACTCTGCAAATGATGGGGAAAAATATACCAGTAGATGCTTCAAATAACTTGGATGAATTCCCAGTCAACGAAGCTGGAAATGCCCAGGAACCGATCCGTGCACTGGTTTCGAAGCAAACACACATCAATACAAATCATCAATCACATGACATTCTCTTGATATCCACCGGCAAAGGAAAGGTGAGAGCGGGCATCTTCAGCCGCCAGCATCTTTTAACCACCGGTTTGGAACCAGCTACATGTCTCCCACTTCTCCTAGAAGCGCAAAACCGCGACATGCACTGTGTAGTCATTGATCCAAATGCAAGAACCGATCGCGAGGGCATGGCGACCTTCGAAACCAGTGTTCGCAATCTCTTCGATTGTCGTTGCGAAATGAAAGAGGACGAAACAGACGGGGATGTGTGCGGAGATATGGAACCCAGAGTTCCAATGGATGGGTCCATTTTTGTTTTGGCTCATTCAGCATCCGGTGAGTAGCTCGCTGGGAAATTTTTTTTACATAACCATTGATTGTCGGCACAAGCTTAATCGACGCCGTTCCTGTCACGAACGTTCTTTGTAGGAGGTCAACTCGTGCGATACCTCCTCGATCGACAAAACGCAAAATTCCTGTCAAGAATCCGATCCATCAGCTTCACGGATAGCACTCACAGCATTCAATGGGTAAGAAATCATCCTCGCCTAGCATCGCTGATTCAATCTTCAAAATCCTTGTATGTCAAGACTTTCAATCCCATGCGAGATGAAGGAAACGGGGAGGATTGCGGTGGCATCGAATGTCCGAAGGATGTAAGTTATCGAACATTTTGCCAAAGCGCTGTTTTCTCCAGTTTCATGTTGTTTACCTGTGCACTTTCGTCGTTACACGGTAGCAATTTTGGACTCATCGATTCGGTGAAATACGAACAATCTATTCGGGGACAACTGGTGAGCACATCTTAAATCATCTTTTCAGTTGTGAATTTTATGTTTTTCTTGATTTTTTGTTATAGTAATACGACTCCCGTTCATGTTTCACTTAACATGTTGGTATGGTGTAAAACAATTAAAGAGCACTCACTTTCCAATTGGTCGGCTCGAGACTCGATATGGGAGCACTTCGATAAAAATAGAGATCACTCCGGCAAGAACTCTGACGAGAGGAACCGGCAAGACTTACCAACCTGATCGCGTCCTAATTTTAACTGTGAGTCGAATCGTCTTGACATCTAGAAAATAAAATTGAAAAGTAAATGTTAGACTTCATGTATCTATGGACACGTGGTTGGCAATGTTGTCACGTGTTACGCCTACAAACATCTTTTCAATGAAATGTTTCATACAGTTCCACGTCTATTTGCACAAGATTCTTTAAAAAATAATAGGGATCGTCCCGTTATGGCACTGACACGGCACGAACACAAACCAACCCGATCTATTCCAGTTCAAACAGTATAATATCCTCGTCAGGTCAAATTTTCCACCACGACCAAATCCCACAATCAATAATACCTCCGACAGAAGAAGCTCCCACCGCACTGCACAATCCTCAAAAACAAAACCAAATCCACGAAACCCAGCACGGCAATAATTCCATATAATCGTCGTTTTTTCAACCAGGCCTTGTATTGCAATTCTTTCAGTTCTCGTTGGGCGGAGGCGACGTTGGTCCGCATTGCCCACGTATCATCGTTGGCATTTTGGAGTTGCTGTCGTTGGGCGTGGAGGGTTGCGAGGACGGTATTGGCGGTGGTTTCGGCCTAAAGGGGTGTTATTTTGCAGTTAATCGAAATTTTGAATGATTGTTTGTTGTTGAATTCGGTTCATATGGTGGGTGGAAGGAGTTTATTTTGGAGGAGGGTGAGATTGAAAGATAAATCATACACGACAAAAAGTATTCCTCAACATCAACAAAAATAGTGAAAACTCAGGGAAAAGTCATGAAAGACAGTTACTCACCTCAACATGAGTTCGCAACGTATCCTCGACAACATGAGTCTGCTGCTCCGCATACGTCCCCTTCACCTGCGGTGGATGATAATTGCTACCAGCCCCGTCCCCTCGCTGATACGACCCCCCTCCAACAATGCCACTGGCATTGTTCCGACGATTAAGGCCGGAGTTTCCTTCTTCGACGTCTCCTCCTCGAGACCAGGATGGTTTTCCCGATCCGTACGCCATGTTTTGATATTCGTCCGAGGATTGGTTTTGTTGGTTCTGCGGAGGTTGAGAGATGTCAGCAGAGGAGGCGACGGCTGCGTTGGCGGTGTCGTCGCCTCTTGTCGTGGGGAGGTTAAAGAATGGAATGGTGGCGGTGGATGATGTGGATCGAGTTGGTGGATTGGCGTTGGGCGGTTGAGTCTTGTTTGAATTCAAAAGTTGACTGTCTGCAGTGTCGGTGGATGGTGAGAAGCATTTACGATCCTTCGTAGCAATCGCTGGAAATAGACTTTTGCTACGGAGTTGTTGTTTCCTCGCTCGTGGCGGGGCGGCAGGTTTCAAAAATCCCGCCTGGTGAAAAAGTATTCGTAGGTCGCGGGATCACCGGCTGTCATTGTACTCCTTGTTAGTATTTTTGCAGTATTATGGTATGGGACTGTAATATATTCTATGATTGTACCATATTCTGCTCAATTCGCACGGTGTTAGATTTAAATTTTTCATTCCTTGAATGTCTCTCGCGGATTGGCGATTCAGTGCCTGTTCCTATTTACTAGTACGATATGGTAACTTCATACCAGTTGTACATGTACCATTTTTGGTAATGACACCGGAGTACCATATCTGATTGGATTACATGATTTTAAAGGCTGTAATAATTAACCATGGCGACGAAATCCGCGGGGATTAGACCAGCCTACTCCTCACCCCACACCGCCATCACCATTCCACTGACCATCCTATCATGGAACATTTCCAACGCCCAACCCTCCTCCTCATCCCCAAACCCCAACCAAAGAGCCCGAGAATCATCTCGACTCATCCGCCTTGCCTGTCTCGAAGCCAATGCCGTCACACCTCCCAATTCTCGCCGTCCGTCCACGTCCTCTACATCTTCTCACGGCAGCCGCACACGTCAATCTCCACCCGACATTATCGCCCTACAAGAATCGCCCTATCCCACATGGGGGGACGAAGAATTCGGATCCTCCGGCTACGTCTCCATGGGAACTCAAATGACTCACTGCGGTTACGTCGATTTGTTACTCCGAAGTGAATTGGCCAGGACGTCTCGTCCCCTTCCGCTCCTAAGGGGGACGCAAAGCACGCAACAATCAGTAATGGCCGATATTGCAAGAGACTTACCATCCGTGGCAACGACGATTTTATTGCCCAACAGAACGAGAGTCGCCGTCTCGTCGAGTCACTTGGCACCCTTCAAAGAAAATGCGGCATTGCGAGCTTATCAATGTCAGAGTTTGATGAAAATTTTATCGGAAGAATGCGACAATTGCATAGTCATCGGTGATATGAACATGAGAGCCTCGGAGGACAAGATGGTAGAGAAATTCGACAACAAATCGTGGATCGACGCCTGGAAGGAGTGTGGGTCCGACAAATCTGTAAAATTTACTTGGGATTCTTTTGTGAATAATTATCACGATGGAGGGTTTAGGTTTAAGGCCAGATTTGATCGGTGTTATGTTCGCGGGGGAGGGAGTGAGCAGTTATTGGGTGTGAATTACTTTGGATTGATGGGGAATCGACCTGTGAAAACTGAAGATGGTGGTGGTGGTCGGGGTGATTACTTGAGTGATCATTTTGGATTGGTTGTGGGACTGGATGTCAAAGCTACTGCTGCCGTCAGTGATGAGGAAAGGGACGAAAAAGTTTGTAGTGATGATTGAGAATCGATACTTTTGACAAGAAATTTGGTTGTTCACACATATTATCTGATGACAGTCATTTCGCAGTCATCATTATATCATTTGTTATTTTCTCACATGTGAAAGATATGATAATGTACAACTGCTACACAAGTATTCAAACAAACACATTGTCAATTGGTCTTAAGTCTACAAAATTGCTGGCCTTCTATTGCCATATAGGAACAATTTCGAATTTGAATATTGAATAGCATTGTACTCCTTACTGTTCCATGTGTAATAAAAAAAATTAGGCAGCTCTTTGGATGGAAACGCTTTGTGTCAAATGGAAGTATTTTTGAAATGATGTCATATGTATTCATTTTCTTCATTTCATAAACAATATTTTCAATAGATTCTTTTGAGGCTATAATACAA
>JACCDI011027253.1_pt1 | contig 11294 bp, 7 predicted proteins | sample 7442791 | NCBI WGS metagenome assembly JACCDI01 (sample SAMN15323434, study PRJNA562643) | freshwater metagenome | isolation source: river surface water | place: USA:Blue River Watershed | collected 2017-08-15
AATAATGTCGTCTATAGCAAGGTCGTTTCCGCATCCACCAACACCGTTGTTTTTCATTTTTAATACTACTGTTGTTTGGTTGGACGTAGTAAATACCAAGCCAAATTGTTGCCAATTCGGACTGAACGAACCCATGATGTTTCCGGTATTTCCAGAGCCGAGAAGCACGGTTTCGGTGTCGTTCCAAATTTCAAATTGTACGTTGATGGGCTTTTCGTTCGCGCCACAAAATCCTGAACCCGGATTGTAAACGTTCATCACCCAAGCCGAGAATTCAAAAGTGGTATTGATGCACAATCCGGTTACGGTACGTTTGTAAAATTCGCCTGAAGTATTGGCATTGGCATTTACAATCAGGCATTTTCCGTTGATTCCGTCGGTTGCATCGGGAGTATGATCGAGCGAATTGTGCCAAGTACTGTACAAATTGGTTCGGTAGTATAAGGTGTAACTTCCGTCGTTCGGACTGTTGGCTACAAAAGGATAATTCGTAATTCCGGCAGGTAAAGCAGGTCCGAAATTGGTTCCGTTTCCGAAGTTTTCATTAAAAACAGGATCGCCTTTACTGCCGGTGCAAAAACCCAATTGAGCTTGAGTGCCATAGGATGTAAGTACAACTAGTAGAACGATTATTTTTTTTGACAATTTTTTCAGCATATTTTTTTATTCGATGTCCAAGGGTTTACAGAATTTGGGCATTTTATAAAATTAAATTTTATTTTACTGAAAAGTAGGATGCATAATGTTATAAAAACTATACAAAACTAGTTTTAACTTTTGATTTCGATTTGCCTTTGAAATGCGGGTTTCAAAGCTTAAAAGGACACATTTTAGCAAAATGATGTTGTAGTGATGTTTAGTTGAAAAGTCGAATTATTAGAAGCTTTTCCTGCTCTACACTAAAAGTCCTCAGCCTGAGCCGTGTTTTTGTAAGCCACACGCTAGCTTCCTTTGGTCGCTTTCGTTTGGCAACAAAAAACTACGGCGCAGTCTTCCGGGCTTTCCGTTTCGATCAGGGCTAGGGGCAAAAGTCATGGTTGAACGTCTTATCGTAAAGAAAAACTACACCGTTTTTGATGTAGTTTTTCATCTTACTTATAGGCTTGAATTGTAAATCCGCACTATCGACTGTTGAGCATATCCGTGCGGTCGGTTTTGAGTATCATTGAGATGAAAGTCTAAGCGTTGTTCAAAGTTGGAAGAATAACCAATATAAAATCGATTTAGTTTTTGAGAGTGAAGAATATATGCAGTATGCATAACAATGAATTGAAAAATAAAAGTAACAAAAAAGCCTAACATTTCTGTTAGGCTTTTAAAAGCTCCCCCTCATGACTTACTATCGAACCGTAAGTCTTTGATATTATATTAGTTAACCTTTTTTTTTAGGCCCTTCTTAGACAACTAACCAGATTGTTTTTTATGATTGTTGCCTAATTTTAGGCACTCGTGGACAAAGGCCGAGCTGACGAAGTAGTTCCCTTCGTCATCAGGAAATCACCACTATCGTTTAACTAATAGTTAGTTAATTGTTATTTTTTAAAAAAAGGGTGTTTTTCCCCTTTTTTGATTCATTTTGTTGTTGTTAATTTGTATTAAGTACAATTACTCCAAATCCTACCTTTTTGTTATTCTTTTCGATTCAGTGAAGCTGCTAATATTTTATTTGCTATTGGTAATTTTTGCATTTTATAAACATAAATTTCAATATTTTAAATATGCTCGAACAAATCATTCAATTGGTTATCATTCTATTTCTATTAAGTATGGTGTCCGAACGTATTGGCGATTTCCTCAAGCATTACCTTAATAGTAGCAAAGTTTTTAACATTGGCGAAACTATTGATAAACAGAAAGATGACCTTCAGGAAAAAGCACGTGAATATCGCATCATGAAAATCAGCGTGTGGTCGGGTATCCTTACGGCCGCCATCCTTAAAGCAGACTTAATTAAGATCTTTAACAACATAACTGACCCAGGAAAAACTTTGGGATGGAAATCAATCAATGATTGCAGTTGTGTTCAGTGCAATCACTGTTATGAAGGACTTGATTATTTATTTCTTTTGCCAGGTATCATACTTACAGGATGCTTTATCAGTTTCGGCTCTAAATTCTGGCATGACTTGCTTGACTTACTTTATCAAATAAAAAATACTAAACGAGTATTGGCTGATCCGGAGACCTATAAAGCGGATAAGATGGAAACGGTTTTGAAACTGTTTAATACATATCAGTCTGATTTTATCAAGGCTGCTTTTCTTGAAGCCAGGACAAATTTCATGGCCATGGATCATGTCAAGTCCATAAGCCTCAAAAAGAACAATTTGGGCTGTTATTTTGAAATCAAGCTGTGTCAGCCCAACGCCGCTATTGACCATTCATACCAATATCTTATGGATGACGGAACACCACAAAACATACCAGTGAAGATTGTTTTGATGGCAGCAGGTGATGCGATTGTCGCACACAATATGGACTTATCTTCACAGGTGTTCGACTTCAACAATATCGGTAGCTACGGAACTCTTGGCGTATTGGTGAAATCAATCGATGACGATTCGAAAACATACCTTTTAACCTGTTGCCATAATGTCATTTCTAACTTATCTAAAAACCTTCCGTATAAACCAGCAACAAAAATTATCACTGCTGGAAGCATAAACAATAAAAATACGGTTCCAATTGGCACTGTTTACAAAGCAGAGCGGGATCATGAAATGGATGCAGCACTTATCGAAATTGCCCCCCAATATGTTACTGTGATAAAGAATTCTGTTCCCAAAATGGGACAACCCAAAAAAGACCGGAAACTGGCAGATAATGAGGTTGATAAGACTGAGCTTTATGTTTATGGCGCCACATCAGGGCCTGCGATGGACAAGGTAGCTAAGGGTATAGTGACCAGTATATACAGCGATGTCAAACTCTTTTACAAAGGTTCAACAGAAAAAGAATTTACGATCATAAACACTATTGCCGTTTCCGATAACGGAAAGGGAATCTCAGAGGGGGGTGATTCCGGCGCTTGTGTATTGGACAAAGACAGTAACATCATTGGCTTGATATTGGGAGGTGACGCTACGGTAACCCATGTGCTCCCTATCACGACTTTACTAAAAAAATTAAAAGTTAAAATAATCTAATAAAAGTGATGAAAAATATCCTGACAATAGTAGCTTTCCTGTTAGTAGCCTTCCAAGGTATGACGCAGACTTTAGTAAACATACCTGATTTTTCAGGAAGTTATCCAGAACTTGATAAAATAACTTTGACGCGTGAGGAACTAAAAGATCCTGGAATCATCTTACAACTGGAAGACTCTAAAAAAGTTGACAAAGCTGAGGTGATGGGAGTCCCTGCATTTAAAGAATGGCCACTAAGCACAATTCAGCCGACAGGTGGAATCCGGTATGATGTAGTCGATCCGCAAGTCAGCCCCGACAACACCCTCGAAATCAAACTATTCAAGGACGGAAAAGAGATAACCTATAAAATCAAGGTGGTAGCGGCCGATTCCGGAAATAAAAAAGACTGCGACTTTCAACTAGTCCTACCCAATGCGGGCAACTGCGAAACATTAAAGGAGTTTAACAACTGTTTTGGAGAAAGTATCGATTTGTACGACGACAAAACCGTAACATACATCTATGACTTTAACTCAAAAGAGCCGTCAAAGCGGGGATTTTATAAAGTATATATAAAGGACAAGGCTCTTACGGCAGAACTGGTAAATTTTAACAAGGAATCACTTTGTCCCAAAAGCAATGTCCGGTTTAAAATTGTTAACCTCAATAGATTCATGTACAATGCCTCAATAGGAGGCCAGACAATCGACTACGACAGCGAACCCAATGAATTATTGTCTAACATGCTGTTTGGAAACGGAGATCTGTTCACCAGCCTGATGTCAGCTTTTAGTACTAATTTGGAAACTCAGGATAGTAAAAGTACAATGGTAAAATTACTAAGCAGTTTACAAAAAAAGATTCAGTGCTTTCTTACCAACTACTATAAACTGGAGGAAATAGCACTCGACGCCTATGATCCCTGCGCTACTTTCCCTTGTTGTTACAGCGTAGGATATGCTCAAATAGCGAAACAACTAATGGAAGTAAAAGCCGATGCATCTTCCCTTCAGCTTATGCTCGAAGAAAAGAAGAAAATTGCAAAAGACAACCAAAAAATTGTTGACGATTATGAAAAAAATAGCAAAGAGCATGAGAAAAATAAAAAGGACAATGATGATGCACTAAAAGTTGCCGAGGCATTACCCGAAGATACGGACGCAAAAAAAGCCGCCAAAGTGGCCAAAAAGCAGGAATTGGAAAAAGCCAAACTTGCATTAGACAAAATTACCGATGCTTATAAAACAGCCCTATCACTTCTTGAAACAACAAAAACAGAACTACTTGAATTGTCTGCAATAGATAATTTATCAGCAAAACTTCCCTCGGAAGTCACGTTGAAAAAGTTGGTTGTATTCCTTCGAAACAAGGTTTCCTACAATCAAATCGAGACACTGGATTACATTCCGCTAGACGGAAACGTACTTGCATTGGATATAAGCATTGTTTCAAAAGATAGCTTTACAACGTTTTTTGATCTGCCTGAGCACAAGAGAGAACCCATTCATATCGAAATCCCCATCCTATGGAAACCCTTCATCAGCTTCTCCTCAGGCTCTTTCATTGCCCTCGAAAAAAGCATGCTCGATAAAACCTATGCCTGGCTGCAAAACCCGTCCACCAACAACTATACGCTGGTCGAAAGAGGCAACACCGAACTCCCGATGGGGTTCGCCGCCCTTGGCAATGTCGAATGGAAAGTGGGCCGCAATTTTGGGTTCGGGCCTTCATTCGGGGTGGGTCTTACCATTGAAAAAGACCCACGACTGGCCTATCTGGCTGGTGCCTCGATATTTTTGGGTGACTTGCGTCAGTTTGCCCTTACTTTTGGTTGGGCCGCTATGAACGTGGACCACCTTACTACTGATTTCGAGACGCTCGTACAAAACCAAACGGTGTATACTACTACGCCTCCGACTGTCGAATACGACAAAAAACTACGTGTAGGTACTTTTATTTCACTATCATATACGCCTTTCTCACTAAAAAGCAAAAAAGAGAAGGCAGCAGAAGCTGCCGAAAAAAAGAAAGAATCAGATAAAAAGGCAGAAGTCGACAAACCAGCTACTACCGAACCAAAAAATACAGCAAAGTAATACCTAAAAAACAATGTAATGAAAAAAGCACTTATACTCCTTTTCTTCACATCCGTAATCTCATCCTGTGTGAGCGACGAAGCTGAATCGCTGCAGATTACTCCTCAACCAACGGCCAATCTACAGTTGGCCGTAACCATCGACAACGTACCGGCCGATGACTACAGCTATGCAGTGCTAACTGCCACTACTGGCATACAGGCCAACCATAATGTTGTGTTTACCACAGACCGCGGACACTTCAGCAATGGGCTAACTTCATACACTGCCGTGGCAACCGTCGCCCAGCCTGCCAAAGCTTACCTAAAACACAACACGGCAGAATCAGCTTTGGTAAGCGCATCCGTTTCAAACCAAAATACCAGCGAAGCATGGGTCAACTTCCTTCCAGCTTATCCAGCGTTCATTACCGTGAACCCAGCCGTTAGTACGCTGCCTGCCGCACTTACTTCAACAACTATCGTTAACTCACAGTTAATCCGCTTGAATGGCAATGTGTCAGAAGGGATGACAGTTACCTATAGGGATTCAATAGCAATACCTGGTGGCGGATCAATAGGTACATTCTTAAACAATGCACCTGCAAATGCTACAGGAAATGCTACAGTGCAATATTGGTTGCAGAACAATACTTATCATGGATTTGTTTATATTATAGCAGAAGTTGTAACTAATACTGGAATTGTTAGCGGAAGAAATAAAATATTTATAGATTGATATAGAGAAAGCACAAACATAATTTCAATATATAAATTTGGAAAATAATAGTATATGTTTATGTAGTTGTTGATAATTCGAAAAAATGTATTTTACGTAATTATATAATTGCAATGCTTATATAAAGATTAAAAAATGTCTCTCCAAGATATTTTCTTTTGTAAATTGCTAAATCAATTTTTAAACAAATAAAAATTTATATCTATGAAACGAAATAATTTTAATTTAAAAGTAACTATTGCAATAATTAGTGCGCTCGGGTTAATTACTGTTGCTTATATCTCAAAAGATAGCTCAGAAGAGAAAGTTAACCCAACATTTACTAATGCTCCAGTAATAAATAACACTGTTAATGTGCAAGACACATTAGGAACTGAACAAAAAGGGAAAACTTCTGTTAAGAATGTAGAACCTAAAAAAGGAGAAGTTTTAAGTCCAAATGTAAAAATCAGAGAAGTCAATGGGCCAGTAAACATTGCTGAAAAGCAGGAAATAGACAATCAAACGGTTAACAACTAAAATAACGATGAAGGAAGCGTATTTTATAATCTCTTTATTACTATTTAACATATTTCAACTTTCAGCTCAAGACAGTTCTTGTCCAGTGCTAGAAGTACCTGTGACGTTTGATACCATTAATGGGATTGTAAATATTGTGGAAAATCAACAAATAAATACACAGAATTGTAAAATTTGCATTAATATTTTTATTGACAAGGGAAGCAAGGTAGAAAACCTAATGATGCAGATTAATACTAATGGTAAAGCTCCTAAACCAGAGGAAATTGTTCCTATAATAAATGAAGACAATAAGCTTAAAAAAAGAGATGAAGTTTTCAATACGGTAATGGCTGATAAAGATCTTAAGATTTGCTTTGAACCATTAATTGATGAAATTAAGAAATCTGGACGCAGCTATACAATTTTCGCAAGTCGAGATAACAACAGTATTTTTCTTACTATTCCATATAATGAGTATGAATTAAGAAAATATGGCCTTAAGATAGAATATCTAGCTAAAGAAGGGATTACAAGGATTGAGGAATTCGGCAAGTTATATTATCTTAAACAAGACGGCACTCCTCTTATTATTAAGAACGGTGAGCCTGAACGCTATGATGAGGCAACTGATTTCAGTAGTGGAATTGCGATAGTAGGGCAACTAAATCCAACAATGACTCGATACTTACTGAATTTATCAGGACAGAAAACCGCATTTGTCTTTGATTCTTATCAAATAGGATTCGGCAATAAGAATGTTATACTATTGAAGACAAGTTACAATAAGTACTATCTCGCAAATGTAGCACTACAAAAAATATCAGGAGAGTACAATGATATAAAACCCGCTGAGTCAAAATTTCAATCGGATAGATACACTTATTACTATGTAAATAACGGTGATTATGATAAAGGTCTACTTGTGGTTGATCAGAATGGCAAAGTAATAAAGGTAGTTGATAAACAAAACAAAGCTGAATTATGGGGAGATGACCTTATCAATTCTTATACTTTTGGAAAAAGTAAAATTTTTGATGTCCAAAATGCTAAAGAACTCTATAGCGGTAATAAAGAGCTCTATTATAATAGAGATTTTAATGATGGGGATTTTTGGTTTGCGACCGAACCAGCAAAAGATTCAGTTTATTCATTTACTAAATTTAAGTATGGCCGTTTTTTTAACAAAACTAGAACAATATTCCCACCTGAATATAATTTCATAGGTTATTTGGACGATAATGGTTATATTATTGTCGGAAAGGATTTAAAAAACCAAGGAAGGAAAAAACCTAAATTCTATTATACACTAGTTGATTTAAACCAAAACCCAGTTTATAAAAAGAAATATACTGATTTAAACTATTCTGATAGCAAAGGTTATATTTTGTTTAAGGATAATAAATTCAAATACGGATTTATGGATACAAATGAAAAAGTAATATTACCCGCAATCTATGACAAAGCTCGTGATTTTGGTATGTATGGACTAGCTTGGGTTGGATTTGATGATGGTCGTTGTGGACTGATTAACAGATCTGGGGAATTTACAGAAGTTAAGAATGCTGTCAAATTTGATCAATATTTTTATAACTCAGATAAATATGAATATTATGAAATACCTGATTTTAATAAGTATGGAATAACAATTACCAAAATTCCTTCTGGGGATTATTTTACTTATAGAATTGTTAGCTATAAAAAGAAGTTACTTTATGTATCGGACGGTAGAAAATTGTTAGTACGTGATTCAGAAATTGAGAATGTATGTCTTATTACCGACGACAAGGATTTATTTATGTATTTTAAAGACGGAGAATTCTATATGAAAGACTTTCAAAAGGTAATCCGACCATATAAAAATGGGTATACCGCAGCAAAATGTAGTAATTTCGGTTTTTGTTTGATTGATTCTAAAGGTCAGCAATATGGCAACTGTATGCCTTATGATTATATTAGTGATGTTTTAGATAATCAGTTAATGATTGTTGGCAACAACGGAAAAAAAGGTATTATAAAAATTACAACAGACGAGAAATTAGTTGACATTTTACTTGACGATATTTCTTATGAGAATGGTGTTTTTAACTGTAGAGATGGGGATGAAACTTTTGTAATTAAGTGCATAGCAGATGATAAGATTTTACGTAGAGTAAGTGGAAATGAAAATTCCTACAACAGAATTGTTTTAAAACAAAAACGGTAGACATTAAGAATTATTTTTTAAAAAAATGTAATCTATAGCCGCTGGATAGAATAAAGTTGTTATAACTTAACTTAGATAGATTACATTAACATTATAGTAACTCTTAAAACATCTATTATAAATCTATAAATATTTATTTTGTAATTCATGTTTAGTTGTTTATTTAAACCTTGTTGAAACATAACATTTCTAAAAGATATTATTGAATTGTGAATTATTTTGGCCTTTTCTGTAAAAAAATATTTTTATTTTGTTTTGATAATCAAAGTGTTGAAATTTGATTTGTTAGAACAAAACGTTTGATGCATTACCAAAATCCGTACTAATTGATGATGAGTAACTTAAATTCTAACCCCTCATTAAATATGGATTTTATTTTCAATAGCTATTTTTACTCATCATGTATTTTTTGTGTCTTTTAGAGGAAGATTGTATGTGTTCTTTGAAATTTGTTTAATCTCTTTTTCATAAATTTACAATCACGACTGAAAAACTTCTATTTTTGTAATTAAATTCATAGCCAACAATATGCACGAAATATTAATATCTGGAGAAAATATTGATTTTGAAAAATTTTATCTTGAAGCAAAAGACGAGCTTAAAGAGATGTATGAGATTGAGTTAGAAAAAGATGTTCAAAGAGGTGAGCCTAGTAAATTTAATCTGTTGGCTTTTATTCCAAAATCTATCGAATCAATTCTGGGCTTTATAATAAAAATACGTGAACAAAATTTCAAAAAGACTCAAGACGATAAAATACGCAAATTTATTTTGACCTTTGAAGACGGTAATTTATTGGAATTACCGGGGGAGTGGAATACAGATCAAATAGAAAAAGCATTGATCCTTCGAAAAAAATTTAACATAACCAACTTTAAAATAGTCTCAAGTGATTAATTTTTTACGACTCCCAAAAAAACAAAGTTTCCCCAATAACATGGTTCTGGTCTTATTTTTCGTATTTCATACTGGGCTTTTTTTAAGGCCTTCTTAGGATTAAATAGGTTCTCTGCCATTAAAAATTTGTAAAACAGTTCCATTAACCTAAAAGTATAAAAATCTGAAACATCTGAAATAGATGCTATAACGAATTTTGCACCACTAGATCGAAAAGCATATGGAAGGCTATATGATCCTTGACCAAAAACTACATCTCCTAAAAATGATTCACAGCTAGATAAAACAACTAAGTTCACTTTTTCTAAATTCATAGCCATAACATCAATACTATTAAGAACATTTTGAGATTTATAAATTTTATTTTTATCGAGTTTATTAGCTCCAGATAACACAAGACAAGATTTTAATAGCGAATGGCTTTCCTCTTGATTGTAAAAGCAATGAGTACTGAAATGCAATATGTTAGTGTTAATGTTTATAAAAGTAGATTTTTCGATATTGCTACCTGAAAATTGAAAACATTTGTAATTATTTTCTTCAAGGGTACTTTTTATTTTATCAATTTCATCTTTTGACCTTTCCAAAACAGGGAATTCATCATCAGTTATCTCTTCTTTTTTAGTATCTGACTGACCGTAGTCAATAGCTCCTATTAATGTTGCAGTTTTAATTTCATTGGTAGGGAAATCATTTTGCTCAAACAATTCTTCTTTGGAATTTATGAGGTTAATATCATATAAATCAAAGACATAAGTACTGCTAGAAAGTCTTAATGTCTCAACATTAATTTTTACATAAATTCCTTCTGGAGAAAAATAGACTTGTTTACAGTCTCTTATTTTTCGATGAATTGGTGACCAAAAATTTTCAAAAAGATTTATACTAGCTTCTATATCTAATTCTCCTTTAAGATATTTTTGATATTCAGAAAAAAGATTGTTTTCGAGCTTATTGCCATTAGAAAGAATAACTGTTTCAATTCCATACTTAGGCGAAATAAGTATTGCAATATATGCAATATCATTCCATTTAAAGCCCATACTTTGATAGGAATCAAAAGGTGAACGAATTCTAATTAAGTCAATAAAACAAGCGTCTTTGGGTAAAACATTAATTAGCTTAAGGTGTTCATGTTCATTCAGTTTTAAAACAGGATCCATATCCAAATTTAACAGTGCGTATCTTAAATCATTAATCATAGTAATTTCCAATTCTCTAATTAAAGTAAAGTCAGGAACTGCTTCAGTGACTGTTTTTGTAATACTTGCAACATTTCGTTGATTCTTTAACGAAAAAAAAGTTTCTTTGAGATTAGTATCTGTTAACGAATCAATTAGTTTTTGAATTCTTTGATTTTTGTTAAACAATATTCCTTTAAAAATAGAAGTGAGTTCATATAAAAAAAGATCTTTTGATTTATCATTTTGATATAAAACAGCAAAAAAGTAGCACATAAATTCAATAGTTCCTTTAAATCGCTTAATGAAAGCAATTTGATCGTCTTCGGGCAAAAGAATAAAATTTTTTTCTATATAAAACTTAAGAAAACCTATCGACTCTATAATAATAGCCCCAGCAGATTCAATATCCTTTTTAATTTCTTGGTCTAAACCATCCCATATAAGTAATAATTCTTCTTCTGAGGAAAATTCGAAAAAATTAATATAAAATACTCTTCCTTTTTCGAGGATACATAGAGCATAATCAAAAAGAAAATCAAAATAGAAATTGGGAAATGCTCTGTCAACG
>JACCDI012107312.1_pt1 | contig 11294 bp, 14 predicted proteins | sample 7442791 | NCBI WGS metagenome assembly JACCDI01 (sample SAMN15323434, study PRJNA562643) | freshwater metagenome | isolation source: river surface water | place: USA:Blue River Watershed | collected 2017-08-15
AGCTTGCTTTTGCTCTTCGGTCATCGCCCACTCGTCGAGGTAAGCGCGTTCGTTGGCTTTGAAACGCGTACGATTCTCAGCCTTCATGAGCGACATGCAAAACTGGTTGAGCCAGTAACCTTTGCGGGATTGCTCGGCATCAAAAATGATGGTGCCGGGCACGTCTTTGTAGGGTTTGTCGAGTGCCATTAAAAAGTCTCCTCTGGCCAGTACAGGCGCATGGGGTTGTCCACCAACAATTTCTTTTGCAGCTCAGGCGTGGTGGCGATGTGGGGAATGAAGTCGACCAACAAGCCGTCATCGGGCATGTGGTCTTTGAGGTTGGGGTGTGGCCAGTCGGTACCCCAGATCACACGGTTGGGGAATTCGTCCACGATGCGTTTGGCAAACGGGATCACATCCTTGTAGGCGTTTTGCTCGCCATTCAAGGCCTTGGGGCCTGACACCGACAAACGCTCTGGGCATGTCACCTTGCTCCAGACATTGGGGTGTTCGCGCATGAATTTCACAAACAACTCAAACTCGGGGCCATCCACGGGCTTACTGACATCGGGGCGGCCCATGTGATCCACCACGATGTTGGTAGGCAAGGCGGTGAAGAAGTCCCACAACTCGGGCAAATCCACGGCTTCAAAATAAATTACCACGTGCCAGCCATACATCTGCACGCGTCTGGCAATTTCAAGCAACTCGTCTTTGGGCGTGAAGTCAACCAAGCGCTTCACAAAGTTAAAGCGCACACCGCGCACGCCAGCGTCGTGCATGGCTTGCAACTCGTCTTCGGTCACGTCGCGCTTGACCGTGGCCACGCCACGGGCTTTGCCACCCGAGCTGACCAACGCATCCACCATGGCACGGTTGTCAGCGCCGTGGCAAGTGGCTTGCACCACCACGTTACGAGCAAAACCCAAATGGTCACGCAAGGCATAAAGCTGGTGCTTGGATGCATCGCAAGGGGTGTACTTGCGCTCAGGCGCATAGGGGAATTCGTTGCCTGGGCCAAACACGTGGCAATGGGCATCCACCGCACCTGTGGGCAATTTGAATTGGGGTTTGGTGGGGCCGGTGTACCAGTCCATCCAGCCCTCGGTTTTGGTGAAACCACCTGTGGTCGGTTTGCTCATGGTGTGTCTCCGATCAGTCGATGTATTTCAAACCCGCAGCCGCTAAGGGCTCGCGCATTTTGTACATGTCGAGGCCCAGCACGCCAGAGGCGAGTTTGGCGCGCTTTTCGCCTTCAAAGCTTTCTCGCTTTTGTGCAGCAGCCAAGGTTTCTGCGGCACGGGCAGCAGGTACGCACACCACACCGTCGTCGTCGGCCACGATCACATCACCGGGCGTGACCCACATGCCAGCACACACCACGGGGATGTTGACTGAGCCGAGGGTGGCTTTGATGGTGCCTTTGCTGCTGATGGCTTTGCTCCACACGGGGAAGTTCATTTTTTGCAGCTCTTTCACGTCACGCACACCCGCGTCGATGATGAGGGCGCGCGCGCCGCGTGCTTGGAAAGACGTGGCCAACAAGTCGCCAAAGTAGCCATCGGTGCAGTCTGCCGTCACGGCGGCCACCACGATGTCGCCGGGCCGAATTTGTTCAGCCGCCACGTGCATCATCCAGTTGTCGCCAGGGTGCAAGAGCACAGTCACGGCTGTCCCTGACACTTGCGCACCAGGGAAGATGGGGCGCATATAGGGCTTGAGCAAACCCACACGGCCCATGGCTTCGTGCACAGTGGCAGAGCCCAAAGCGGCCAAGCCGTCTGCTGCTGCGCGGTCTGCGCGTTGGATGTTGCGGTACACAACGCCGAGTTCGTACATGTTTTGTCTCCTCTGAATTAACGGCCTTGGGCCTTGAGTTTGGTGTCCAAGCGCGAGAACACGCGACGCGCATTGCCTTCGTACACCTGATGACGCTCATCGGCATTGAGGTTGAGTGTCGCTTCGATGTAACGCTTGGTGTCGTCGTAGTAGTGGCCGGTTTCTGGATCGATGCCGCGCACCGCCCCAATCATTTCAGAAGCGAACATGATGTTCTTGACCGGAATCACTTTGGTCAACAAGTCAATGCCAGGCTGGTGGTACACGCAGGTGTCAAAGTAAATGTTGTTCAGCAAATGCTCTGACAACAACGGTTTTTTCAGCTCTTGTGCCAAACCACGGAAGCGGCCCCAGTGGTAAGGCACTGCGCCGCCGCCGTGAGGAATCAAGAACTTCAAGGTGGGGAAGTCTTTGAACAAATCAGAGGTCAAGCACTGCATGAAGGCTGTGGTGTCGGCATTCAAGTAGTGCGCGCCTGTCGTGTGGAAGCAGCCGTTGCAGCTGGTGGACACGTGAATCATGGCGGGAATGTCGTACTCGACCATCTTCTCGTAAATGGGGTACCACGACTTGTCGCTCAACGGAGGCGATGTCCAATGACCGCCCGAGGGATCGGGGTTCAAGTTGATACCCACGTTGCCGTATTGCTCCACGCATTTCACCAATTCAGGAATGCAGGTGGAGGGATCGACACCGGGTGACTGAGGCAACATGGCCGCAGGCACGAAGTTGTTGGGGAACAACTCAGACACGCGGAAGCACAGCTCGTTACAAATAGCCGCCCAAGTGGAAGACACTTGGAAGTCGCCAATGTGGTGCGCCATGAAGCTCGCACGTGGGCTGAAGATGGTGATGTCAGAGCCACGTTCTTTCATCTTGGCGAGTTGGTTCGTCTCAATGGTTTCGCGCAACTCATCGTCACTGATTTTCAAATCAGACACTTTGGGCATAGACGCGGGGTCTTTGATGCCAGCGATTTGTTTGTTGCGCCACTCTTCCAGTGCCTTAGGCGCCGTGGTGTAGTGACCGTGAACGTCGATGATGAGAGACATAAATACCCCTTACAAAAAATAAAAAATCAAAGCCAGTCCATGCCTTGCTTGCGCTTGACGTCTTCCACGCCAGCCGAAGCCAAGAACTGTAAAAACGATTGCACGGCGTCGATGCGCGCTGCATCGTTGGCAATGACCGAAGGAATGCCTGAAGAGAACGTGGTGATGAACGCCACATCCGCAGGCAAGGTACCCAGCACATCAACGCCGGGCAAAGAAATCAACTCACTCAACTGCTGAAAGCCCAGCGCAGCTTTGCCACTTGCCACCAAAGCCCCCACCGGTGTGCCGGGTGGAGGTACCACGATGCGGGCTTTCACCTCGTCAGCAATGCCCCAACGTTCAAACAGTTTCTCAAGGTACACACCACTTGGGCCTGTGGAGTAGCTGAGTGTGGGACTGGCTAACACAGCGGCTCTGACAGCGGCTTCGTTGCTCAAGTCAGGGCGAGGCGCACCGGCTTGAACAGCCACAGCCACCGGTGAACGCACCCAGTCGCAACGCGAACCCGTTTGCACATGGCCCGAAGCGATCAAACGCTCAATCGCATCAGACGCCAACAGCACCATGTCAAACGCCTCACCCGCTTGCACGCGTTTGGCCGCATCGACACCGCCCACCGATTCGATCTGCACCACCACACCGGTTTGCGCCGAATAAGCCTGCGTCAAATCAGTCAACAAAGCCTTGGTGGCCATGGATGAAATGCCGCGCATAACAAGAGATGAAGAAGATGTTTGCATGCGAATGATTCTAGAGATTTACCCCAGAAATCAGCGTCAAACTGCCAACTAGCTGCTATAACGTTTTTAAATAACGGACAATAGGTTATTCAAATTCGAGAATTCCATGGACCTCAAACAAATCGAATCATTTGTGCGCGTGGCCGAGCTAGGCAGTTTCACCAAAGCGGCTCAAGCGCTCAACATTCCGCAACCCCTGCTGAGTCGGCATGTGCGCCAGCTTGAGGTGGAGTTGCATCAAAACTTGTTGATGCGCAATGGGCGCGGCGTGACAGTGACTGAAGCGGGTTTGGTCATGCTGGAACATGGCCGCGGCATCTTGCACCAAGTGGCGGTGGCCCAAGAAGAATTGGGCTCAGTGCGCGGCGCATTGGCGGGGCGTGTCTCCATTGGCTTGCCGCCAAGCCTATCGAAGCTGGTGACTGTGCCCTTGACCATGGCGTTTCGCCAAACCCTGCCCCACGCACAGCTGTCACTGACCGAAGGATTTTCAGTTTTGATGGTGGAAAGCTTACGCGCGGGTCGCCTCGACATGGCTGTGCTTTACAACCCAGCCCCCTCCCCTGATTTAGATATGTCTGTGCTGCACGAAGACACCCTGGTGCTGATTGCGGGCAAAAAAAGTAAGCCCCTGACGGGAAACACCAAACTTAAAACGACTTTGCAGTTGGCCGACTTGGCCAATTTGCCTCTCATCGCACCAAGTCGACCCAATGCGTTTCGACTCTTGATTGACACAGAAATGCAGCGACTCAACTGCAAACCCAACATCATGCTGGAGATCGACGGTCTCAATGCCATCCTGGAGTTGGTCAAAGAAGGCATGGGCTATGCCGTGTTGCCCGCCTACACGCTCAGCAACTTTGCCAAGCCCGAGGACTTCACCACGCACCGCATCGAAAAACCCAAGCTCATGAGTCAACTCATGCTGGTGTGGTCAGCACGACGCCCAATGACAGCAACACACAAAGCCGCCATGCAACTCACGCAAAACGTCGTTCACAAGGCACTACAAAACACCAACATTTAGACAATAAAAAGCCGCTAGGGATTACCTAGCGGCTTTTGTCGTTGCATATGGGCTGGCGTCTACTGAATCATCTCCGTAAAGCATTGATTTTTATAGAAAAATTCAATGCGGTTTTTGGAGTTATTCCCCCGCTTGTTCCCCATAATTATCGAGACTAACCATCGACATACCTCGGGTTCAAGTCGCACACAGAAGGTGCCCTTTCCGTTGAGGCGGCGCAATAAAGACTGGTTGGGTGTGTTGAGGACGGGTTCAGTCGAACTGACGGAGGCAACGCTGGCTAGACTTACCGTATTGAAACTTTGACTAACTCGTCCGTCATGTTTAAAAACCTGCTTCGTGATTTGCGCTCAATAGACGGACTACAAGTCTCCGTCCCGATAAATTGCGATGAAAAGGGTTACGTCGATAAGCAGTGTCCTGCGACAAACTGCGAATTCCAGTTCAAGATTAAGTATGACGACTGGACGAACATCTGTCGCGACGAGGCGGTGTGGTGCCCCATGTGTGGACACTCTGCACCAGCTAATCATTGGTTTACCAAAGATCAAGTCGCCCATGCCGAGCGACAAGCCCATAAGTTCGTCGAGTCAAAGATCAACAGTGCGATGAAAGCGGACGCAAGTGCATTTAATAACCGGCAGCCTAAGCAATCGCTAATCTCGATATCGATGAAAGTCAGCGGTGCGCCGCACTACTCTTCGTACACGATCCCAGCTGCCGCATCGGCAGCGATGAAACTGGATATTACTTGCGAAAAGTGCGCTTGTAGGTTCGCGGTTATTGGATCGGCGTACTTCTGCCCATCATGCGGACACAACTCTGTCGATCGCGTTTTCGACGACTCACTACGCAAGATCAGGGCTAAGAAGGACAACATCGAGCTTATTCGTAACACGATCACGGACATCGGTAGCAAGGACGAGGCCGAGCTGACCTGCCGATCCATTATTGAATCGTGCTTGTTAGACGGTGTGACGGCATTCCAGAAATGCTGCGAGGGCGTGTACGGCTTGACAAATCCTGCTGTCGCAGCACCAATGAACGCATTTCAACGGCTATCGCAAGGTAGTGATCTGTGGAAGGCACGGGTAGGACTCGCATATTCCGACATCCTCACCGAAGCTGAACTGGTTAGGCTCAAACTGCTGTTTCAGAAACGTCACCTCTTGACGCACAACGATGGCATCGTTGATCAACGGTATAGCAGCGAGTCCAATGACACAAGCTACAAGGTCGGACAGAGGATCGCAGTAACCCATGCAGACGTGGATGACATGGTTGCTGGAATCAGCAAGCTCGTCACTGAGATTCGGAAATCTGCACTCCCGCTACAGGCAATGCCCTAGCCCCGAGTGCGTGCGCATGCTGGTTGTCTCGGCTTGTGAAGCACCACCCAGACTAGGTATTCCTTTGCCAGCGCTCCTTCGCACTACAAAACATATGAGCAGACAGCGTTCTGTTGATAGCTGATTCTCTCGGACGCCCTAGAATCTGATGACAGAAGGCAATCCGATGACATACCGAAATAAGACCTACATCGCCTTTGACGGCGACAATGACATGCACTACTACCGCCTCATGACCGCATGGAAGGCGCATGACGGCTTTTCGCTAAATTTTCATAACGCGCACGACATCAATTCGGCACGTGATTCGAGCCAAGAGGAGAGCATCAAGCGGCAGCTTCGGGAACGCTTTGCGAATTCGAAGCAACTCGTGGTGCTGATTGGAGAGAAAACTAGATATTTGACCAAGTTCGTAAAGTGGGAACTTGAGGTGGCGTTGCGTCTTGGTCTCCCAATAATCGGTGTGAACTTGAATGGGAATCGCCAGGTGGATGAGCGTTGCCCTTCGACGATTCGGGATCAACTGGTGGCTTATATCTCGTTTAATCACAACATTATTGAACATGCGATGGAACACTGGCCAGCGGAGTTCCAAAGGCTGCGCAGTGCTGGCACCACTGGAAGTCGCTTTTATAACGATGATGTCTATCGACGGCTCGGACTATGAAGTACTACTTCGAATCGATTAGCTTCACGTAATGTCCAACATGCCAATCAAGATGAACATAAATAGACCCAGTATCGGCAAGCAGTTCGCGCATCAGGATTAATCGTGGCGTGATCATCGCCAAGTACGAAGCTGTGCCGTCACTCCACGTATCTGAATAGGCGAATTGTTCGATTACTGTTGGCTTTTGCTCGATTTCTACACCTGGCAAAGTGACCTTAGTTCGATAGTCGGCTTTGGAGTCAAAAGGTGGATCGATATAAATTAAATCAACTTTGCTGCGTAAGCTGGGCGTGTTTTCGTCTCCCGCCAGTAGGGCCGCCATGGCGAGCAGGTTATCTCCATAAATCAGTCGATTGGTCCAAGGTTCATCTGCCGCAGCGCCCAGCGTAGCTTGCGGGTTATCAATAATGCTAGTTTGCCCTGGTGCGAACACCTCGCGCTGACTTGCTCGGTTTTGGTGGGCGATCCAATCTTGCGCCTTGGTGTCGCGAGCAGGCAAAACAACCTCGCGCGTTTGCAAGCTGATACGTTGACGGCTTTCGATGCCCTCTAAGATTTTTTCTGCTTGTTTGCGGCCATTGGCCACGATTTCGGGGAGTTGTTCTAGAAGAGATTTAGCCATGCAAGTAATTCAATAAGCTGTTGATACAGTTTTCAACTGATTGTTGTAATGATACTCAACAGCTATTTGAGAAATTCATCAACAGGTTTGTAACTTGTTGAAATGAATGAAAAAATTGAATTCACCAAGCGTTTACGGGCCGCTATGACCCAAGCAGGCTACGTTGCCAGTCCATCTGTTTTAGAGCATGAGTTCAATTTGCGATGGCCAGGAAAATCCATCAGTAATCAAGCGGCATGGGGTTGGTTGAACAACCGCTCGATTCCAATGCAAGACAAGATGCTGGTCTTAGCTGAATGGCTCAAGATCGAGCCAGAAGTTTTGCGTTTTGGTGAATCTGTACGTAAATCTATTCAGTCACACAAACAGCTGTGGGACTCAGGTATAGGTTTTCAAGAACGAGAAACATTGAAGGAATTTCTCGCTCTGTCCGCACCGAATCGAAAAGTAGTTAAAGAGGTGATTGCTGCATTCACGAAAGCTGAGCGCTCAAATTAGCCCTAGGCTTTAATTTCCGACATCATTTTTTCCCAATCAGCCTCTGACATGATGTCTGGCACTATCAACACACCCGTTGGCTGCGCTTGCAGGAGATCTTTACCGCCTTTGCCAGTCATTTCGGTACTTGCTAATTTGGCGTGCATGTACGGAGCAGCATCCTTGGCATACATGAATGCAGCAGCAGCTCCTTCCTTAGCGTATGCATCACGCATTGCCTCAATCATCACCTCTAGTGGTGTAACACCCTGCTCAGCAGCACGGTCTGCAATTTCACGTGTTTTTTTGTTCGCCGCCCCAGCAGGACGGCCCGCACCCGAGCGCGCCCCACCGCGCATTGATTTCTTTTGATTAAATTCAGTCATTGCAAACCTCCAAATAACGATAACGACTCGCCACCTTTCCCGCCCCCCTAGATACAAGCGAAAGCACTCCATCAGCAACCAGGGCAGTTAAAATCTTTGAGGCATCGGTGTAGTGCATGCCGGTTAACAGTCCAGCTTGACGTGCAGAGATGAAGAAGGGCTTGTCCCCCTCGTACCTCTGCAATGCAATACAGACATGCACCAAACGATTAGCGGCCTCTCCATAGCAAAGTGAATGAATCCAAGAAGGTAGAGGTGTGGCGAAATCGATGCCATTGATGATGGTTTTTAGCGTGGCTCCATGTGGGTGCTTAATTCGCTCCCAACCATGCATGAAGTCAGTAAAAGTTACAGCAAAATCTTTGGTCCCGATCATCGGCAAGGCAAGCTTATGCCACTCATTTACAAGAGTACGCAGTTCATCGCGTGTCGCATTAGGTTGCTGACCCTTGATATGTCTAGCAAATTGGAAAAGGCAACTGTTACGTTCACCTTCTCGCGTTGGTAAGGTGCTCGCAGGTATACCTACAGAAGAGGACAGAAGATGGCAGACGTTTTCTTCGGTTTTCTTCTGCCCCTCTTCTGTAGGTGACATTTGTTTTAACGAACTGGCGACATCTCGAAAGCCATGAAGAGGGGCAAGAGGACCGCCCCTCAGGACGCGACCAGTTACGGTGAGATAACGAGCAGTCGAATACAACTCCACGCTCACACCGTCCAAAATGCCTCGACGTCCGCTGATGTTGTCACCGTATCCAAAACCACGCAGACCAATACCGCTGGGACTTAGCTCAATGTACTGGCACCCTATTCGGTTTAATAAATTAAGCGCATCAGCATTTGGAACACCATCTGGCGCGCATTTATCCAAGTCAACGCCGACTATGCCGTCACCATTGAGTACAAACCCAACCCCCGAATAGCCGCCTTTCAGATATGCCGCCTCAGCCTGATTAAAAGTTGACCATGTACTAGGCTTAGTCACGCTAGCCAACTTTTCAACGGCAACTGCGCAATAGGGAATCTTCTTGTCTTTCCAGACTACCCACCGCGGTACCTCACGAAGCTCTAGAGGTATCTTCTCGAAGTCGGGCTGCATTAGACTGAAACCATCAATTCAGCCCGCTTGCTGTGGAGTCGATCCACCAGTTCGCGGATTTCATTTTCAGCCTTGCCTGCGATACGTGCAGCGCACAAAATCTCAACTTCGTTGCTTGGCCAACCTACTGAACGCTGACCGATCAATACGGGCTTAGTCCAAAGCCCATCGCGAATCAGGTTATAGATTGATGCGTTCGAGCGGTAGCCTGCTTCCGCTTTGCAAGCTTCAATTCTCCAAATAGCCATTGCTATCCATCCTTTCACGGCATTAGTTGCCTTTGCACAGATGGAGAAAGTTTGAGTCAGTTGTCAACTAGCGCCGGATATTTGTTCACTTCTTTTTGGATATTTATTCACCACCCCATTCACTCAACCGTTATTTTGTGGCGACATACATACAACCTTGCGGAGGCAAAACCTCCCAATAGCTTGTGTCGGTGCAACTTGAGATTAAGCACGCTTGAGTTCGAGCACATTAGCGCCAGCAGCCAGCTTGTCTAAATAATCCGCCCAGTGCTGCATCATTTCCTGCCGTTGCTTGAGATAGGTCGTTCGGTTGTAGGCACGGCCATTAGCATCTCTAACAGAATGCGCCAATTGCGCTTCAATCACCAACGGGTCAAATTCAAGAACCTCTGCCAACATGGTTCTTGCCGTAGCCCTGAAACCATGCCATGTTTGAATGTCGGACGTATAGCCCATTGCGATCAATGCAGTTCGCACAGAGTTCTCAGAAATAGGCTTGCTACGCTGACGTTCACCGGGGAAAACCAATCCCGTTGACTCTGTGTATGGTTTTAAAACCTCCAAGATTCGCACTGCCTGCGTTGGTAATGGGACAAGGTGAGGTTGCCCGTTTTCTTTACCCTCTTTGCCGCGCTTCATTCGAGCTGCTGGAATAGTCCATAACGCTCCATCCATATCAATTTCGGCCCAAGTTGCACCACGCAATTCACCCGGACGCTGAAACAGCATAGGGGCTAACTGCAACGCAGCTCGCACAATTGGCCCACCTTTGTATCCCTTAATAGCCCGCAACAGCTCACCTAATCGAACTGGCTCAGTAATCGCGGCAAAGTGCTTGCCTCGATAAGGCGATAGCGCCCCCTTCAAGTCAGCAGTCATGTCGCGGCTCACGCGCCCAGTGGCCACACCGTAGCGCCAAACCTGTCTCGCCAAATCAAGGCCACGACTTGCTGTCTCCACTGCCCCGCGCTCCTCCACCTTGCGAAGCGCCGCAAGTAGCTCTACGGGCTCTATGTCAGCCAATCGCCTATCGCCCACCCAAGGAAATAAGTCTCGCTCGAATTGGCGTTTAGCTCGCACTGCATAAGCCTCACTCCAAAGAGGCTCTTGCTTCTCGAACCACTCCAAGGCAACGACTTTGAAAGTGTCACCCGCAGGATTAGCTGCCTTAAGTTTTTGCACCTTTTTGGCTTGTATGGGGTCAGTACCCTCCGCTCTTTGCAATCTCGCAGCATCTCTTGCACGTCTTGCCGCAGTCAGCCCCACTGATGGATAGCTACCCAGCGCAAGTCGAAACTCTTTACCGCCTCGTCGATATTTCCAGAACCAACGCTTGGAGCCCGCAGGGGAAACCTCCAAGTAAAGCCCACCGGCATCAGCCATTCTTGCGCGTGGTCGGTCAGCAGGGCATTTAGCGTTTTTGCATTGTGAGTCTGTGAGCATCGGGTACACCTTGTTACTTGTTCCCCCGCTCATTCAGAACTTATTGCCTATCCGGGGGTGTTTTGTTCCCCCAAAGAGAGGAGATCCGGGGATTATTCCCCCGCATGTTCCCCCGATTTGCAATATCTGTCAATAGTCACCCTTGTACTAACCTGCTCAGTAACTCATTGATTTTCCAAAGAAAAAGGCCACCAGGTGGTTAATCCTAGCGGCCTTTAAACTTGCATATGGTGGAGCTGGGGGGATTTGAACCCCCGTCCACAAGCCTTTTTCGTACAGTTCTACATGTGTAGTCGTCTGATTTGAGTCTCGTCTGATACATCGCGCAGCGACACGCTATGTACCAAACCAGCA
>JACCDI011685177.1_pt1 | contig 11292 bp, 11 predicted proteins | sample 7442791 | NCBI WGS metagenome assembly JACCDI01 (sample SAMN15323434, study PRJNA562643) | freshwater metagenome | isolation source: river surface water | place: USA:Blue River Watershed | collected 2017-08-15
GCTAACCCAACATTCAAACGCGTATCTTGAGGCAGGGTGCGCAGGATGCCCATGAGGCATCCCGACAACATCGCCACCACCCAAGCACTGCCCGCGACAGAAAGCGTCCAGCCCCAGGCTTCAAACATCCACTCGAGGTAGGTTCTTCCACCACCGTCGTCCTGAAGAAAAACCTGCCAATCGAGTGTCATGTTTTGCGTTTTTCTAAATTACTTCTTGGCGTAGGCTTCGACAGGCTTGTCGTTCAAGTTTTTCCAAGCGTCTTTGTTGGCATCGCTGGCGGGCATACCGAGCTTGATGTTCTTGGGTGGAATCGCCTGTGTGAACCACTTGTCATACAGCTTGGCGAGTTCGCCCGACTTGGCCAAGCCAGCAATGGTGTCATCTGCCAATTTCTTGAACGCTGGGTCGTCCTTGCGGAACATGATGGCTATGGGCTCCACGTTCAACACTTCGCCCACGATTTTGAATTCAGCAGGGTTCTTCGAGTTGGCAATGTTGCCTGCCAAAATTTGGCCGTCCATCACGAACGCATCCGCGCGACCAGACTCAAGCAGCAAGAAGCTGTCTGCGTGGTCTTTGCCGAACACTTCTTTGAAGTCAACGCCAGTGGCGCGCTCGTTCTTGCGCAAAAGTTGCACAGAAGTCGTACCGGTCGTGGTGGCCACATTCTTGCCGTTCAATTGAGCGATCGATGTGATGCCAGAGTTGGCGCGCACCGCAATACGCACTTCTTCCACATAGGTGGTGAAGGCAAAAGCCACTTGCTTTTGGCGTGCTTCGTTGTTGGTGGTGGAGCCGCACTCGATGTCTACGGTGCCGTTTTCAGTCAAAGGAATACGGTTTTGTGACGTGACGGGGGTGTACTTCACTTCGAGTTTTTTGCCCACAGCTTTTTCCACATTGGCAATGATGCGCTGGCAAATCTCAACGTGGTAACCCACATACTTGCCATCACCCAAGGTGTAAGACAAGGCGCCAGAAGAATCGCGCACACCCATGGTGATGCTGCCTGCGGCTTTGACTTTGGCAAGGGTGTCATTGGCTTGCGCAAAGGCTGTTCCAGCCAACAAAGTGGCAACAGCCAAGGTAACAAACTGCTTTTTCATGTGAAGCTCCAGTTGCGTTGAATAAAAGTAAGAATTTGCATTCTAGAGATAACTTTGCTGGGGAAATCCCTGTGTGTATTTGTTGTCGATAATTCTCAGTTGTTCTCATCCTCCTCGTCATGTCGACCTCATCCATGCACCACTCGATCACTCAAAGCGCCTGTATCACCCTTGAACAGGTCACTTTGGTGCGCGGAAACACCGTTGTTTTGCACGACATGTCTTTGACGCTTGACAGCCCACGCATAGGCTTAATTGGCGACAACGGAGCTGGCAAAAGCAGTTTGTTTCGTTTGATCTGCGGACTTGACCAGCCGCAGTCGGGGCAGGTGCGGTTTCATGCACCCCAATCAGAAATGGCCGCCCAAATCGTCGGAATGATGTTTCAGAACTCAGACGAACAAATCATCTTCCCCACGGTAGAAGAGGAATTGGCGCTGAGCCTGCGCTACCTTCGGTTATCACGCAGCGAGACACAAAACCAAGTACGCACTTGGCTCGCTTCTCGCGGCTTAGCCGATTGGGCGCCCCGCGCTATTGGGAGCTTGAGCCAAGGTCAGCGTCAGCATGTGTGCTGGTTGGCCTTGCTGATTGGCGCACACCAGACACTGCTGTTAGACGAGCCTTTTTCCAGCCTCGATCTTCCAGGGCAAGCGTTGCTTCGCAAAGAAATTGCGGCAGCGCCTCAGCAAATCATCGTTTCTACGCATGTGCTCGACCATGTGCGCCACTTTGAACGCGTGATCTGGCTAGACAAGGGCTGCGTGCGTGCCGATGGCTCTGGCGTAACGGTGTGCGCCCAATACGAGGCCGATGTGGCCGCGCGGGCTGAACAAAACACACAAGCCACCTGAGCCATGGGCAGCCTTTACAGCGACCACCCCACTTGGCTGCATGCCGTGCCTGCTGGCGTCAAGCTGGTATTTTTGGCACTGCTGGGCACGGGTGTGTTCTTCACCCAAGACTCATTCGTGCTATCTGGCTGTGCCGCCGGCTGTGTGTTGATATTTGCTTCGCTAGGCCAAGCCACAGCGCGCGCTAAGCCATTGCTGATGGGTTTGGTATTTGCCAGTGCCCTGATTGGCATGTTTCACCTCTACATGCAGCAACCCATAGTGGGGGTGGTGAGTGTGTTGCGCTTGCTCAGCACCACCTTGATGGGCATTGCCCTCACGCTAACCACGCGCTACACCGACTTGCTGGGTGTTCTAGAGTGGCTACTTGGTCCTTTGCGATGGATGGGCGTGCAGCCCGAACGCTTATCGCTGCAAGTGGCGCTGATGCTGCGTTTCACCGAACACTTTTTCATCGTCTGGCGACGCTTGGACGATGCCCACCGACTGCGAACGGGCAAGGTGGGTGGTTTTAAAATATTGGCTCCTTTGACCATTCACATGCTCATCGCAGCACGACGCGTGGCCGACACATTGCATGTACGTTATCGCCGCTGAAAGGCTGTTTCTTTTTTTCTTATGAACACGACTTCTTTGTCCATTGCTTTGGTTTCTTTGTTTGCAGCCCTCATTGCTGTGTTTGGTTTGATTCCAAAAATCGATTTGCCTTTAGGTGTACCCATCACCATGCAAACCTTGGGCGTCATGTTGGCAGGCTGTATGTTGGGCCCTAAGCGCGCACTACAAACCCTGATCCTGTTCTTGGCCGCCGTCGCCATTGGTTTGCCTTTGTTGTCGGGTGGCCGTGGTGGCGTGGGTGTTTTCTTTTCACCTGCCAGTGGCTACCTCGTGGGCTGGCCAGTGGGCGCATTCGTGACCGGTATGGTCATGCACATGCTGCCCCGTGCTACACCACGTGGTGCAGCCATCAGCGCCTTCATTGCCTCAGCCATAGGTGGCTTGCTGGTGGTACACGTGTTTGGCGTGGTCGGCTTGGTCAACATTGCCAACCTATCTTGGGAACAAGCCATCATGGGCACCTTGGTGTTTGTGCCAGGCGATGTGATCAAGTGCGTCCTGTGCGCCACCGTGGTTCACACCGTGGCCCGTGGCTTGCCTGACTGGCGCTTTGGTGGCTGACACACTGGTTCATGCGCCGCTCGCGCATTGGGCTCATGCCCGTGCTGATGTGGTGGCCATGGACGATGGACAAACCCAGTGGACTTTTGCCCAGCTGCACACGGCCGTGCTGAAGCATGCGGACACACTCATTCAAGAACAGGCACCTGCCACCGTATTTGTAGATGACCAGCTAAGCATCCTTGACCAAATGGTGTCTTTCATGGGCATCATTCACAGTGGTCGATGCGCGGCCGTGAGCGACCCCGACTGGCCCAGCGCTGTGCGTGACAACGTCAAGCGCGAACTAGGTGCTGCGTTGACCCAACCCTGCACCACACGCAACGCCACTCCCACCAGTCCCTTCTACATTGGCTTCACCTCAGGTAGCACGGGCGTGCCTAAAGGCTTTCGCCGCCACCACCAATCGTGGACCGAAAGCCTGCGCGTATGCCTAGAGACCTTTGGTCCAGCGGCAGCGAGCTGCGTGCTGGCCCCTGGCCGCTTTTCGCACTCTTTGTTTTTGTTTGGCATGGTGTTGGGTTTGTGGAGTGGCGCAGGCGTGGTGGTGCAAGAACGGTTTTCAGCGCCGCGCATGATAGACACCCTGCGCTCAGGTCGCACACCTTGTTTGGTCGCCGTGCCCAGCCAACTCCTGCTGATACTGGAGTTGGCTGCGCGTCGCCAACTGCCGCCCATCGATGGTGTGCGTTTGATTTTGATCAGCGGTGCGCGCTGGATGCGTGACCGCACCGAAGCACTGCAAGCCCTCTTTCCGAACGCTCGCATTGTTGAGTTTTATGGCGCATCAGAAACCAGCTTCATGGCGTGGATGGATGCCAATGCATCGGCCCCACCACATGCGGTGGGCAAGCCTTTTTCAAATGTAGACATTGATATCCGCCAGCCCCAGCCCCCGCTGGGCACAGGCCAAATTTTTGTGCGTAGCCCCATGCTGTTCATGGACTATGTTGGCTCATCGCATGACAGCACAGCCGCGGTGCGCGATGGCGATTGGCTGTCTGTGCGGGATATGGGCTATTTAGACGCGCAAGGCTTTTTGTGTTTGATCGGACGGGAAAACCGCATGGTCGTGACACAAGGTAAGAATTTGTTTCCTGAAGAGGTCGAGTCTGTTTTGTTGTCATGCCCCGAGGTGGCTCAAGCCTCTGTGCTGGGCGTGCCCGACGCTATTCGAGGCCAGCAAGTGGTGGCCATCGTCTGCGCTTCAAACGGAGGGCTGTCTGCCCATGCTCTGGTAGACCTATGCCGCACACAGCTAGAAAGCTACAAAGTGCCCAAGCGGTTTTTCATTTGTAACGAGTGGCCCATGACGGCCAGTGGCAAATCAGACCATGCCAGCCTAGCCAAGCAACTGCAACAACACTTGACTGACAAGAAAGCGCTCTCATGTCTTCGTCCACTCCTTTGATTGCGGCTTGGGCGCGCAGCGCCGTGGTGCCACGTGATGGCCCATTCAAAGCATTGCATGCGCACGACATTGCAGCACCTGTGCTGTGCGCACTGCTTGAGCGTGCAGGCCTAGACGCCGCTCATGTCAACGCCATCGTCGTGGGTAACGCACTGGGGGCAGGCGGCAACCCCGCACGCATGCTGGCACTGCATGCCGGTCTACCCCAGACTTGCGCGGCCTATACCGTTGACACCCAATGCTGCGCGGGCCTTGATGCCGTCAGTATGGGTATAGGTTTGATCGCTTCCGGACAGGCCCAAGTGGTGATTGCAGGTGGCGTGGAAGCATGGAGCCGCTCCCCCATACGCATGCACCGCCCCTTGCACGCCAGTGAGGAAGCTGTGGCCTACGAACGTCCCGCGTTTGCCCCCACCCCCAAACAAGACCCAGACATGCTGTTGTCTGCAGCCCGCTATGCGGCACACCACGGCTACACACGTGCGCAGCAAGAGGCCTATGCGCTGCACAGCCACCAATGCGCCCTAGATAGCCAAGCCGATATGGCGGCAGAAATTGTGGCGGTGGCTGGTGTGATGCACGACACCTATCCCCGCTCGATCGATGCTGCGCGTGCGCAACGCATGCCTGCGGTGGCATGTTCAGACCAGCCCGCCACTGAGAGCGCAGCTGCCTTTGCCCTGAGTGCGCTGACGGTTTCAGCGCAAGCCGATGGTGCAGCGTTTGTTTTGCTGCTTGCCCCCAAGGCTGCCGCACGACTGGGTATCCAAGCCAAAGCCATGTGTGTGGCCACGGCGTCCGTGGGCAGTGCACCAGAATTTCCCTTGTTAGCTGCGGAGTTAGCTGCCCGCGAAGTCCTTCAGCGTGCCGGCGTCACCAGCGCCAATCAGATGCAGTTTGTAGAACTTCACGACGCCTTCGCTGTACAAGGCCTGAGTTTTAAAAAGGGGTTGTCTCTTGCCTCCGAGCGTCTGAATGCACATGGCGGAGGCCTTGCCAGAGGTCATCCTATTGGTGCGTCTGCTGCTATTGCCTTGGTGCGTGTATTGGCTGATTTAGATCGGGAAGGCCATTCAACCTCACAAGGCTTGGTCGCGGTGGCTGGTGCAGGGGGCTTGGGTGCTGCAGCCGTCGTGACAAAGCTGTAACCCTGCGGCATAACGCAGGCGCCTAGCCCACCACCCTGAAGTACTCATCCAGCGAGCATCGTGTGGTTTTTGTTTGGTTCACTGGTGCATCAGGATCGGCATAACCCAACGCGATCCCGCAAACGATATGTGATGATGCATCAAGGCCCAAATGATGTCGAATCAAATGAGGATACGAGGCCATAGCGCCAATCGCACACGTCGCCAAACCACGCTCTTGTGCAGCCAACATCAAGCCATACATGGCCATTCCCAAATCCATATAGCAGCCACTGCCCATGTCGTGCGGCATGGTCACGATCAACGCTACAGGAGCATCAAAAAAACGGAAATTGCGTTCAAACTGCGCGTCGCGCCCAGCACGGTCATCCCGCGCCACACCCAATGCACCATACAAAGCTTGCGCAGCAGCCACTTGTCGACGGCGCAAGGTGTGCGGCATGGGCTTGGGGAAATAGCTGTAGTCTTCTGTTCCCTCGCTGCCGTTTTGCCATGCCTTCACCAAGTCAGCGCTGAGTGCTTCGCGCACAGCACCTCGCACTTGCACAAACGTGCCCGGCTGCAAATTAGCGCCACTGGGCGCTAAGCGGGCTTGGACCAACAACTCTTCTAACAAAGCCTCAAATACAGGCGTTGTCAAATAGGCTCTCACAGAGCGGCGATCGGTCGCGGTTTTGGATAGAAGTTGGTCAGCATTCACACAGGCAATTATCAATTTAAATCAGTGGTCGCAACGCTTGCGCGGTTTGCTGTAACAAGGGCAACCAGCGCTTGACCAAGTCAGATGAATTTTCCCCCGACCACGACCGCACGAGATTAAGTGCTGCCACCGTCTCGCCACGTTCGTTTCTCAGCGGCACGGCCAATGCATCCACGCCCAACTCGTGCTCTTGAGCGGCCAAGCAGTAATCTTGTTTCGCAATGGTTTTGAGTTTTTGCTTCAAGTCCTTGACCTGCGTAGCCGTATGCGCCGTGAGGCGGCTTAAAGGATTGGCCTCTAACCAAGCCTTCGTTTGCGCTGGCTCCAAGTTAGCCAACAGCACTTGGCCTGTCGATGTGGCATGGGCCGGCAAGCGTGTGCCCACGTGCAACCCGTAGGCCAGTACACCATGGCTGGCTTTGCTAGGCAAATCGGGGCCTTGCCAAATACCACGCGCCACGATGATGACCGCGTCGTTTTGCAGCACCGCCACCGAGCAAGACAACTGTGTGGCCAAGCTCAATTGGTGCAAGGTGGGTTGCACGGCCCGCGGCAAACGTGCACTCGACAAATAACTGCCCGCAAAGCCCAGCACCTTGGCGGATAACCAGAAGTATTGGCCGTCGGTTTCCAAATAACCCAGCTCTTTCAGTGTCAACAAATGTCGACGTGCAGCCGCGCGCGTCAGCCCCGTGCGCTGAGCAGTGAGGGTCGCGTTGAGGCGTTGACGCTCAGTGTCAAAGCTCTCGAGCACGGCCATGCCTCTGGCCATGCCTTCAATCCAATCTGACTTATTCATCGTTTTTTGGGGTCATGTAGGTTGCGCGATTATCGTGCAACGAATCCAATCATCGTGCATCAACACACTTTGAACTTTGCGCTAGGTCAAATCAACCTTTAATCTCGCTGCACTTTGAATAACAAGGAATGAGACATGCGTACACAAGTGGTGATTGTTGGTGCAGGCCCTTCGGGCTTGCTGTTGGGGCAGTTGTTGCACAAGGCTGGCGTGGATGCCGTCATCATTGAGCGCCAAAGTCCAGATTACGTGCTAAGCCGCATTCGTGCGGGCGTACTCGAGCAAGTGACGATGGATGTGTTGAGCGAAGCCGGTGTTGACAAGCGTATGCGCCAAGAAGGTTTGGTCCATACTGGCTTTGATTTGTTATTCAAAGGTGCGCGTCACCGCATCGATTTGGCAGGCCTGACAGGCGGCCAAAAAGTCATGGTTTACGGACAAACCGAAGTCACCCGCGATCTGATGGATGCCCGCCAAGCCGCAGGCCTGACCACGATCTACGAAGCTGACAATGTACAGATCCACGGATTCGACAGTGCTCAACCCAGCGTGAGCTTTAGCAAAGATGGCAAGAGCCACACCATCACCTGTGACTTCATTGCGGGTTGTGATGGCTTTCATGGTGTGTGCCGTGCGAGCGTGCCCAAAAATTCGATCAAAGAGTTTGAAAAGGTGTACCCGTTTGGCTGGTTGGGCGTGTTGTCAGACACACCGCCTGTGCACGAAGAGCTGATTTACGCCAACAGTCCGCGCGGCTTTGCGTTGTGTTCACAGCGTAGCCATACACGCAGCCGCTACTACCTTCAAGTTCCGTTGACCGACAAAGTCGAACAGTGGTCAGACGATGCGTTTTGGGCCGAGCTACGCAACCGCCTAGACCCAGAAGCACGTGATAGCTTGGTGACAGGCCCAAGCATCGAAAAAAGTATTGCTCCGCTGCGCAGCTTCGTCACCGAGCCTATGCGCTTTGGGACCTTGTTTCTGGCGGGCGATGCGGCTCACATCGTGCCACCCACTGGTGCAAAAGGCCTTAATTTGGCCGCTACCGATGTGAAGTATTTGTCGGATGCACTGATTGAAGCTTGCATTGAAAAGTCACAGGCAGGCATCGACCATTACTCCACGCGCTGCCTCGCTCGCATTTGGCGTGCCGAGCGTTTCTCGTGGTGGTTCACCAGCCTCATGCACAACTTTCCTGATCAGGGCGAAATCGGGCAGAAGTTCCAAGAAGCCGAATTGGATTACCTCATCCACAGCGAAGCAGGCTCTCGAACAATGGCTGAAAACTATGTGGGCTTGCCTTTGGACTTTGGCCACTGAGGTATGAATAAGAAGGGTGATCGCATCAGTGATCACCCTTATATTTTTTGCATACCCCTGCACCCGCTATGCCGAAATTAAATATCTGATAGATACTTACCGCATCAAATCCAGGTCGAACTCTAGACAAAATAGACTCTGAAACAAATAAGTCATTCAGGAGATTTCATGAGTCAGAACCAAACGCCCTCCTCAGGCGTTGATCGGCTGTTACAGCGCTTGTGCGATGCAAGTGCCACCATCGGTGGCGTTGTGTTGGTAGCCATTGCCAGCGTTACAGTGGTCAGCGTGATTGGTCGCGCATTTTTCTCACACCCCATCTTGGGCGATGTGGAATTGGTCCAACTGGGCTGCGCTGTGGTGGTTGCCTCTTTTTTACCCTACACACAATTTCGCCGCGCCAACATCATTGTGGATTTTTTCACGGCCAACGCCAGTGAGAAAACGCAAAACAGACTCGATGGCTTTGGCACGTTCCTGTACACCATCGTGATGGCCTTGGTCGCATGGCGTGTGGCCGTAGGTGGCATTGACATCAAGGCTGCGCAAGAAACATCCATGCTCATGGCTTTACCACTTTGGATTCCCTATATGTTGATGGTGCCAGGCTTGGTGCTGTGCTCGGTGATTGGCTTGGTTCAAACTCTGCAGCACCTCGGTCTGATGACAAAGGAAGAAGTATGAGCACGATGAGTATTGGCCTAGCCATGTTTGGCGCCATGTTGCTGCTGATGTCGGTTCGCGTACCTATCGCGATTTCTATGTTTGTGCCAGGTGCATTAGGCTACATGGCCTTGGCCGGTTGGCTGCCTTTGATGTCACACCTCAAAGGCGCTGTGTATAGCCGCGTCTCGATTTACGACTTGTCAGTCATTCCACTGTTCATGCTCATGGGTGCATTTGCCGTACACGGCGGCTTGTCCAAAGCTTTGTTTGACTTTGCGAACGCCTTGCTAGGTCGATTCAAAGGCGGGATGGCCATGGCGGGCGTATTGGCTTGTGCAGCGTTTGGTTCCATCTCGGGTTCCACCGTAGCCACCACAGCCACCATTGCCCAAGTGGCTTATCCAGAGATGCGCCGCATCAATTACTCGGGACGACTTGCCACGGCAGCACTCGCAACGGGCGGCACGATGGGGGTGTTGTTACCCCCTTCAGTCACGTTGATGGTCTACGCCATCTTGACCGAGCAGAACATCACCAAGATGTTCTTGGCTGCCTACATTCCAGCCTTGCTGGCAGCTGTGGGCTACCTGATCGCGATTGCCGTGATCGTACGTATTCACCCTGACCAAGCACCTCAAGCCAAGGCTGCCACAGCCGGCGAAGTACTGACCAGCGCCATGAACGTGTGGCCTATCGCTGCGATCTTCTTGGTGGTGTTTGGTGGCATCTACGGCGGCGTGTTCACCGCAACCGAAGGTGCAGCCATTGGCAACGTGTTGACTTTTGCCATCACCTTGTTGCGCCGTGAAATGACGTTTGACAAGCTGGTGGCCTCCATTCGCACCACCGCGCAAACCAGCGGCATGATCTTCTTGATCTTCATTGGTGCTGACATGATCAATGCCTCGTTGGCTTTGTCGCAACTGCCTGCGCAATTGGCCGACATGGTGGGCCACTTGCAAATCACACCCACCGTGGTGATGGCCGGCATCATGATTTTCTACATCATCTTAGGTTGCGTGATGGATGAAATGTCCATGATCTTGCTGACCGTACCCACGCTGTTTCCCGTCATCTTAGGCATGGACTTCTTCGGGTTAAACCCTTCTGACAAAGCGTTGTGGTTTGGTATCCTGATACTCACGGTGTGTGAAATCGGCATGATCTTTCCGCCTGTGGGCTTGAACGTGTACATCATGAATGGCTTAGCCAAAGATGTGCCCATGGTCGAGACCTACAAGGGTGTTGTGCCCTTCCTTATCACTGACGGCATTCGTTTGTCGTTGCTGATCGCGTTCCCTGCCATTTCCTTATGGCTGGTGCACGCACTGACTTAAGTTTTTAACTGGAGACAAAAATGAAGACTCGTATCCTCAAAGTGGCTGCCGCTGCCGCTCTCACTGCGGCATTGAGCCCAGCAGCCATGGCTCAAGAAGTGACACTCAAGGTGCACCACTTCTTGCCCGCCTCATCGTTTGCCCAAACCTTGTTCATTCAGCCTTGGTGCGATCGCATCGCCAAAGAGTCAAACAACAAGATGAAGTGCCAGATTTATCCATCGATGCAATTGGGTGGCTCACCCCCTCAATTGTTTGAACAAGCACGTGATGGCGTGGCTGACGTGGTGTGGACATTGCCCGGCTACACGGCTGGTCGCTTCCCATCGGTAGAAGTGTTTGAGATGCCCTTCATGATGCAAAGTCCAGAAGCCACCAGTAAAGCGGTGTGGGATTACGTGGACCAGTACGCCAAGGCTGAATTCAAAGATGTCAAAGCTCTGGCGTATCACGTGCATGGTGACGGTGTGTTTCACATGGTCAACAAGCCCGTGCGTACCGCTGCCGACTTGAAAGGCGTGAAGCTGCGCGCACCTACCCGTGCCACCAACAAGTTCATCGCCATGTTGGGCGCTACCCCCGTGAGCATGCCCGTGCCACAAGTAGGTGACGCGTTGTCCAAAGGCGTGATCGACGGTGCTGTGGTGCCTTACGAGGTGGTGCCTGCTGTGAAGATTCAAGAGTTGGTGAAATTCCACTCTGAAACAGATCCAGCTGAACCAGCTTTCTACACATCGGTCTTCATCTTCGCGATGAACCAAGCCAAGTA
>JACCDI010387362.1_pt1 | contig 11286 bp, 9 predicted proteins | sample 7442791 | NCBI WGS metagenome assembly JACCDI01 (sample SAMN15323434, study PRJNA562643) | freshwater metagenome | isolation source: river surface water | place: USA:Blue River Watershed | collected 2017-08-15
GCAATGGCATCGCAATGTAGTGGCTATCGGTTTGTCTTCCGGATTCTTAGAGCCGTTAGAGTCGACCAGTATTCATTTAATCCAGTCAGGTATTGTTAGATTACTGCAGTTGTTTCCGCATCGAGGTATTGATGAAGCAAAAGTCGCTGAATACAACAAACAATCTGAGTTGGAATTCCGCCAGATCCGCGACTTTTTAATTTTTCACTATCACGTCAACCAGCGAGATGACAGCCAATTTTGGCGGGATATGCAGGAGATCGAAATTCCGGATTCTCTGGCCCATAAAATTGCCATTTTTGCTGCGGACGGTACCTTGGTTCGAGAAAATAACGATTTATTCCAAGATAGCTCCTGGCTGCAGGTCATGATGGGTCAGGGCATCATGCCAAAAGATTACCATCCAATTGCTGACAATTTCTCGGACCAACAGCTCAGAGAAATGTTGGCGGGGATCCGGGCTATCAAAGAAGAGCCATTGTCAAAATTGCCAAGTCATGATGATTTTATTCAACGAGCCATTCGGCAAGTAAGCTGACCGCAGGAGCGCAGTAGATAATGAAAAACCGCAGTTTGTTAGGGTTGTTGATTTTAAGCTATTGCGCAGACGTTACTGCGAAACCGCTCGGATCAGTGCAGAAATCGCCAGACTGGCGCGATCAGGTGATTTATTTTGTGCTCACTGACCGTTTTGCTGATGGTGATCCGAGTAATAACGACCAGGGCGCGGCTGAATATAATCCACAATTGCCAAGTCACTATAGTGGCGGTGATTTGGCTGGAATTCAAAGTAAATTGGCATATATTCAGGGGCTTGGCGCGAGTGCCGTGTGGTTAACTCCGCCCGTGGCTAATCAATGGTGGAGTAAACAGTTGCAATATGCCGGCTATCACGGTTATTGGGCGACTGATTTTAAAGCGGTGGACGCGCACTACGGCACTTTGGCAAGTTATCAGGCGCTTGCCAAGGCGTTGCATCAACGCAACATGTATCTAATTCAAGATATTGTGCTCAACCATACCGGCAACTTTTTTGGCTACAGCGGCGATTATGACGCAAAGGACACCGCGAAAAACTTTGTGTTGTATGAATCCTCCGACAGTAAACAGCCAGCACCCAGCCAATATCCGTTTGCGTTAATTAATCGACTTGATCCTAAAGCTGCTGCGGAGAATATCTACCACTGGACGCCACCAATTGTTGATGCGTCTGTGCCAGGGCAAGAATTTAGTTATCAGCTTGGTGGATTGGCGGATATCAACACGAGCAATCCGAAAGTTCGCGCTGCCTTCAAAGACAGTTATCGCTTTTGGCTCGAGCAAGTTGGCGTTGATGCGTTTCGCGTCGATACCGCCAAATATGTCGAACATGATTTTTGGCATGACTTTTTGCACAGCGATGATGGCATTTTTGCCAAAGCGCGTAGTTTGGGTAAAGACAACTTCTTAGTATTTGGCGAAGTGTTTGAAGCGTCCAAGCCATTTAGTGCCGAGGGTGAGCACAAGATTAAGGCCTTTTTGGGATCTAAAGAGCGGCCAGAACTTAACTCAGTTATCGCCTTTCCACTGTATTTTGAGTTAAACCAAGTGCTTGCTGAAGGTGCGCCGCCGGCACAGCTTGGTTATCGACTTGAACAACATACCCAGCTGTTTGCTGATCCACACTTGTTGCCGACCTTTTTGAACAACCATGATACCAAGCGTTTTTTAGCCTCCGGCAGCGTTGAAGCCTTTGTGCAAGGGTACGCCACACTGTTCACCGTTCCGGGTATCCCAGTGATTTACCAAGGCGATGAGCAGCTATTTACCGAAAGTCGCAAGGCGATGTTTAAAGGCGGGTTTGGTAGCGATAAGGACCATTTCTCCAGCAAAACCCCGATGTATCAGACTATTGCCCAGTTAGCGCAACTGCGTCGTGAGCATCCGCTGTTTAGTCGTGGAGAACTCAAAGTGTTGTTTGCACAAAGCGAGGGGCCAGGTGTGTTGGTTTACCAAATGCAGCACCAAGGCGAAACGGCGGTGGTGATACTCAATACCGCAGACAGTCCGCGAATGCTGGCAAATGTGGCGATTGGCGCAGGAACTTGGCAACCGCTTTGGCAGTATCAGACCAAGCTTGAGCAATTGGCCGCAGATAACGAGGGCCGTATCACTGCTGAATTGCCGGCGCGGGCCGTGGTGGTGCTGGCTCAAACGGCAATGCCAGCAAATGCCGATACTGTTAGTCGCCAAACTGTTAAGACCAATGTGACTAACCCCAACGCTAAGCAAGCCACCAGCCTTCACTGGCAAATGGCGCCGGTACCAAAGCAAGTGCTGAGCAAGGATATTGTGCTGCAGGGGAAAGTTTCGGTAGCCAATACTGAACTCATCTTACTGAGAAATGGGGATTATTCGGCGAATGTTCGCACTCACTCAGATAAGGATGGCAATTTCCAACTGCCGGTGACTGTGCGTGATTTGGGCGCGAACCCATTGCAACTTGCGGTGTATGCTCCCGCGTTTATGCGCGCCGGAAACGCGGTCAGTCCAACGCTGACCGTGCAAACTCGAGTAGAGCAAGCGGAGTTTGTCGCGACTGTGGTGGATGCTCAAGGCGATGACAAAGGCCCGACAGGTCGTTATATCGCGCCAACCCAACCGCATTCGCAGCGGCAAAAGGATCTGCTTGCCGTCAGTGCTAAAGCTGCCGGTGCTAATTTAGAGCTCGAAATTAAAATGGCGCAGGTCAGTCAATTTTGGGGCCCGGCAAATGGCTTTGATAACGTGCATTTTGCGATATTCTTTGATTTGCCCGCTGGCGGTTTGACGGCAAATGCACAGCAATTGCCTGGTTTAGCGAGCCGAATGCCAAATGCGCAAAGTTGGCAGTTAGGACACTTTTTGTTTGGTTGGGGCAATTCGGTGTTTACCGCAAAAGCGGCAACACCTGAGCATGCGCCAGCAAAACTTGGTGCAGCGCCGACAGTGCAGGTTGATGCCAAGGCTGGAGTGATCCGAATTCGTTACGACGGACGAGCGCTTGGCGTAAATAGCTGGCGTGATGCCTCCATTTACCTGTCAACTTGGGATAAAACCGGCGAAGGCGCGCTGCGCAGCATCGCAGAGCAGCCATCGCCTTGGAATTTTGGCGGTGGTAAAGCCGACAGTGCAAAAGTGCTCGACGATGCATTTATTCGTTTGCAAAGACCCTAGTTTGCCAAACCAGACCAGTGACGGCGCGCCATCACTGGTCTGATTAGTTTAAATTCCCCTGTATAAAAATGAACCTCTGACATTTTGCCGAGTCACATCAAAGTCCCTTAGGTGTTCGTCTGGCAAATAATAAAAATCAGATCAGAGGAAACGTTGTATGGTGAGTAAAATTAGAAGCCGTATCCTGCATTTTCTGCAATTGACCCATTGTGCATTTCGCATTGATGGCCATTGTGTCTACACCGCTGCTGCCAATTTATATTTTGAAGATGATTGCTTGCGTATTGAGCGGCCAGGCAAACCAAGCCGCGCTATGTCATATCAACGGCTTAATTTGGACAAACTGCTGATGATCATCAATCCATCAGCCGCAGCTGAGTCGCGCTAAGTTAGCAGTTAGCAGTTTAAATGCAGCGACTCGTGGAGTTGCAGTTGTGCATATTCGCCAGTTGCTCTAAAGTGCGGCAATGCTAAGGCATTGTTGTGTATATAATTCCTGAATCCTAAAGCATAAGTTAGTCCAGTCACAGTCCACAAGGAATTGCATGAGTCAGCAGTTGCGCCAGTCGTATCGACTGACGACCTTAAATTTGCATAACTTCGCCGCCCCGCCGTTAGCCTGCTACGAGTGGGACAATATCTATAGCCAAACGCAGTGGCAGCAAAAAACACAGTGGTTATTGGCAACATGGCAACAGTTGAAACCTGATCTGCTCGCGTTGCAGGAAGTGTTTAGCGTTGACGCCTTAGTTGAGCTGATTAGTGCCGCCGGATTTGCACATTGGGCGGTATCGGCACAGCCGGTGCTAGTTGATGACCATGTCTTTCAAAAGCCAGTACAATTGCTTGCAAGCCGTTATCCGTTGCAAGTGCAATCATGGCCTAAGCTTGATACCAGCGACTGGCCTTCAGCGATGCAGCACTGTCAATTTAGCCGTGAGCCACTGCTGGTTGAAGTCGAATTGCCATTACTGGGCAAAGTTCGGGTTGTGGTCTGTCACTTAAAGTCGGCGCGCGCCGTTGCCGAGTTACAGGCGTATCCCGCTCTCGCATTATGGCAATCGGCACAGCAGCGAGGCATGGAGGCGACGATGCTTTGGCAGCAGCTACACCAGCTGTATCAGCAGCAACCGTTGCCGACTATTGTGATGGGGGATTTCAACGATAGTTGGTCATCGACAATATTGCAGCCACTGCACGCCACGACAAAAACCAAAAACGGTTTGTTTTTGCTGCAGGATGCCGCAGATTTGGCGCCCGAGGGGCGTCGTGCGCCGACTCATTATTATGGTGCTGATGGCCGAGTGTTAGATTATGTGTTGCTTTCCGCTGAATTCGATCCACGCCACCATCAGGGCGTGGCTGAAGTGAGCGCGTATCAAATCTATGACCAACATTTGGTCCGGCCCAATTTTGCCATTGACGGCTACAGTAGTGACCATGCCGCGGTAAGCATCGAGTTATCCCGAATTCGTTGAAAACTTAGGGTGCAGCCCCGTGACAACGCCGAATTGGGAAGGTGCAGACTAGTTTTCAAGGTCAAGCGGCGAGCTCTTCGCTCACTTACTTGCGTTTGTAACGCATGAAGAAGAAGTGGACTAGACGTTAGTCGTTTCGGCGGCTGCGGTTTCTGCAACATCAGCCACGGTTGCGGTCTCTGGCGCTGCTGTTTGCTCTGCTTTTGCTTGTTTGAGGCGAATGGAATTTTTCACCTGAATGTTTTTCTTTTGCTTGGCGCGTTTTGCGATTTTCTTTTTCAGGGCTTTTGCTGAACTCATGTTGGGCTCTAATTATTCAAAGTTGATGGCAATTGTAGCCGATCCTGCGGCTAAGCGGAACCAACACTGTGCTTAGAGGCGTGCAAGCGCGCATTTAGGCGAAGATAGCTATTTCCCCGCGAACTTATTAAACTGTCGCCCCCAGTTTTGGAGCGGCTCTGATGCGTATAGTTTTGGCACCGATGGAAGGTGTGGTCGATCACCTGATGCGAGAAATGCTTACCGAAATCGGTGGTTTTGATTTATGCATCACCGAATTTGTCAGAGTCGTGGACCAATTGTTACCGCGCCGGGTGTTTACCCGGTTATGTCCAGAGTTATTGCAAGATGGCAAAACCTTGGCTGGCACACCTGTGCGCGTGCAGTTGTTAGGGCAAGAGCCGGAGTGGCTGGCGGAAAACGCCGCAAGAGCAGTAGAACTTGGCTCTCCAGGGATCGATTTGAATTTTGGCTGCCCAGCCAAGACCGTCAATAAAAGCAAAGGCGGAGCTGTGTTACTGCGTGAGACCGAGCAGTTGTACCGCATCGTATCAGCCGTTCGCGCGGCAGTACCTAGTCAATTTCCAGTCACTGCGAAAATGCGCCTCGGCTATGATGATACCGACCTAGCGCTGGATAACGCCCGTGCGTTGGCAGAGGCTGGAGCCTCAGAACTTACCGTGCACGCCCGCACCAAAGCTGATGGCTATCGGCCACCGGCTTATTGGCCTTGGATCGCCAAAATTCGGCAAGTGGTGGCCATTAATGTCGTCGCAAATGGTGAGATTTGGCAGCCTGAACATGCAGTGCTTTGTCGCGAACAAAGTACCAGTCCGGATATTATGATCGGCAGGGGCGCTTTGGCACAGCCAAACCTAGCCATGCGGATTAAACATGGTGGCGCTGCGCTGCCATGGCCTGAAGTCTTGGCGCTCCTCATGCGTTATTCCGAATTTGAGATCGCAGGTGACAAAGGCCTGTATTACTCCAATCGCATCAAGCAGTGGTTTAGTTATTTGAAACTGCAATATCCAGAAGCCGAACAGCTATTCGCGCAATTGCGGTTATTGCGAAAAAGTAGCGATATCGTCACCTTGCTACAGGCCAACTTAGCGTCGCAACATTAACCTTAGGCATTGGCGACAATGCCTAAGGTTTTGCACTTAGTTTTGCACTTAGTTTTAGCATTTAGTTATGCGCTGCAACTCGCCACTGCCGCCAAGCTTGGCACAAGCTTATCGCGAATACGCCACTGAACATCAATACTGCAAAAGGCACTATAGAGTCATGGCCGCCCATAGCGAGTAATGGTCCGGCAATAGCGCCTGCGCCAAAACGTAAGGTGCCAATTACCGCTGTAGCAGTGCCGGAATGATGCGGAAATCGAATCAAAATTAAGGCATCAGCGTTGGTCGCACAAACGCTCAGACTGGCCATTAACGGTGCTATCGCCAGCGCGGTTAACCACAAAGGCCCTACAAAGAGGCTCACCGCCACTAAAATACTGGCAAACAGCAAACCGCTGAGAAAAGCCCAGTGTAGTAATCGCTCACTGCCAAATCGCGTGACCAGTTTGCTATTGCTGAAATTAGCGATTATTAAAGCGCAAACATTAAAACCAAACAGCAGACTAAACAGCTGTGCGTCAACGCCAAAATGCTCGATGTAGACAAATGGCACTGCGGTTAAAAAGCAGAAAAAGGAAAATGAAGCGAACATCGAAATCGCAATGAGCGGCTGTGCCATACGGTTGCTTAAGACCAACCGGTAAGAGCTAAAAAATGCCGGTGCTGGGCTATCCGCAGGCCGCGGGATACGCACTTCTGGCAAAAACCGCATACACAACAGGCCAATCACTAAAGCGTAGGCAGCTAATACCACAAAAATCAGCGGCCATTGCCCCAAGAGTAACAGCAAGCTACCAATGGCAGGCGCCAGTAAGGGGGCCAGCATCATCATCATTGATACGTAGGACATGCCCTTTGCGGTATTTTCTTGGTATAAGGCCCGAATAAGCCCTGGGATCACGACAGTAGCCGCACTGCCGACAAAGGCTTGTGCCGCCCGCCCGGCCAGAAACCATTCAATGGTTGGTGCCAGACTTAACAAAAGGGATACCAGCGCAAAGGCACTGAGTCCGCCGATCGCCAGCTTCCGACGACCAATCATGTCGGCCAAGGGCCCAAATAGCAGCATGCCTAAAGCATAAAACGCCAGAAAAATACTGAGGCTTTGTTGCACTAACCCTGGGGTCGTGGTCAGTTGCTCAGTAATTTGTGGCATTGCGGGCAGATACATGTCGATAGCGAGCGGGGTAACAGCGACGACAGCGGCTAACAAGGCGATTAATGCCAAACGAGGTTGCGCCATGCGCGAGCTCCTTCCTAAAAAAACGCTATTTTACCGGGATTTTGTGCGGTAAATGGGCGTATTTTTAGAAAGCTCATCTGACTTTGGCAGCAAAAAAGCGACAGGTTAGTCAGTTGCTCGCGTTTTTTCTTAATTATCCAGCAGTTCGGTTCTATTCCAGAGGTTTTGATGCTTCGGATCGGCAAAAAATTCGTCGGGATGCCAATAACGCGGCAATAAATTGCGCAATTTACCCGGTTCAAAACCCGCGGTGAGTTTACTTAATATCTCTTGCAGACGCTGATCCGGCACTACCGTGAGTTTTTGCCGTGCAGGTTTAAAATACAGGTTGTGTTCGACGCTGACACTTAAATTCAACCCATTGCCTCGGTACTGCAAGTTGCGGCTGACTGCCCGGCATAACGGGACTTCTGGACTTGGTGGATAGAGTGAATTGACGATGGCAAACTCATAGCGCTCACCGGCAAACCCTTGTTTTTCTTTTGGAATATAGACAACACCATAGCCTTGCGGAAACACGCCAGTGATGGTGAGTAACTGATCGACCATCCGCTCATCGTAATGACCTGCTTTGGCGCCATTTTTTAGAATGAGCGCAACCTTCGGCAGCGACTGATAGACAAAGCGCGCACGTCCCGGCAAAACTGCCGACGCGTAGACTTGCGGTAAGCGCAATAAATTACCGATACCGAGTCCAGGCTTACTCGACATTTTCAGTAAAGTCAGACAGAAAGCTTGTTTCTCTTCTTCGGTCTTCACAAACTCATCGCGCTCAGTTCGTGAATTACCCCGGTAGCGGGAAACGCCGATACCATCGCTGACAAACCGCAGTGTTGCTGCTTGCGAGATGGTCAAAAATTGCGACCGTTCTTCGGCATCAAATTCACGCCAGCGTGCAGATTGTTGTTCACCTTGCAGCATATGTTGTGCTTCAGGATGATAATGCCCAACATCCTGCAGCAAGACCGCCATTAACAACGGGATTTGCACATCATCACGAAAAGCTTGGTATTCCAAACCTTGGGCCGAAGGTTGTGGCTGATATCGGTCTTTGCTTTTCTTCAAAATATAACTGTTGGTGATGAGCTGGCGTTCGAGCAAATGATCCAACAGCCGTAGGCTTAATACCGCTTTATAGAAGGGTTTGTATTTCAGGTGAACAGCGCTCAGTTGCTCGCCTTCACTTGGCGCTAATAACTGTAAGGTGCCCAATAACCGCGATGAGCGGCTGATCGTCTCAACGCGAGAAGACCCCTCAGACAGCTCTAAAATCTGCTGACACAATAAATGCAACTGGTTGTAGCGCTGTTGCTGGCGGTTTTCATAAGCTTGCTCCGCTTTTTGCAGGGCTTGCCGCTTTTGCTGAGAATCTAAGGTCAGCGCGGCCTCTGTTTTGCGGGTTGCTAGGCGCAGCTGGGCTTGGCTTTGCTCAAGTTGCTGATGCAACTGAGTCAGTTCTGCTTGCCAGCTTTGGTCTAATTCAAAAAACTGCTGTGCTTGGCCAAACAGTGACTGCTGAAATTTACTGCCCGACAGCAAACTGGCGATGAGTTTGCGCACGGTTCGGACGTAGGACTTTTCGGGAGAATTTTTTGGAGTCAGTGGCATGCCAAGGGTGCTCTGTCATAGCTATCGAGCTAATTTCTAACGGTTCTATGAAATACGATAGCTGAAGTATGGCTTAGGCGGAAGCTTTGTCCGTCGAATTGTCCAGTTTGCTGAAATCAATTGTGGAACAAAGTTGCACGGAGTCCGATGCTGGCATAGTATTTGAAGACTAAACTAACTAAGTGATTCTGGTGACTGTAAATTGACAGCAGTTACTCCTTGTCGTTTGTGGCCCATATAGGAGCCCCCATGAGAAAAAATAAAGTCATTACGACTGACGAAGTTTTATTAACGCTTTGCTCTTCAGTGACTCAAGTGTTGGCAGCTGCTGGTAATGCGCAAATTGCCTATTCGCCAATGGTACAAAAAATTCAGAAAACTTTTCTGCGCCCAGATCTTGGCTGTTTTGTGCTGTTTGATGGTGGTTTTTCTGGATTAGTGATTATCAATTTCACCTCAGAAGCTGCGATGGAAATCTATCGTAAGTACATGATGAGTATGGGCATGCCGGAATCGGAATTAGCGCAGTTCCATACCTCAGATGAAGTTGGCAACGTGATGGGTGAGTTGATGAACCAAATCGTTGGCGATTTCACCAATAAAGTTCGGGTCAATTTGCAAACTTCAATTAATCAAAGCCAACCCAAAATGATGGCGATTAATAAACAAGTACAAATTCTGATCAACACTCAGCTTGACCAACCACAAGCTCGCCGTGTGACCTTTAGTACGCCGTTGCACAACATTTTCTATATGGAATTAGCGATGGATAAAACCGAATTTATCCAATTGCATGATTTTGAAGCGACCCAAGAAGAAAATGTCGATGACATTTTGGCTAATGCCCACAGTGCTCATCAGTCGCAACAAGCAGAGACAGCGCAAGCTGCAGCTGATGCCGCGGACGACGATTTCCTCGCTAATCTAGGTCTTTAAACATTAGCAAGCTAGGGTAATAGCGAAAGAATGAGAACCCTTGTCAGGCAACTGGCAAGGGTTTAATTTTTTTCGGCAAGCGGATACTAAAACGCGCACCACCGAGCGGCGAGCTATCAATACTTAATTGGCCTTGATGCCAATTCACAATACGACTGACAATAGCTAAACCCAAACCAAAACCACCTTGTCCTTTATTGCGCCCAGCATCTAAGCGCACAAAAGGCTGCAAAATTGCATCACGTTGCGCGATAGGGATACCAGGGCCGTCGTCATCGACCGTGATAATCGCCTCATCATTGGTGAATTGCAGTGAGAGCAGCACTTGGTTTTGGGCGTGACGCTTTGCGTTCATCAGCAGATTTTGCAGTGCTCGTTCAAGGTAATGGCCGTCAGCTTGTTGCCAAGCAATTGCTGGCCGTTCGACCACAATAGTTGCACCGGGCAGAGGTGCCAATTTTTCACTGAGATTATCGATAAGCTGGGTTAAATCGACCTCTTCAAATTGCAAACGAACCACTTGGCTTTCCATACGAGCGTAATCCAGCATCTCGTCAACTAATTGATCAAGCTCGCGAATATCACCAAGCATTGCTAGTTTCTCCGCGTCGCTGAGCGGTTGCATTTCGATGGCAAAACTTAATCTGGCCAGTGGCGTTCGTAATTCATGGGAAACCGCATGTGTCATTTCACGCTGCAGATTCACTAGCCGTTTAATTTGGTTCGCCATTTGCTGCACGCTTTGCGCTATTGGCGCGAGCAGCGAGCGGTCTGGCAATGGCTGAGTCGGTAATTGCATGCCTTGACCAAATTGCGCGAGTTGACGCTGTAAATGCGAAATATCGCGCGCTATAGGCCAAAGCCAAACCGCCAAGGCAACGCCAAGCAGCAGGAAAAACAACATGGTGAATAAGTAGGTGTAGTTGGACGGTACTTCGACTTCTACTGGGCCAAATTGTTGTAGCTGGTCGCCAATTTGTTGGTAGAAATAGACATAATTTTCGCCAAAGAGTGGCACCAATTGCCCGCGAGCTAAAGCCTCAAGTTCTTCGGGTGACCAGTCAATGGCATTAACAGGCAGGTTTTGTAAGCTCAAATTGAGCTGCGCAGCGACCTGTTTGGGATCGCTATCTGGCGCGGTTAGCTGATAAGCCAAACTTTGCCCCAGCAAGTTCACCCAGCCGGGGATCGTCTCAGTTTGGCTATGTTCCCAGAGTCTTTCCACACTCCAGCCGATGGCGACCAACACCAACAGCATAAACAAATAGAAGTGTAAAAATAGCCGGCGCATGTCAGTTCCAAGCGTCTGCTACAAACAGGTAGCCTTTACCCCAGACTGTTTTAATGCGAAACGGTGTATCAGCATTATCGCCAAGTTTTCGGCGAAGATGTGAGACTCGAACATCGACGGTACGATCTA
>JACCDI010577730.1_pt1 | contig 11286 bp, 10 predicted proteins | sample 7442791 | NCBI WGS metagenome assembly JACCDI01 (sample SAMN15323434, study PRJNA562643) | freshwater metagenome | isolation source: river surface water | place: USA:Blue River Watershed | collected 2017-08-15
GTCGCAAGTTCCGGTATCAATTTTATATAAAGTTAAAAACGCCCCAGTTCCCGGTATTGTAAAAAATGATGTGAAAGTGGAGAGAATTCCTCTTGTCATTTTTTGTATGGTAGTACAATAAAATAAAATCTGTGCGCTTTCATATTGCACACAACATTCCACGAGTGTAGACAGGACTTAAAAAATATCAAAAAATACAATCTCCATCTCTATGGACTATGGAATAATGTACTACCGTGCTTAATCATTGTATAGACTTGAATTTTGGCTATGTAACATTCAGGGAATATACGATTTTAACTCCCAACTCCCAACGAGTGCCTTCAAATGATGTGCAACCTAATCGCCATGGACATCCGTGAATTCACCAAGATAGACTTACTCGAGAACATCGGCTGCATGACACTCGCATTTTTGAGAGAAGTCTTGCCATCGTTCAATCTTCAACTATCGCTGCCAACAACAGTTCTTTTGCCCATAATCATTGGGATTTTTTTTGTCATTCTGGCCTACGTGATATTCCATCCACTTTTGAAAATAATTCTTAGGTATGAATTCCATTATTCCTGTCCTCTATTGAATTTTACGTCAAATTTGTCGATCTTGACATATGTTTTTTTGCTGCCTCCGGCCTCCGGTCAGGCCACCGTTCTGGAAATATCTGGGAGTGAAATTTGGGAATATTGAAGTGACACCCTACAACCTCACCATTAAGCTCGAAAATGTCGAAGTGTTCCCTTTAAAATGCTCATTTCTTCGAGGAACATTTGTTGCAATCTTTCCTTCTGCCAATGTTTCAATACAGCAACTATCCGATGATTTTCCAGAAAGCAAAATTACCATAGACAAGATGACAACAACATTACGAATTGGAACTGCAGTGGGACTCCATTTGAATGACACTGTATCGGATGTGGAAAACGTGAAGGAAAATAAACGCAGCGTACATTGGCTATTGCGAATTCTTTATTACCTGTTTCCAAGACCCGTGATTGATGTTGTTATGGATGATGTGATTCTTCATGTTGAAAAGGCATATATAGCACCAGATCCTCCGCCAGAGCTTTACCGTGATGGAGTACGTCTGAATAGTATATTTCTCCCTTCCTCGGTTGTGTCATTTGAACAAAGGAGCCCTGATATTCCAACCTTCGACCAAGAGTATTGGATGGATTTTTTGCGAAATGATGAAGTAAACGATGCTGATAATTGGACATTTTGCATTGAGCGATGGATAAAGCACGTGGTTACGAAAATGAGAGTAAGGGCGTACGACAATAATATGCACTCATCAGACCCGAGAGATGTTCCAAAAAAGGAACGTACAGATGATGAAAACACCAATGTTCTCCTAACGTCAATATTAGAAGCAGCATTCCATTCCCTTTCGATTCGGTTAAACAATGCATCAGTGGTAGTTTGCGGTGCAGGATCTGGAACTGTGAAATCAACTCGGGAAAAATACGACTCTCGTGAGGCAAATCTAGAACTTGCCAAACTGCCTCGAATCAAACGTTCCTTGACATCTGTAGGAGCTGAAGTAATAACAATATCTTTCACCGCCGATACACGCTGCAATTTACTTTTCTACTTTGTTGGTTTATCTTGCAAGGTAGGAAACCCGAGGCCTATGAAGAGGAAATCGGGACTGTTTCCTTCTGGTGTTGAGGAGGATGCTGGTATTAAGTACGATTGGCGCACTATTGCATATCCATTTCAAGCGGTTCTCGAGGTCGTTGGAGTGATTCCTTTTATGATATGGGCCTTGAACTATGATCATCATTGGAGAACTCGGACCATTGGATTAAATATCACAACGTCGCAGTTGAATGTTGCGTTGGAGCCGAATGATCTGCACACTGTTTTTTTGCACTTCGATGATTTCACGGATCCAAAATCTCCTCTTTCTGAATGGTTTTGTTGGTTACAAAAACGTTACCTCGAAACATTGCAAATAAGCGATTACGAAAAATCTTTGTATTGCGAGATTTATGCCCAATCGAAGGGTGTGAATTACGAAGAAAATTTTAAAGAAAGCGCACAAAAACTGTCCAATTCTCATATAGGGACTTTGGAAAAAAAGATGACTCGACAGGAGCTTATATTTTTGCGCTGTGAGGCAATGAAGAGAAAGTGGAGAATACCAAAAGCGAGCCAGGAATTGATGGACTTTCTTAGGACCAGTAGGTCTTCCATTGTGGAGGAGGGTGGTGATCGATTGCCTTCGCCACATTCCATCCCCCCGTATCAACGAAAATATTCATCACCTCTTGAAGTACTTTCGTGTCTTGTCCGAGAATCCAATGCATTCTTGGCTCCGACCATTGCAGTAAACTTCTCCAGCAGTTCTCTTCACCTTATGTTTCCCAATGACGAAAAATCAACAAAATCTATCCCATCTACCCTTTCAACAATGACCGTTTCAACCAAATTCAGGGCGTCAAATCCATTGTTCTCCGATAAAAACGACTTGCCCAGGGATTATATCGCGTTGAATTTTAGGGTGAACGGATTGAAATGGGATGTAGAATGTGGCAACGGAGAGGAAGATATCGAGTTGTCACGATTCAGAAATGGATCGTTTGTTGGACTGGCATACATGGTGAGTTTCACCTTAGACATGCAACATCAGTTGACTGCTTGTGATTGAATCTTACAATACTGTAAATACGCATTCAAAGTATGATCACGACGATTTGACCGCGAATGATGTGGCCTCATTGGATATACGCGCTTCTCTGACGCCAACTCAAGACCCGGTTCAGACTTTCTCCGTCAATTCTCAATTTTGCAACGTTGCATTAGTTTTTAATCCATTACCGTTGCTGTCTTCAATAAACGTGCTTCTTGCGACATTTGTCCTTCCGTTTCGTCCCGTAGCCGAGACAACGCGTACCTTAGCAAGGAAAATGTCCAGTGTGGTCGATGACGCAAGCGAACCCGACTATTTTACAGCCACCACTCGCACCGACATGAATATTTCTATTGATAACGTGTCAGTTCTCTTTCTGATCGACCGTGCTCAAATCTATCGTGGAGTCCTTGATTTTACCTTTTGTGAAGTTAGAATAAATGGCCGCTCAGATGGACTCTCTGGAAAGCTGTCAGTTCTTCCTCAAAAGATGGAACTATGCGCAGGCCAAGTGTCTCGCTACCAACCAAAAATACGCGAAGGAATTATGCTGTGGAAGCTAATGCCTCTCAAACCGATGCTAACAATCGTTGATGCAAGAATCGATGCTGTAGCCATGCCCATAACCGAATCCAGTGAATCAATCGTGAAAAGTTTACACATAGATACCAAAATCGGTGCAGAATCATTCGCTTTTAATGCTTCTCCTTCAGCGGTAGTTGCTTTGATTGGTATTGTAAATTCCTTGGATGTGTTCTGGCGATTTAACAATACAGATGCTGAAGATGCCGTTCGTGCCCAATTAGAACGACGAAAATCATACGAAGAGGAAAGAAGCATGCAACAGTCTCGACGGGATGCTCTTCTTAGAATATTCAATTCAATAGATGCTGATGAATCGGGAACATTGCAGCACGATGAACTAGATCAAGCTGTCCTTGCTTTATTCGAGGAGAATACCGTTGACGACCGCTCCAAACAGAAGGCAGTGTCGATAACAACTGATGAATTGAAGAGAGAGACCGCCTTTTTACGATCTATCATCGACCCCAAATCATCAAATGCAGCTTCTTTCCAAGCAATTGATTCTTTATTCTTTCGAATGGCGAACAAAATAGATGACAACAACCTCCTTCCGCAAAGTATTGTAGCTAGAAATGCCGGGCGCATAGACTATTCCAAATCAAAAGAATTTCTCTCAAATTTGAGAGGCCTTGTTTACTTTGATGATCTGCGGGAATATTCGGCTATGCATGAGGTTTATCGAATTACTGGACATGTGGTGGGAAACAGGGACTGCAACTTTCCTGTACCATCACTTTGGCGATATGGTCAGGGAATCAACTTGTTTTGGGACCTGTATTCTCTAGAGACTGGATGCACACCGGTCTCTTTGAATGGTCAAAGCGTTACAACAGTCCAGCGCAAGCTAGTTCGTTGTCTATGCAATTATAACTTTGCGAAGTTTTGTTGGAAGTCGCTTGTAGAACCGCAATTGCGTGCCGCTTCCTTCGAAAACGGAAATTTTGACGTAGTTACTTGTTGGGTTCTTGATGACGATCCGCGATGTAGAAACACCTCCGGAGCAATCGAACGACTTCTTCAACAAGTGTATGATGTATCGAAAGAAAGTAGAGCGAAGCAAGCCATCAAAAACAAGCCTATAATTGATCAATTCAATCTTTCTGTCACGGCAGTAGTCGACCGCGCAATGCTTACGTTTGGAAGTGCACATACATATACTAAGCCTCTGCTGTATGTGGAATTCTCCCTCGTAAGCATGTCATCGTCTGCTCTGTTGTCATCCAGTTGCAAATTTGTATCAGAAAGAGACATTAGTGGAGATCAGTCGTCGTTGCGAAGTGATGTGCATTTGGATACCAAAGAAGGCAATTGCATTCATTTTCGGAGCACTCTTGAAGTAAAATATTTGAACCGAAAGCATGATCATATGGAGAGCCTATTGGAACCCTACCCATGCTTTGGAAATATTAATTACAAAGTGTTCTCCCAAGACTCTAATTCAAACTTTGACGGAGATAATGAAAGTGAGTTTTAACTTGACTCATGTCAACCAACGGAAGACCTATTGACTCATTGTACTCCTTCATTGTGTTCATAGCATCTTCATTCTCAGTGAACGTTAGCTGTCCCAGATTTCTTCACTGCAATGCTCTCCCTGCCTTTTTTGAAACAGCATCAGTTTTAACCAATGTCATACGTCAGTCAGATCCAAGTTCCTATTGTAGGATTATGATTTCTAGAGATATCGCATTTGTACGCAACATTTGGAACGCACACGTTGATGATACCGCGTCGGACTTTATCAGTCATCAAGAGGCCCTGTCAGTTTTGCGCTCGGCAGCAGCAATTCATTGGAAACAAGAGCTAGAAGGTCTCGAGGGCGAGGAGCGTGACAAGCATCTAGAGTCGCTATTAAGTGATGTCAATGAAGGTCCTGTATCGTTTTCCGACGTCAAACGAGCAATAAGGAAGAGCAATGCCACAAGATGCTACTTTTCAGGATGCGAAACAGTGCAACTGAAAAATTGTGTCGGTAGGGATTTGAACGTAGCTACTAAGGATGTTCTTGAGATGGGTCGTGCTCACGAAGTTCCATTGCAGACGATATTAGCATCTTTTCAAAACATCGGCGCCGGCAGCGTTTCTGCAATTCCCTTGAAGGAAATCAAGGACTTTGATGATCCCCATACACATCAGCTAATTGGACGAATTTCATTGTATTGTGATGGATACAAAATGATTGATGATATTGTAATGTCACCATACCAGCCCCTGATGTTTCCTCTGACGAGACGAGGGAGAACAAAAGGACGTACTGGAAAACGCACTAAGAATGCAAGTGGCTTTGCGCCGTTTCTGACTGTCGTTCCCAATTCGGCCAGCCGTAAGCCTCGTGATGATTTTTTGTCATCAATCATTCTTGAAAACATTTCCTTATCAATATTTTGTATTATCTTACAGTTGATTCGATTACACTGGAAATACGCTCGTGTGTGACCATTACAACCGAAATACCAATCAAGATTCGAATAGTACGTTTGTTCAAAAAAATAGGCTACTTGAGGAAACGCGGCACCAAGTCACAGATTGATTTGTCGAAGAAAAACCTCGGGCCAGCAATGAAGCGTCTTGCTCAGGGAGCAGTCATCGTACACGAAAGGAATGTTGTCAAAGAAGGAGGTTCGGACCCGCTCCCTCTAGATATTCTGGACTCTTCTCATTATCATATCCTTTTGATACAAGATCTCACGACAGGCAACACTGATTCTTGGCGAGAACCGGTTCTACTTACTAAGGATTTTTTGTTCAACACGATGCAATCGCGAGAGATTTCAAGGTGTCAGTCGTCAAGCGGTATTTTGGTGGTCAAAGACCGCCTCAACATCCATATGTCGAATAGACATCACAATCAATTCAATGTTGACACAAACAAAAGTATCTCGCGGAGAACTGCATGGGATACGGCCATAAAAATAGTCCCATTCTTTCTCCTCTCGAATTCCCTCCCGTTTCCAATCATAATCCGTTCTTGGCAATTGTCAAAAACTAAAGATGACGAAGTATGGACGGATTTCACCCAGTATGAAGAGACAAACGAAGAATGTTACAGCAGTGATGACGACACATCATCCATGACTCCTTCGCTTCGAGGTAGAAGCTCAAATTCAGAACAGTTTCATTTGCCGAAGGAGGAGGATTTTAAGAGCAATCACTTTTCAGTCGATCGAGTCGAAAAAGGGGGTATTCTCCGTCTTAGTGGTATTAGTTTGAGGCAACCTATATACATCCAAGTTTCTCAGCGTGTGGAACTGTCGCAAGAATTTGAAGGTGACATTATGTGGTCAGAAACAGTCAAACTCGGCTTAGATCGGCTACGAACAGGAGTTAATCGGAAAGGCTCTCTCTCATTACCCAAGATTGTCTTGGACATTGGCGATGAATGTGACACACTTGTTGATGTGTCAGTCGAACAAGGGATTGGAGTTCCTATTTGCACGATCTACGCGCCATATTGGTTGATGAACAAAACTGGAATGAAGCTTGAGTACAAAATCCTATCCGGTCATTTCAAACGGTAAGCATTTCCAATTTTTGGGGGCACGTTCCGTTTTGTATTCTTTTTATTCTTCTTCTTTGCGTTCACTTTACTCCGTCCTTTGTCCGCCATTGCTTCGTGAAAACTCGCAAATGACAGCTATGTAGACAGTGGTGTTGGTGGACTGCCAGTGATGATTCATTGCGGGAAATCGATTGAAACGAATAGAATCCATCACAATGCCGCCCGCGAAATAGCTCTCGTGCCATTGGAACGTCCAATTAAATCTATTCTTCAGACTTGGTGGGATGCATCTGCAAATGGAACTCTAGTTTTGCAAGAGACTGCAATCAATGACAGAAATCGTCATCTTGTTGGCTGGTCAGAGAAAATCGAGCTTGATGCAGCAGGGACATCGGGGGAAACTCATTGCAAAGATTTGGTTCTTAACGTTGCAATTGAGTCATTAGCGGGAGTATTTCACAGGAGCAATCTCGTTACAATCACTCCGCGTTACATTGTGAAAAATATGCTTCATATTCCTTTATCTCTTGTCCCTCTATCTGGGCAAATGGATGATGCCATACGGAAGGCGAATCGACTCCAAGAAAATATTTGGGAATGCGATAGGGATTCGATTTTGGACCTCAATCCAGGTGAATCAACAGTTATCTACCACTTTAATGACCTGTTCAGTCAAGGTATGGAGAAGCGCTATAGATGGGTAGCATTTCATGTAAATGCTTCTCGTCTAGAAGAAAACTTTAGAGGCAAGTGGCATCTTGTACCTGTAGATGCAAAGAGGTCAACATATTATGGGGAACATGATGGTATTCACGACACTATGTGTGGGATTCTTGAGTCTAAAGTTCACAGTTCTTGTGGAGGTTCTATTGTCGTGAGCATTACCCATGCACCAGTTCCGCCGTTTCGAATCGAGAACCGTAGCAGCTCTCATCATATTCAGTTCATTCAGGATGACGATGATGCAGTTGTTTTCGAGCTGCCCCCCATGCATTCCTGTGCCTATACTTGGGATTCTCCGCTGGGTAAAAAGAAACTCCGTGCAGTTGTTGTGCCGAAGGCAATGAAATCTGGTAATTTCAATGAGAAAAACAAGCAGGAAATCAGCGTAGGAGAAACGATGAGTAACACGAGAGAAAGTGAAGACAATAGCAGCGTTGAAAGTGATATAAGTGACGAGACCTTGGGGCGAGATGACGGAAGTGAGCCATTGCTCCATTCTTTAAAAGAAGGCCCTTATAGAGTCCACGAGCATGACAAGAATAGTTGCACGAAGAGCTTGGGAAGTTCTATATTTTTCAAAAAGGGACATTATCTTATGGAATCATCGTCGTGGATGAGAAGACGGCGACTGTTTGGCATGCACTCTAGAGGTTACAAGATGAATAAAATAGGCCGGTCGAAAAACCTCCCCTGTCCGGGTCCAGATTGGAACGAAACGACTAAGCGCAAAAAAATGACATCGAGGCTGTGCGCCCACACCAGAATTTTGGCTGGTACAAAAATTTTATCTTTCAGGTAAAACGATGATATTAAAGCTTTTGAAGTTGAATCCTGCCGATATCTCATCAATAGTCTATCTTTCTTAGCGATTCGGCGTTTCTAGCCGAGCAAGTGGAGCTCGGTTTGACTAGGAAAGGCGGTGATTTCAAAAGTGCGTTGTGTGACATCAAGATAGAAGGCGTTGGTTTCTACATCATGGATGATTTCCCACGTGAGATGATTGGAGTTGTGATTAGAGGCCTTGAAATCCTCAAACCGAGGGGCTCAATTGAGACGCAGGCAAAAGTTCGCCACCTCCAAGTAGACGCCATGCTTCCTGATGCTCGGTACCCAATCATCATTCAACCATTGCCTCTTGGCGTCGATAGACGCGAAGATGTGCAGAATGCCATAGATGGAATCATTAAAAAGCACGATTGCTTTTGGCTGGATCATGATGAAAAGCCTGTTCCAATCTTTGAAGTGTCCTTTTCCTATGTGCCACAAGTGAGTATCGTCATTTGCAGTTTCAGCATCACACTAATTGAACCACTTTAAAAAACGCACTAACAAGTTCGTTTTTGTTGCTGAATTGCCGCAGAGTAATATGATATGGATTCCAAACGTCGATGCATACATATCGCCCATGAAGGTCCAAATTGATGTTGAATATCTTCTGCGAGTTGCCGGAACGCTACTTAATTCAATTCGCAAGGCAAACATTGGAGGGCCATACGAAAATTCAGCTGCCGTGATATCCGCAAACGACAAAGTCAAATACATCACTCGTGGCCAAATGAACATTTGTCTGACTTACATAGAAAAGCTGAATATTGCCCCAGTGTGGTTTGAAGTTGAGCTTAACATTAAACCCGATGGGGGTGATAGTGCTTCAAGTGACATCGACTCTGAATCTGCACTGACACTTAACACCATTGCTCGATCCACCAACTCAGGTAAAGTGTTGCAGAGCCCTCTTTTCCATTAAATTCAACTACATACTAACTCCCTCTTTCTTGACGATTATGTAGCTGTCGCTGCTGGTGTTCTTATGTGGGTCATAAATGTCGGATCAAATTTCGCGCACGTTTCCCCGACGTTTAGTTACTCTAATATTTCTGACACAGACAAGTACTGCGATGTAATTGATCTGATAAAAGAAATCGCAATATTTTACATCGTCCAAACAATCAAGCAAAGGTGGGCGACCGTGTTCGGTTCATAGTCGTTTTGATATTCTAACTTGCATCTTAATTACTAACGTCTCAATCGCTACGGAAATTTAGCTACAAGGTCATTTTTTCGATGCATTTATTAGGAGATCCATCGCTTCTCGCTTATCAATACAAAACGGGAGTATCTGATTTGATCGTAAAAACTCGTGAGTATTTATATCTTTTGGGGATACTTCCACTCCATCATCTCACGCATCATTTCATCGTACCGTTGTCATTCCAGGTAATGAGATATCATCGGGTGGTAAAGATGGTTTCGGTCGTGGGTTTGCTTCTTTTTTCCAACATGTTGTCGGTGGCACTTTTTTTGCAGCTGGAAAAGTTTCCGGGGGTCTCGCCAAAACCCTTGATTCCGTTACTAGTAACGAGATGACGTCAAATCATTTGAAACCTTCGCTTGTATCAAAGCATAAATACCCGCGCCACGCGGTAGATGGATTGATCAAAGGTACCAACTTTCTTGGTAGAACAGTCGTATTCGGTATCGCCGGTGAGCTCGTGATTGGCCATGCTCGTCATCTTCTTTTGACCGTTTGAAAACTCTCGAAACGAATTCTTTTCGAATGTAGGCCTGATTGGGAATCCGTACAGAGGTGCCAAGCATGGAGTTCATGGCTTTGCCAAAGGAGTTGCCAGTGGCATGGGAGGCTTTGTTGTATCTCCGTTTGTCGGAGCATTGGGCTTCATAGCGAAGACTTCTGATGGCCTTGGCGCAACTACGAAGTACATGGAACTTGGATACATTGAAGCCAGGTGTCGTCCAGCAAGGTGAGATCAATCTGTCGCGGAGGAAATTTTCGCACGATATTGTAATCAACATTGAACCCTCTTCAATTTTCGCTTATAGGATGGTGCCATGGGGGAGACCTATGTGTGCTAGTGGTCTTTTGTATTTGAAGGCGATAGGAATTCGCGTTCATACTGTCAGATATCAAAAAATAAGGAAGCAAATAGATCGCCAAGTTAATGACAGTAGTGATCACATGGATGAAACTTGGCAGAGCTCCAAGGAATTCAAGCGTCTTAGAGGTAAGTGATGAATAATTTGTCTTTAGTATGATAAGCTATTACTACTACCGAGGCTTCCTAAACCAGAGCATGTTCCGCATTATTATCACCTGCGATTCCACATCATAGCCGCTGAAGAACGTAGGAAGAACCCGCAGCGAAAAATTGTCAGTATTGTGCATGAAAAAGAAAATCGCTACTACGCCACCTATGCTACAAGACCTAAGTTGTTATCAGACCACGTGGGTTCTCGAGTTCTCTCACACTACGCAGTCACATATGAGGAAACATTAATTTTACGTTCATCTGACCTCCAGCTTATGGACGAAGGTAAGATACACGTAGTAATTGATTTTCCGATTGTTTCAAATATCCATCTTTCTAAGAATTGTGTCGCACACTCAACAGTTGAAATTCAGTTCAGGTATTTTCCTTATTTTCCATACTCTGTGGAACGTGCAATACATATATCCTCACTAGCGTTGAATTTCTTTTCTCCCCCTCAGGAATAACTCAGTTCTCAAGGCAGGCGATGCAAAACCACTGGCAATGTGCAAAGTGACGATTGGAGACATCTATCTCTCTATCCTCAATTTTTATAAAGAAGGACTTGCACGAAAGGAGACAGCACTGTCCGAGAACGTCACCAAGAATACCACAGAGTTGTTTAGCCATCAATCTAATGTGCCTTCATCAGAAAGTAACTACGCCACAGCAATAATTCCTGCACCCCAGGAGTATTCACTTTTTAGACTTCCACGAAAAGTCACGTTGCCACGAGGGGACGTATTTGATGCAATCGGAGAAGAAATGGCTTCAATCCAGAAAACTGAAGAGGCAGCACA
>JACCDI011205427.1_pt1 | contig 11285 bp, 6 predicted proteins | sample 7442791 | NCBI WGS metagenome assembly JACCDI01 (sample SAMN15323434, study PRJNA562643) | freshwater metagenome | isolation source: river surface water | place: USA:Blue River Watershed | collected 2017-08-15
ATGCGGCGGTCAATGGCGGCGGACGTTATTTCAATGCACGCAGTCCCGAGTCGCTGGCGCGCGCGCTGTCGTCGACGATGTCGGCGATACGGGCGGCAACCGGTGCAGCGTCGGCCTCGGCCAGCAGCAGCCAGGAGCCGGCCGAGGGCGATAACCTGCTGTTCTCCAGCCGCTACCGCAGCCTGTACTGGGACGGCGAACTCGAGGCGCGCCGCATCGAGCTGTCCGATGGCAGCCTGTCCGGCCACATAGAATGGTCGGCCGCGAGCCTGTTGAAGCAGCGCGTGCAGGCAGCGGCGGACGACAGGAAGATCTATGTTCCGGCGGCGCAGAATGCGAACGGGCTGAAAGATTTCCTGTGGAGCACGCTGGACGCCGACGAACAGGCGCAGTTCGCCGGCTGCGGCAGCGCGGCCACGCGTCGCTTCAGCCAGTGCGCGGAATTCAGCGACGCGCAGAAGGCGCTGGCGTCCGGCGCAAACCTGGTCAACTATCTGCGCGGGCAATTCCGGCATGAGCAACGCCCCGACAACGTGCAGCAGCTGTTCCGCAAGCGCGAACAGGTTCTGGGCGCGCCGATCAATGCGCAACCGCTGTATGTGGGCGCGCCGGCCTTCCGCTATGCGGATGCGAACTATGGCGAATATCGCGACAGTATCGCGGCCGATCGCGCCGGCGCCGTCTACCTCGCAGCGAACGATGGCATGCTGCATGCATTCGATGCCGCTACCGGGCAGGAACGCTGGGCCTTCATTCCGGCCGGCGTGCTGCCCGAGCTGTGGCGCATCGCCGACCAGTCCTTCGCGATGAATTTCCGTTACCTGCTCGATGGCACGCCGGTGGCCGGAGACATCTGCCCATCCGCGCCTGCTGCGACCTGCGCCGCATCGGACTGGCGCACGATACTGGTCGGCGGCTTCGGCGCGGCAGGCCGCGAATACTATGCGCTCGACATCACCAAACCGGACCAGCCGAAGCTGCTGTGGCGGCTGTCGGTCGACGCCCAGAGCCAGCTTGGCTACGCGCTGGGCAAGCCGGTGATCACGAAGCGGCGCGACGGCACCTGGGTGGTAGTGATCGCCTCCGGCTACAACAACGTGAACCCGGGCGACGGACAAGGCGTGGTCTTCGTGCTGAATGCAGCCACCGGCACGGTGTTGAAGCGCATAGCCACCGGCGCAGGCTCGGAATCTGCGCCTGCAGGCCTTGCGCAGCTCAATGCCTGGGTCGACAACCTGCTCGACAACACTGCCGAGCGTTTGTATGGCGGCGACCTGCTCGGCAACCTGTGGCGCTTCGATATCAGCGACCCCTTGCCAGACGGTGCCGCGGCCACCGTGAAGCTGGCGAGCTTCGTGCGCGACGGCGTAGCGCAATCGGTGACGACCCGGCCCGAACTGTCGCTGGTGCGCGTGGGCACGCAGGCGATAGCTATCGTCAGCGTCGGCACCGGACGCTACCTCGGCGCCAGCGACGTGAAGGACAAGTCGGTGCAATCCGTCTACACGATTCGGGACTCGCTCACCGCAAGCGGGCTCGGCGACGTGCGCAGCCTGTCTTCGGTGGTGCGCAAACGCCTGACGGCGGGCAGCGCTGCGGACGAGCGCAGCATCAGCGACGAATCGGTCGACTGGCTGGCCAATGACGGCTGGTACGTCGATCTCGATGCAGTGTCGAGTTCCGGCGAGCGCGTGACCCTCGACCCGGAGCAGCAGCTGGGCACGCTGTCCGTGGTCGCAAACGTACCCGACAACAATGCCTGCCGGCCCGGCGCGCAGAGCTGGGCGTATGCGTTCAATTACCTGAACGGAAATTATGTGCCCGTTGCCGGCGGCGGCAGGAGCGTCGGCCGCAAGGTCAGCGCATCGTCGCTGATCGCCGGCACGCGGCTGGTGCGCGTCGGCAGCCGCGTCGTGTCCCTGCTGACCGATGACAGCGGACAAGTCAGCACCGTTTCGCAACCGGCAAATACCGGGGCTGCGCCGGCGGTGCGCAGGGTCGCATGGCGCGAACTGGACCAGCAGTAACCCTGGCCTGCGCGTCGCTGGCCGCGCTGCTGTCCGCCGCGCTGTTTGCGCTGTTGCTGCAGGCGCCGCGCTGGCCGAAGCCGGGCGGGCAAGTGATGGCGGCATCGCTGCTCGACGAACGCGAAGCAGGGGGGATTGATGCATCGCATATCGTCGAACCTGTCGCGCCTGTGATTGCCGACCCGCTCAGTGGCGATGATGCGCACCACGATCCCACGCCAGCCCGGGGCGGAATCGCCGCCTACCTGCCGGCGTCGCAACTGACCGAGCGTCCGCAAGTGCTGCGCGACATCGATCCCGAATGGCGCCTGCCCGGCATGCAGCTGCCGGTGCTAACCTGCACGCTGCTGATCAACGAGTTCGGCGACGTCGACCGGGTCTTGCTGGACGAACAGCCGCTGATGCCTATGCTGGAAGAGGACATCCGCGCGCGTTTCCTTGCCGCGCGCTTTTCTCCGGGCAAGCTGCACGGCAAGCCGGTCGGATCGGCGCTGCGCATCGAGGTCCGGCTCGACTGATTCATCTGGGGAGAGCGACCATGGAACAGCGCATCGAAACGGATAGCTTCGGTGACATCGCGGTGCCGGCCGAACGCCTGTGGGGCGCGCAGACGCAGCGCGCGCTACAGCACTTCGCGATCTCGAGCGAGCGCATGCCGGTCGAATTGCTGGCTGCGCTCGCGCAGGTCAAGCGCGCGTGCGCGGTCGTCAATGGCGAGCTGGGCTTGCTGCCCGCAGACAAGGCTTCCGCCATCGTCAGCGCCGCCGATGAAGTGATCGCAGGCATGCACGCCGCAGAGTTTCCGTTGTCGGTGTGGCAGACCGGCTCGGGCACGCAGACCAACATGAACATGAACGAGGTGCTGGCCAATCGTGGCTCCGAGCTGCTTGGTGGCGAGCGCGGGCAGCGCCGGCTGCTGCATCCGAACGACGACGTGAACCTTGGCCAGTCCTCGAACGATGTCTTTCCTACGGCGATGCATGTGGCTGCCGTCACCGGCGTCGAGCAAGGCCTGCTGCCGGCGCTGTCGCAGCTGGCCGCATCGCTGGACGGCAAGTCGCGGCAATATGCATCGCTGGTGAAGATAGGCCGCACGCACTTGCAGGATGCGACGCCGGTCACGCTGGGGCAGGAGCTGTCCGGCCATGTCGCGCAGCTTGACGTAGCCGCCCGCGGTATACGGGCCGTGCTGCCCCTGTCGCTGCCGCTGGCCATAGGCGGCACGGCGGTTGGCACCGGGCTGAACACGCATGCAGAATTCGGCGCGCGCGTCGCGCGCGAACTGGCGTTGCAGAGCGGGCTGCCGTTCACTTCGTCGGACAACAAGTTCGCGGCGCTCGCCGGCCATGAAGCGCTGCTGGCCTTGCACGGCGCGCTGAAGACGCTCGCATGCGCGCTGATCAAGATATCGAACGACCTGCGCTGGCTGTCGTCCGGCCCGCGCTCGGGCCTGGCCGAGATCTCGCTGCCGGAGAACGAGCCCGGCAGCTCCATCATGCCGGGCAAGGTGAACCCGACACAGCCGGAGGCGATGCTGATGCTGTGCTATCAGGTGATCGGCAATGACACGACGGCCGCGCTCGCTGCCTCGTCCGGAAACTTCGAGTTGAACGTCGCCAAACCGGTGCTCGCACAAGCCGTGCTGCAAAGCCTGCGACTGCTGGCCGACGGCATGCAGAGCTTGGATACGCATTGCGTGCGCGGCCTGGTCGCCAACGAACAGCGCATCGCGGAGGGACTGCAGCGCTCGCTGATGCTGGTGACGGCGTTGACGCCGCATATCGGCTATGACAAGGCGGCGCAGATCGCGAAGCTCGCGCATGCACGGCAAATGAGCCTGCGCGACGCAGCCGTGCAGTCCGGCCATGTCAGCGCCGAGCAGTTCGACCAGTGGGTGAGGCCGGAGGCGATGCTCGGGCCTCACGATTGATACACGGTGGGAGAGCGTCTCTCCCACCGCGAGGCAATACCGATGCGTTACCTCGCTGGCCCGGCGTTCCTCAGCGCGGCGTTCCCCGCCTGAAAAGGTTCACGATGGCCAGCAGGATGACCGCACCCAACAGCGACACGACCAGCGAGCCCAGGCTGAAATCATTCTGGTTGATGGTGCCGGTGCCGAACAGCGGTGCCAGCAGCCAGCCGCCCAGCAAGGCGCCGATGATGCCGACGACGATGTTCATTAACATGCCTTGCTGCGCATCGGTGCGCATGATCATGCTGGCGATCCAGCCCAGGATGCCGCCGATGACGATCCAGATGATGAAATTCATTTGCGCTCTCCATGAAAAGAGTGAATTCATTGACAGACTGTGAATTAGGCAGGCTCGCTCAATACTGGTTCACGTGCGGCGTGGGTTTTCATCAATCGAAGGAGAAGTTGTAGAACAGCGAGAACACGCTGCGCGTGCCGGTCTCGGCCTCGACCGTCACGCGCGGCGACAGCGTGTAGCGCAGCAGCACCACCGAGCTGGCCACTTCCAGTCCTTGCTGGTAGCTCACATACAGCCGCGATGAGACCCGCTTGCCTAGCGTGACGATGCGCTGCTGCAAAGTATCCTGGCTGCGCGCGACCGAAATCGCATCCAGCCCGAGGGTGCTGGCAATCTGCGACTGCACGCCGGCGGCCGCGCCCTGCGTCAGCAGCGAGCCCGCCGCATCCTGCAGCATGCCGAGCTGCGCGCCCGAGGTGTTCGACAGCCCTTGCCCGAGCACCAGCCACGACAGCTTCTCCGCATCCGGCACCTGCGGCTCGGACACCAGCGAGATGCGCGGCGACTGCGCGGTGCCGACGATGGACACGCCGGCCTCGACTTCGGCCCCGCGCCGCATTGCGCGGATGTCGAGCTCGGGATTGCCGGGCTCGCCATCGAAGCGCAGTGCGCCGCGTTCTATCGCCAGCTCGCGGCCGTAAGCCTTGTAGGTGCCCTGTACGACCTGCACCTCGCCTTGCGCCGACAGCGGCTGTCCGGCCGCACTGGCGAAGCGCAGGCTGCCTGCGATGCGGGCATCGAGTCCGCGACCGCGCAGGCGTATCCGCTCGCCGAGGTCGATGCCCAAGTCCAGTCCGAGTGCGAACGTGCGCTGCGCATTCTTTTTCCGGCCGACCACCTGCACATCGTCCGACAGCTCCGGCGCGCCGCTGCGGCCGATGTCGAAGAAGCCATTGTCGACTGCGATCTTGCCGCTGAGGTCCGCGTGTCCTTCGGCCAGCCTCAGCTGTCCGCTGCCGGACAATTGCAGCTTGCGGTCGATGCGATCGAAGGCGCGGAATTTTTCCAGCGTCCAGGCCAGCCGCGCCGATGCGCGCGCGTCACGGAACTGCAGCGGCCCCGACAGCGTGAGCTTGCCTTGTCCCTGGCTGCCGGCGAAGCTCAGTTCGCGCAGCTGCAGCGTATCGCCGGACAGCACGGCATCGAGCTGGCCGTCGCGCAGCTCGATGCCGCTGTCGACCAGCAGCAGCCGCAGCTGCCGGCCTTGCAGCGTGCCGTTCAGCACCGGGTCGCCGACGCTGCCAGTGACGAACATCCTGCCGTCGAGCTGTCCGTTGGCCAGCACCGACGGCGAGGCGAGGCCGGCGACGGCTGCGATCGACGGCAACTCCAGGCTGATCACGCCGTCCAGCGCCGCAGTCGCATCCGGCAGCAGGGCAGGGCCGTGACGCGCGACGCTGCCGCCGAATGCGATCGTGCCCAGCTGCTTGCCCACCGCCTCCAGCGTCAGCGCGATGCGGTCGCCTTCGGCTCGCGCATCGAGCTGCAGTTTCTGCAGCCCCAGCGCCAGCCGATCGCCGCTGGCCAGCACCACGTCGCCCTGCGCGCGGCGCACGCTGAGGCTGCCGGCGGCGGGCTTGCCATCGGCGGGCAACGCGATGTCCCATTCCCCGACGAGGGCGAGGTCGGTGCTGGCGATCGCCTGCTGGCGCAGGTGCGGCAGCAGCGCGGCCACGCGCAGTGCATCGATGCGGCCGCGGCTGGCGAGACGCTTGTCGTCGCGCTGCAGGCTGTCGATCACGATACGGCCGAAGTCGCTGGCGATCCGCAGGCGCGCCAGTTCGACGCTGCGCAGGCTGGCCGACAGCGACGCCGGCGCTTCCGATCGAAGCGCCAGCCGGCCGCTGGCCTGCAGATGCGATAGCTCGCCGCGCCATTGCGCATCGCTGTGCAAGGCATCGACGCCGCCGGTCGCAGTCGCCAGCAGCTGCTCGCCGCCTGCACGCAGGCTTGCCGCCAGCCGGTGTGACGCGAGGCTGCCGGCGATGCTTGCCGCGAGCGTATCGATCCGCGTGCCGCGCACGAGCACGCCCTGTGCGTCGAATGCGGCATGCAGCGGCGCCTGCAGCGCTCGGCTGACCCGCCCCTGTCCCCGCAACTGCGCGATGGCCAGCCGATCCGGTATCCGCAGCTCGCTCACGCGCCAGCGGATGTCCAGCGCCGGCTGCGCAAAGCTGCCCGAGACCTCGCCGCTGGCCTCTGCGCTGCCGCTGATATCTGCGCCGAATTGCGCCAGCGCGGGCGCATGCAGCGCGAACTGCAGCTTGCCGCCGGCGCGATCGAGCATGCCCTGGGCATCGAGTCGGTTGCGGCCTAATTGCAGTGCCAGCTCGCGTATCGCCAACTCCGAGTCGGACAGGGCCAGCTCGCCGTGGCCCGAGACAGGATGGCGCGCCACGCGCGTGCCGTCCAGCGTGAAAGACAGACGGCCGCGCAGCGCGGGCTTGAGTGTGGCATCGGCATCGATGCGGCCGCCGAGCACGATGCCGGCCAGGGCGGGCGACCGGTGCCAGCGGGACAGCGGCAGCTGCCGCACGCGGCCGCGCACGCTCCAGCGCATCCGCTGCCGCACGCTGACGTCGCCGCTGAATTCGCCGCCATTGATCGTCAAGGATGACAGCCGCAGCGTGTCGGATGACAGCGCAAACTCGCCCGAGGCCGACGCCACCGGCAGCCGTGATGCGGATATTGCGCCCGGCACCGCATTGGTCAGCGTGAAGCGGCCCCGCTCGGGGGCCTGCATCGCGACCTGCGCGTCGATCCGGGTGCGGGGCAGCGACGCGATCAGCGACGAAAGGTCCACCCGGGACGCGCGCAGCTGCGCGCCGGCGAACACCTGCGCATCGAATGGCCGCAACGACACCGTGCCGTCGAGCCGTGCGCGAGCGTCGTCGCGCGCGACCTGCAGCTCGAGCTGCGCCTGCAGCCGCTGCAGCGTGCCATCGATGCGCAACGTGCCGGTCGCGCGCCCCTGCGCGTGGCTTCCGTCGAGCCGCCATTGCGCTGCAAGGTCGAACGGCGGGGTCGCTGCCAGCATCAGCGTTCCGGAGAGCTTGCCGTCTATCGCGGCCGCGCCCTCGGGCAGCACGCGCATCTGCCGCAGCTGCAGCCGGTGCCGGCTGCCGTCATAGTGCAGCGACAGCGCCACGTCGGCTGCGCGCAGCAGCAGCTTGCCGTCGCGCGTCAGGTCGAGCCGGTCGACCTGCAATGCGTCCAGCGCTACCTTGAACGGCAGTGCCAGCGTGGCTGGCAGCTGCGGCGGCTGCTCATCGCCTTGCCGGGTTTCGATGACCAGTGAGCGCGCGCTCATGCGCTCAATCGCCAGCAGTCCGCCGCGCAGCCGCGACGGCTGCCAGCGCATGCGCGCGCCTTCGATGCGCAGCGTGTTCTGTCCCGCATGCAGCACCAGCTTGCCGATGGCGATGTCGTCGACCAGCGTGCCGCGCACGTCGCTCATCTCGACCTGCGACGACTTTCCCAGCAGCGACAGCAGCGTGCGCGTGCCGGACTCGGTCACGAGCATCCACACGATAGCGAGCGCCGCGCACAGCATCAGCGCCGCCAGCGACAGCAGGCTGATCGCCAGCCACGGCCTGCGAGCTTTCGGGGCCTGTGTTTCAGAAGCCATAGCCGACAGAAAAATGCAGGCGGGTCTCGCCGGTGTCTAGCCCGCGCGCGACGTCGAGATTTACCGCGCCTATCGGGCTGCGCCAGCGTGCGCCGACCCCGACGCCGCGACGCGCGCGATAGTCCGACCAGGACAGCGCGGCGTCGCCGATGTCATGGAACACGGCCGCTCCCCATTGCGGCGTGATCCGGTATTGCAGCTCGGCGCTGGCAACCGCGAGGACATTGCCGCCGACAATCACGCCGTTGCGCGGCACGCCGAGACTGCCGAAGGAATAGCCGCGCACCGTCTGGTCGCCGCCGGTACGGAACAGCAAGTCTTCCGGTACTTTGTCGATGCCCGCACCGAAGATCTCGCCGGCCTGCGCGCGAGCGACCAGGGTCCATGCGTCCGACAAAGGGTGCAGCCATACGCCGTTGGCGTAGGCGCGCGCGATCTGCGCATCGTTCAGGGTGCCGCCAACGCCGGCCGATAGCTCCATCGTGGCCGAGTAGCCGCGCGTTGGCGCCAGTATCTGGTCGAACAGGCGGCGCGTCAGCGTGTAGCCCGCGACCAGCGCGCGCCGCGTGTTCAGGTCCGCGCCGGGTATCACCGGCCGGTCGGCCAGCAGCGACAGCGACACCACGCGCTCGTTGATGCGCGACGGCGTCGACAGGCGCACGCTGTTGCGTATCCTCTCCACTTCCTCGCCAGTGATGCTGGTGCGCTCCAGCCCGACCAGCACGCTCGGTATCCAGCCCTCGAACTGCCCGAAGACCAGTCCGTCGGATAGCGGGCGGAAATACAGCGCACCCTGCGCGAGCAAGCTCTGGCGGTCGGCGCGAAACACGGATTCGAGCCGCCAGTTCCGGTCGAGGAACAGGCGGTCGGTGTACTTCAGCTGCAGCCGCGCGCCGCTGTCGGTCGAGATGCCGGCGCCGACCGCGACGCGCTTGCTGGGAAACTCCGTCACGTCGACCAGCACCGGCACCTCGTGAGGCTTGGCGGGATCGGCGTCGACGCTGGCGAACACCGTGCGGAAGTAGCCGGTGTTGAGCACGCGCGCCTGCAGCTCCGCCAGCCGCGCCTGCGAATAAGGCTCGCCGCGACGGATCAGGTTCGCGTTGCTGACGAGCTCGGCCGGGTAGCGCGACAGCCCGCGCACCTGCAAGGAACCGAAGGTGAACGCAGGGCCGGAATCGATGCTGACATGCAGCGTCGCGCTGCGGCTGGCGGGGTCTATTTTTGCGTCGCTGGCGGCGAGCCTCGCCGCCGGGTAATCCATGGCCAGCACCGCACCGAGCAGGTCATTCTTCGCCGCGGTCCATTGCGCCTGCCGGAAGCGTTCGCCGCGCGTGAGCAGCCAGCGCTCGCGCAGTGCCGCGATCCGCGCGGGATCGCGTGTCGCGATCTCGCCGCTGAAGTCCAGCCTCAGGTCGCTCACCCGCACCGGTTCCCCGGGCTGCACGTCAAAGCGCGCGACCGGGCGGCCATCGATATGGGTCAGGCTGCCCGTCACCTGTGGCGAGAAATAGCCTTCGGTCGCCAGCAAGTCGGTGATCTGCTGCGGCGTCAGTCGCACCAGCCGCTGCAATTCCTCGCTGCCGGTGTCGATGTCAGGGGCCAGCAGCGTGATCGTCAGGTTCTGCCGCAGCAGTTCTTCCAGTTCCCCGGCACCGACAATCTGAACGACCAGCGCTTGCGCGACAGCGGAGGGTGACAGCCAAAGCAGGGACATGGAGATGCTGGCGAGGGCCAGGCGCCAGCCACGGAAGGGCATGATGAAGTCGACAGGACGGAAAGGCGTTGCAGCCAGAATAAGTGCCGCGCTCCCCGGTGCGTTTGTCGGAGATCAAATGCCGGTCGGCAGCAGCCTGATGCACTGACTTGAAAAGCGTTCACGAGGCGCCACATCGGATAGCGTCAACCCCGTTAACATGGAGCCGGTTTCCTCATCTGACTCAGGGAGAAAATATGCGCAGACTGATTCTCTGGCCCACGCTGTTGCTGCTGGCCTCGCTGCTTGGCGGCTGCGGCTACAACGCGCTGCAGGCCGGCGACGAACAGATCAAGGCCAGCTGGTCCGAGGTGGTCAACCAGTACCAGCGGCGCGCCGACCTGGTGCCTAACCTGGTGAACACGGTGAAGGGCTACGCATCGCACGAACAGCAGGTGCTGACGCAGGTGGCTGACGCGCGCGCGAAGGTCGGCTCGCTGCAGGTCACGCCCGAGGTGCTGAACGACCCGCAGGCGTTCGCCAGGTTCCAGTCCGCGCAGGGGCAGCTGTCGGGTGCGCTGTCGCGCCTGCTGGCCGTCAGCGAGAATTATCCGCAGTTGAAGGCAGATACGGGCTTCCGCGACCTGCAGGCGCAGCTCGAAGGCACCGAGAACCGGATCACGGTCGCGCGCAACCGCTACATCAAGGCCGTACAGGATTACAACGTGACCGTGCGCTCGTTCCCGACCAACCTGACCGCGATGGTGTTCGGCATGCAGGTCAAGCCCAACTTCACGGTCGAGGACGAGAAGGCGATCTCGACCGCGCCGGCGGTGGACTTTGGCAATGCAGCGCCGAAACAGGAAGCGCCCGCGAATGCGCCTGCTGCCAAATAATTTTTTCTTCGCGCTGTTCGCAGGGCTGCTGTGCGCGGCCTTCGCGTTCGCGCAGTCGCTGCAGCCGGTGCCGCCGCTGTCCGGCCGCGTGGTCGACCTGACGAATACGCTGTCGGCCGACCAGCGGCAGGCGCTCGATGCGCGGCTGCGTGACTTCGAGCAGCGCAAAGGCAGCCAGGTCGCGGTGCTGATCGTCGCGCGCACCGAGCCGGAAGCGATAGAGCAGTTTTCGATCCGGGTCGCCGAGCAGTGGAAGATAGGGCGCGGCAAGGTCGACGACGGCGCGATCCTCGTGGTCGCGAAGGAAGAGCGCGCGCTGCGCATCGAGGTCGGCTACGGGCTCGAGGGCGCGCTGAATGACGCGACCAGCAAGCGCATCGTCGATGACATCATCGTGCCGTATTTCCGGCAGGGCGATTTCTACGGCGGCATCAGCGCCGGCGTCGATGCGATGATGCGCGTGATCGACGGCGAGCCGCTGCCCGAACCGCCGGCATCCGGTGAAGCGCCTGCCGGCGCTGCCGGCATGCTGCCGCTGCTGTTCTTCGCCGCGCTGCTGCTGGGCGGCGTGTTGCGCGCGATCTTCGGGCGCGGCAAGGGCGCGTTCATTGCCGGCGGCGTGCTCGGCGTCGCGACCTGGCTGCTGTCCGGCCTGTTGCTGCTGGCCTTGTTCTCGGCGTTGATGGGTTTTGCGCTGACGCTGGCCTGCGGCCGCATGGGCGGCGGCTGGCGCGGTGGGCATGGGCCGTCGCCCGGTGGCGGCGGAGG
>JACCDI010822903.1_pt1 | contig 11283 bp, 11 predicted proteins | sample 7442791 | NCBI WGS metagenome assembly JACCDI01 (sample SAMN15323434, study PRJNA562643) | freshwater metagenome | isolation source: river surface water | place: USA:Blue River Watershed | collected 2017-08-15
ATGCTGGCAACCTTTGGATAACTTAAGGTCATTGGAACACTGTCTACACATGAGTCAAGTTCAGTGCAAATGGCAATAGATCCTGTCCATCTTTTGACAAAATAATTCTTGCAAAAATAAAGTATTATTTGTTGCCAGAAGTCTGTTATCCATTGAAAATCATGCAGGGGAAATAATGAGGCCAAAATGATAAGTATACAGCATGAATAAGAAAATGATTCTAACAGAACTGTAAACACTCTTTTTCATCATTATCATATCTTTTAAGTGTACCAATTCTGATCTTTTTCAATCAGCAAAAATTATATGACATGATATCAATTTACTCTTTTATGAGAGAAATGTGATGCTTATTTCTAATATTCACTTGGATTGAATCATGACCTTTCGTTTGTTGGTTTTTTGCTTGACATCAAAGTATGTACTACTTGACCCTGTTCATGACTGACAGTCATGCATGACCTGTCAGGAAATTTGATTTATCTCAAAACATATGATTTGTTAACTTTTTTGTAATTCCAGTATTAAATGAGCTTTTTTGTTGTACAATAGCATGATTTCTGTGATAGGAAAAAAACACCATGCACTTTTAAAATTCTTTTGGTTATCCAAGTTTTTTCAGGTATTCAAGTTTGATTTTTTCGTTTTTGAGGCTGGGAAGTGCAGAAGATTCTATTGTATTAGTAGCACATTTGTCTTGGTCCTTACCTCATTTAAAAAATGTAAAAATACCAGTGCAATCAACCTAGGATTCTTCAAAATCACCTTGGCTTATTGAAATTGTTTTGACACTTAGAATATGAGTATTTATGCAAAATATAAATTAACTGAATAATATACTTATACGCTATAGCTACAATCTTTTATCATAAGCTTTCTTTATTGATCATGGTAACATAATTAAATTTTGGAAAGTATAAAGTATTAAAAATTCTAGCCCTCATTACAGGTTAACACAGACAGTTTGTATCATTGTCTTTTGCAGTTCCAAAATATTATGATCTGATAAAAATTGTTGGAGGGATATCATTGTTACCAAATGAATTTGATTTTATCTTTTTGATTGGGTGCATTTGTAGATGAAAATGCAGCTGAATTGATATCTTGTTGCCAACAATATAGATCCATGGCCATCAGACAATTTCCTGGAAACTGGCAACTGCCAACTGGTAACTGTCAAACAAACACAAAAATGTAAAGTTATCTTGAAATCCTCAACATTAAAAAATGAATTGAAATTAGAATAGGTCTTACTAAGAAAATGTTAGACACCTGGTGCAGCGCCTCCAGTCAAAGGGGATGCCACAACCCTGCAAGCAGAATTAATCAACAAATGCCTAACACCACTTTTGAGCTTTTTTGGCTCTATTATTATCTTTCACAAGATTACAATAGATGTGTTTGCATACAACAAACAAAACACTGCCCCAACCTTTCTCACAAAAAACACTACTCACAGGACAAAAAGTAATGATTATGAATGCAGCTTGCACAAGAAGTGGTATCAAAGGAGAATGGTAAGACCAAAATAATTTGGTTAACAATAAGTTCATCATGACCTCAATAAAAGATAAATTTAGTAGATGAAAGGCAAAATGAGCAAGAAAGCAACAGGCTTTGATTTGTATCATAGGGGGTTGGAATCAAAAGGCGGCATCAAATAGAGTTTCAATTTAAGTAGTTCTAGTCCTTTGTATCACATAATGAATGTATAGTAGTATACAGATGACAATGGTAAAATGATTGTGAGAATTGTCAAGATTGCTGCAAAATATGTTCATGATTACATGAAACCACAAGGTAAAAATGACATGAGACACTACATTTTATTTTAATTACAGATAAGGGTTGACATCATTGGAGTGCTTATGGATGATGAGGAGATATCCAGAGAAGACATGACAATCCACTATATCAGGACATTTCAACCATTTTGTAGGTAAAATCTAACAAATTTGAATGCTCTAACCAATCTTGTTTTCAGCAAAACCAATATTATCCTGTACTGTAGATCATATATCTGTAGTCTAAAAAATTGTTCATTGCCCAGCTTTGGTGCTTAGAACAGAGGTATTCCTCAGTAGGTCATAGGAATGATTTGTTCATAAACATCAACTATCCTCAAAAATTGAAAAGTGTACATTTCATGTGTGTTAAACATAGATATGACAGTCATTTTAAGTTTTGCTTGTTTAAAGTTTTGTCATAATTGAAGGATCATTTGGATTGTTTTCCATTAATGTGACAGTATCAAAGGGGTGTTTCCTTTTAGGATCTTGATTAAAACAATTTGTAAAAATACTATCCCAGTCTTTGACTGGCAATGAGAATTGGTTTTTAGATGGAATGTGATACACTGTTGACCCCTCACCTTTTGACCAGTTAACACATACTTTTTATCAAGCAAAAATCACAAAAATTAGTTCCCACCAACCCCTCCTCTGAATTATGATAGAATTCATTCCTATCATCACCAAATTAAATAATATAACAGACACCTCTTCCTAATAACAGATAGAAGAGGTGTACTATGTGAGATTTTGGTTTTTTGATCTAAAATTATGGCATAATGCATTTTTCAACAGAATAAAAAACATAAATTTAATTTTAATTTTTGAGGAAACATGTCTCAAAACATTGCTCCTCTCACAAATTACAGATCCGTTTTGTTGCCACTTCATCTCCTCTCATTTGATGCCTCTCAACTTTTGTTACACAAAAAACAATGATTAATTTTAGGTCTTTTTGTGATAATTGTCAAAACACTTTTTCCACAAGTGCATATTGCAAATGCAAAAATTACAGATCCTTCTTGTCTCCACTTTTTGATGCATGTAATTCTCTGTCTTGTTTTTTCTTTTCCTCTTTTTGTTTGCAATGAAGTCTTTGGCAGCTTTGAATCTACACATTTAACAGAACCACTGCTTTTTTTCTGGGTCCATAATATGTTGGCGTTTGCTGAGGAGACTGTGGTATCTTTTACTTGGCAGGACCAGATTTGAGTGTGACATCCAGGTTTTCTTCCTCCCTTTTAGTTTGGGTGAAGTTTCTTTAGCCAACATGCAGTTTGGCTTTGGGAGGTGCAGTAGCAGATTTCATTGAAACGGCTGATGAGTTCTTTGATTCAGTCAATCAGGTAGTCTTTTTGTCTAATTCAGTTGAACTTCCATGCAGTCACAATGTATGAGTTGATGTATACGATATCAAGGCCATGAAAGAACATGGCCAGCCAGTTGCACCAACACCTTGCTTGTGGGTGGTAGTGTGCAATGAATTGGTCAGAGAGGTCCACTTCTTTCATTTTGTAGTTGTAGTTGTCAATGATGCTGGGAATTTCAAACTCTGCAACAGATTTATCTCCAGAGAGAAGAGGCAGATGATGTTTGTTGGTTGTATATTTCCTTGGCTTCTTCCAAGTTCTCTTCACATCTTCCTCTCCAGAGTGGATTGATGAAGCCATTGTGACTTTGTTGTTATCCATCCACCAAAAATACAAAACCTTCTTCTTAATTACAGTAATAGATGCTATTAAAGTAATCATCTTTGATTGCCTGCAACTCCTTTGGTGGCCATAGTGCACAAAAGCTTGTGGTATCAACACATTCAACACCCTTCCCCAAAGACTACTCTCTTTAATTAACTTATGTAGGGTAAAAAAATTATCCATCACAAAACATAATTTGTGTCCTCATCCTCCTCATGCACATCCATCCCAGGCAGTGCATCTTTCATATCATTCACAATGTCATAGATTTTCTCTCCTTCCTACTTCCCGCTTTAAAAAAATAAATAGATGAAGCCAGTTACTGGACAAGAGACAGCCAAAAATTTGAATTCCTTCTTAATTGGCTTGTTTTTATCATTTGTGTTTGGGAGCTCCAACCTTTGAACAATTCCATTATTTTGTTGATGGAAAGGAAGTCACTCAATTTGTCCATGAGGCTCTGGGATGTTTTACTCACATGATTCAAAAATTCTTCTACCTTGTGATACCAAGTCTGCATTTTGTCTTTGTCTGCACTATCATTGTTGTTTTATCATCTGTTTCATTGGTAAATGTAGTAGATGCTCAGTCAAGGATGTCAGTCCCTCCTACATTGAGGTCTTCTTCTATTCCATCTTTGTTTTGGTTATCTTGATCATCTTTCTTGTACCCCTCAATCTCCATTCCCTAAAAATCATCAAAAGAATTACCAACATTGTCATCATCATCATTGGCATTGTTTGTGGTTTTGTCTCCCATGTAGGATACATGAAAGTACCACCAGATGTAATGGAAGTGGTCCCTTGGCATGCCAGAGGTGACACCATGGGCAGACCAAACACCTCCCTGTCTCCAATAATTCTTTGGCAATGGCAACTACACCAGTCCAATGTAGTAATAGATGACAATGAATTGGAAGATTTTGTAGTCTTTCACCTCTTTGTAATGGTTGGGTGGAAAATTTGTCTCAGCATATTTTTTGCATGTCAGACTCATTTTTTGATTAGGGACTTGGGTAGGAAGATATGTCTCATGTAGGTTGCATCAATGATTTCATCTTTATGGAAGGGACCAAATGTAGTTGTTTGTTTCATTTCATCTTTATTGCGGAGGAGAGGTTAATACTTATTTTTAAGTTCATCTGGGGAATAACCTGGACAAAAGGAGTCTTAGGGTCATAATCCTTCCTGTCCTTCTTATGTTTGCCTTTTGACGCATTGTCAATGAAATAGTGTGATGAAATAATAATGATTGCGGAGATTGCAAGTGGCAAAAAAATGAGAAATCCTTTTTCTTTAAAAACTAAATATTGATTCTAGGTACATATATAGTAATCAAACAATACTAAAAAACCTCAGCACTGACAACAAAATTACCAAAACACCTTTTTGTCAGACCATCCATGTCTGTTTTTTTCAATTTGATTGCCAATGATGCATCAATTCATCCAACATTCAACTTTGACCAATCGGAATTGTTATCAAAACACCATCTCATTATTTTCACCTACTACCATCTTAAACCTTAAATTGTCAGCTTTCCAATGATATACAGTTTTAAGATGGTCAAATTCCAGCTTCTCTGTCAAAAAACACAACATCTAACATTTACCCTGTGAACTTGTCAGCCAACTGACTGGATAGGACATTAGGGGGTATGGAACATGATAATGTGTACCTCTGCACTTTTTAATTGGAAACTAAAAAATGTACAAGATTGTATTTTGCAAGTAAAATACAATCAAGGAGCATACTAGTAGCAACGCTAATAATGTGAAGGTCAAATTTACAAACTCAACATTGAATAGATTATATGGGTGAACCTGATGAGCAGAACCAAATATCAGGTACAATTTACCTGATGTTTAACTGTAAATGTCAATCTATTACAGATAGTTGTAGCAACCTTCACAGCCATACTCAAAATTCTAGCCACAAATCTGGGTTTCCAGAAAATTATCTCAATGATGGAATATTACACCAGAGTCTTGATCTAGATGTTTTCAGAATTGTCATGTCATCATTGGACCCAACCTTGGAACATTTTAATCTGCCCTGAAATTGAGAAATATTGACATATGGCATTGTTAATGTCAAAATCAATATTTTTCAAAAATCAATCTATCCAGATGGAGGAATCACACGTCATATGAATCTAATAATTTCAGACACTAAACAGAATGATTTGAATGTGGTTGATTTTGAAGGAAAAACAAGTCAAGGTAGAATCCACAAATTTCCTCAATATCTCAATTCCAGAATACCACCAAAACCTTGTTGGATGATTGAGAATCCATCAGCAACATCAAAAGGTGAATCTACACATGTGGTTGTAAATAGTACAAACAAACATCTAGAATGTGATTACTTGAATGAACAATTACTTTGAAAATGTACACTTGCCAATGAAAAAACATTATTACATAATTTGTACAAAATTAGTCAAAAATACCTCAAGAATTTTTGAGGGTCTGATGCCAATGGCCTTTCAAGGGCATTTGGCTTAGTTTCGACTGATACTTTTTGAACAGACACATCTTCTTGATAAGACTCAATAGGAAGAAAATCAATAGTATCAATATGATGACAATGGCTTATGTTACTTCCGGGCCATGGTGGATTATATTGATTCAGTAAGAATTGTTCTAATGGATCTTAATTAGGTGTACTGTGGCAAGTGTTGTCAAGGAGGTATTTTTCTATGAGGAATCCATCAAAACAATTATTGGGGACATCGACCATGAGCTCAAAAAGGGATATCAATTGTCCATGGTTCAGAAAAATAATAATGTGATTTTTCATCTTGAGTGACTTCATTGTGTATATAACATTTTGTAGGAATCAGCAAGAGTTTGATAATATTTCTGAAGGGTATGAAAAATTGATGTTGGCTAGGATACAAACCCTCCTTTGTTAATGGAACCAGTCCAGCCACTTTTTTGGTTCCTATTAGTTTTCAATGTCAGAAAAAACTAAATTAGTGATCCCGGCAACTTTGGTCCCATATATCAAGAACACAAATTTCACAGACTTGGCAGCACTGTTTTTATTGTTCCTTATGGAGGTCAAATTTGATCTTGAGCATTATCCACAGTGGTTACCCTTGGGTTTTATGAAGATCATATAAGTCTTTCTTGTAAAGATAAAAATTCACTCAAATTAAAGAACTCATACAAATAAATCTTTTATCTTTGGAACAGCATCTTCCATAGCTATCAATGTTTCTCCTTCATCAGAGGAGTCATATTTGATAGAAAAAGAAGCCTGTGAGGTGTTGCTTGAGTATATTGAAATGTTCAGGAAGTCAACTGGGATCCAAAGAAGTTTCTCAGGAGGTGGACAAGCTGCCATTGTAGCAGCTGGGGTAATATCAACTGTTTTGGACTCAGGGCATGCAGGGACCCATTTACAGGGACTGATTCAGTGGAATAATTTCATTTCATGACCCCATGTAGCTTTGTGAATATAATGCCCATGGTCTTGGTTGTATGAGTCTCTTCAACTAGAACAAGATCAAGCATGATGATGATTGTTGTGATGGCAATCATCAGGATGATAATGTTGGATGTGGTTATGAGCATGTGGCTTGAAATTATGATCTCTTGAACCATGATGGTCATGAGAGTGGCTTCTTGAACAGAAGCAATTGCAATTGTGTCTGTTGTGGTCACCTTTGCAGTTTCATGGGGTTCAGTCTCAAGGGCAACTTGTTGAAAGCATGTGGGCTTGCTATAGTCTAGATAATTCTAGTTTCAATATTTGCAGGATTACCAATCCCTTGGTGGAACAATGGCAACAGTAATTGTCATGTTGTGCTTGTTTGCTTGGGGGGTGGTTGGTTTTTGAGAAATTCTTTCTCCTGGAAGCATTGCTTTTCTTGTTGGTATAAGCCTTTTCTCAGTTTGCCTCCTCACATTCACCTTTCTCTGCAGCCTCATGCAAGCATTGTTTGGGAGCAGGCTGGTCTGTTGCATGAAATCCTTAAAAGAAGTTGACAGGGTATTATAAAAACAATGTTGTGTACTCCTTTTGTTGCTGCAAAAGTATGTTGTGATGTTCAGTTGAAGAAAGGAGGGACCCCTCATTGTCATCAATTGTCAGTTCACAATCAGCCTTGAGACTATCATACAGCATCATGAAGACCCCAACACAAGCCTTGAATGTGTTTAGGGTCATAGCATTTGGCTTCTTGAGGCCTCTTTTAAGGTAGATACAAAGATTATGATGAACATGAAGAAACAATTGTTTTATGAGCCATCATTATTTTTTTGAGTTCCCTGTGCACTGTGCAATCTTCTCTTTAGTAAATTGATAGGAGAGCACTCTCTCAATAGAGACAAGCTATTTTGGTGTCAGAATACATGTGGTGGAGTGTTTGGACAAATATAGTCAGGCATATTAGCACCAAGTACTCGTTGAAAGTATAGACTTCAAGACCAGCTATCCTTTATGAGTCAGTTCCATTGCTTTTTGGGATGAGAGAGACCTTGATGAGGATTGAATACTTCACACAAGGGTATTACTCAGGATAATGTTGGATTTGAAGTTTCAATAGTCTGCCATATTGTTGTTGGAAACAGTGAGAAAATGTGGCCAAGGAAAAGAGAGTAGCTATTCTAGTAAACTAAATTAGAATTCATGATGTTGAGACCATACAGGTCTAACATAAACAAAATATCAATATAGAGCATCATCTAATATTATGACAACACATGACCAATTATTTTTAGGATTCAAATAGTAAGCAGTGATCATCAGCAGAATCTTGAATCTTGTTGTTTTCAGGAATGGGTTTACAGAAAATATCGATTTTTCCATTTTGTGGGCACTATAGCCCCCTATTCAAGTGTTTCTCTGCTATATAGCAGAACAGTTCTTATTGTGTCCAGCACCGTTTCAATATTTCTGAATGTAAATAACAGGTTGAACATGATGTGGTTTCTACCATTTTGCTTTTTTGTTGATTTGAATCATTTTTAGCACAATATTAGTCATCAAAGTATGGATCATTTGGAAATGATTGAGATTTTTGATGAATTCTATTTAAGATGAATGTCTTGAAAAACTAAAAAAGCATGTAATGAAAATAATAACCATTGTTGTAATAGACTATAGTAAGCTTCAAAACCAGAGAATAGTACAAAACAATGAAAATGGATGAATCCAAGCCCAAAGAATCATTACTTTATAGACAAGAAACATGTCATTGAAATGGTATTTATTGAAACTCATGAGTTTGGAGTAAATTTTTTATCTTTTTTGACACCTGAAAAAAATTATATAATGCAAGATATCAATTGTGCATTATACAATGGAGGAAAAATTCTATCAATGCAGTGTTTCATTTCAGGAAAGGGCACAATTGCCTTCAACCAATTGTTCCAGAGTTCAGATTGGCAATTCCTTTGTTTCTGAGATTTGAGTTCTTGGGAATGATAACTACTGTAGTTTGCAAAAGAATAACATCAAGCTTCTTTTAAATCATGATTGCACTAAAGATTTGAGAACAAAGGAAGGTAAAGTTGTATTACATTTGAATTCTAATTTGACTTGGCATGATATTGGTGATATTTGCTATGGAGACAAAAATGAGTACAAAAATTAAGAGGCAATCATTGATGTTGATTTCATCAATATGGCTTTCAAATTTGGAAAAAGATTTCAGCTAATTACTGAGTTTCTTAAAAATGGTAACAATACAAGTAAAATTCTCCTTAAATATGAATCAAAATTCCACACGTATTGCAAACAAGCATCAAATAGATGCTGTGATGCTTATAAATAAAGTCATACAAAATCAGTCAAATGGATCATGAGATCCTAAAAATTCTGCGAGCATTCAATAGTTGCAATCTTAGTGATGTACCTCAAATTATGTTGAGTGAGAAGATTGCTTTTCCAGAAAGCAATGTAAAATAACAGAGAGAGTATCAATAACACAATGGACATTGGATCATAAATTACATCATAAGGTGATGCAATCAGAAATCACAAATTGAATGATGCTGGATGGAGATAGCAAATTACAAGCTACAATCAGTAGATGATGAGAAATATAGTGACAAAAAAGGCTTTTTTGGTTATGTTTGCCAATTCTGATATCCTGATTGTGACAGGAGATAAATGTATTACAATCAAAGAGTTAACAGTAGCCAAAGTCACTTGATATGTACACCACAAAGTAAAATATAACTTTCGATGATTTTTCAGGGAGACACTGCATCACATATAAGAATCCAGGAAACCCTACTTTTGAGGGTATAATGAATCAGCAAATCTAAGCTGCAATGCCTGTGACACTTGGCTGTGATGTGATGGCAAAAGGGTAAAAAAGCGTTGGGCCATCAAATCTCAAGACCATCATGGGAAAAACAAACACAGGATCAAAGAAATATCAAGAAGATTAAAAAGACAGTCAGCATAAAAATACATAATCTAACACATATTCTGATTCAGCAAGCAGGTAAAACAAAGTGACCATTAATGTTTGTATGTGTAATTTTTAATTTTTTTAGCCAAAAATGTCATAAGAACAGAGGAATTAGAAAAGAACCTACCTTTAAGAGAAACAAAAAAGATTCCTTTTATGTCCAGAAAATTGGTAGTCAAATAACATAATCATACATGGAGATATAAAATTATGACTTGTGTGGGTGATACTAAAAGTGGGAATGAATTCAATACAAACAATGGATACAGAAAATTTGAAAAATTGTGATCATTAATCCAGGAAATAAAATAGAAGCACATTCTATGTACCTTTTTACACAAACCCATTGTTTGAAATCCATATGGTCAGTGTAGGATAAAAGAACTGGCAAGAGCAAATGAGGATAGAGTCAGCATATGATATCAATTTGATCACAAGAAATCACTCACAATAAAAAGGGTAAGGAGCCTCATGCAGCAAAGGACCTCATACAAGATCACTACAATCTTATTGACAATATCCTACCCAAGCAAGGTTGAAAAGACCTTGATGTTGACTTCAGAGATTATAGTACCTTTTCAATGGATTCCAACCTGTTGTTATTTAAATGCCCAGAACAATTGAGTTTTTGATTTGTTTGTTAAGATTAACAAGAAAAACATGCATGGAAGGCAAAAATTGCCCAAAAATTACAACTGGATGTTGCCTATTACAAATTTCATTCAATGTGTATCATAATAAAGAATAAAGGATTGACAGCACCAACTGGCTCATTCTCTAATAAATCTCTTATACTGATCTGAATATGATACGTCAAAATAGCCTAAAAGCTAATAAAGTAGTGAAATGATGAAATAGATGTGATACAAACACAGTTTTGGATTCTATGAGCTATTTTGACTATCTGAGAAATAAATTGCGCTTTCCCAGGTGATAAGGGGGAAAGGGAACCAAAATAGATCAAGGAACATGAAGTATGTGTTCAAGATCTTCAATCAAATCTTTTGGATCTTCAGATCTTCAATTTTCACACAAAACCTGGTGTTTCACATGTAGGAATTGATGCAGTGACGTACAGAATGGATATAAAACAATCCTGGAACGTTCCTCTAACCATCTGTTGGCTGGATTGATGATTGCACTTATTTCCTTTTTCATGCAAATCAAAAAAAAACAAATAACATCCAAAGTGACCATCAACACTCCCTCTCAAGCATCAATGCAGCAGAGAATTTCCATCCCATCAACTTCTTTCTGAGATGTTCAAACCCTGGTTTAGGCAGTCCTTTGGTGAAGAAATCCGCAAGTTGCTCAGTGGTAGAAATCTTATGCAACTTGATCCCACTCTTTACAACCTCCTCTCAAAGAGG
>JACCDI010193791.1_pt1 | contig 11280 bp, 13 predicted proteins | sample 7442791 | NCBI WGS metagenome assembly JACCDI01 (sample SAMN15323434, study PRJNA562643) | freshwater metagenome | isolation source: river surface water | place: USA:Blue River Watershed | collected 2017-08-15
CCTTTGCGGGCTACTGGGAGTTTCCGGGTGGCAAGATCGAAGCGGGCGAGACCGTGCAGCAGGCGCTGCGCCGCGAGCTGCAGGAGGAGATTGGCATCACGATCGATGAGGCGCTCCCCTGGAAGGTCGAGTGCGTGGACTATCCCCACGCGCTGGTGCGCCTGAATTTTTGCAAGGTCCACGCCTGGCGCGGCGAGTTGCAGATGCGCGAGGGGCAGTCCTTCGCCTGGGAATCACTGCCGGTGCTTTCGCAGCCGGTGTTGCCTGGGACCGTGCCCGTGCTGGGATGGCTGGCGCAGGAGCGGGGTTTCGCCGGGGCGACCCATGCGTCAATGGCGTCGCCGCTTGCGGGCTGAGTTCCATCGTGCACAGACTCGCCGCATTTGCCCTCGCAGCCGTTCTGGTCACGGGCCTGTCCGGGTGCGCGCAATTGGCCATGAAGGCGGTGACGGTGAGCGCCGGCGTGGCCATCGATCGGCGTACCGCCGGCGCGCAATTGGAGGATGAAACCATCCAGTTGCGCGCCGCCAGCGCGATGGGCGCGCTTTTCGGCGCCAACGCGAACGTCAACGTGACCTCCTACAACCGGCAGGTGCTGCTGACAGGGGAAGTCCCCGATGCGGCCGGCAAGCAAGCGGCGGAACGGGCGGTGGGCCAGATTGAGAATGTGAGCCGCGTGTTCAATGAGCTGGGCGTGATGAACCCCACCACACTGGCCCAACGCGGATTGGACACCTACCTCACGGGAAGGGTCAAAGTCGCTCTGGTGGATGCGAGAGGCTTGACCGTTACCGCGTTCAGGGTCGTGACCGAGCGCGGGACGGTCTATCTGATGGGGCGCGTGACCCCCCTCGAAGCGGACCGAGCCACCGCGCTGGTGCGTCAGATCGGCGGCGTCCAGCGCGTCGTGCGCATGTTCGACATCATCAACGAGTAAGCGCCCAGGGTTCGCGAGCCGCTTTATTGCAAGCGCGCGTCCCCAAAGGGTTGGTCGTCGGGTGGCGCTTCGCTGGCCACCCGGAAACCTTCGCTGGCCCAGGCGCCCAGATCCATGTGCTTGCAGCGCTCGCTGCAAAAGGGCCGAAAGGCGTTGCTCGGGGCATAGACGCTGTCGCCACCGCAGTGGGGGCAGGGGACGATGCGGGGTGGGCGGGTGCCGGGTTCCGTCATTGGGGGGTGACTAGGCAATCAGCACTTGCGCCGAAATGCCCAATTGTTGATTCAGTCGGCGGATCATGGCCAACGTCAATGGGCGCTTGTGATTCAAGATCTCATAGACGCGGTTGCTTTTGCCGATGATGGGTTCCAGGTCCTTGATGGACAGCCCGCTTTGCTCCATTCGGAACTTGATCGCCTCCACGGGGTCGGGTGGATCGATCTTCACATGGCGACCCTCGTAGGCCTGTACGAGCGTCGTGAGGATATCCAGACGATCCCCCTCGGGCGTGCCAAGCGCAGGATCAGATTCCATCAGGACCGAGATTTCCTTGAGGGCCGCCTTGTAATCGGCTTTTGTGTGAACGGGTCGGATGTTCATATTCGCTTCCCTGGGTTGTTCAGGTCTGGTCGACCGACTCAGCATCGACACGGTCGTATTCCTGGTGGGTGCCGATAAATTTGATGTAGACGATCTGTAGCTTGTAGGCAATCGCCACGATGAGTCGGTAATCGTTGCCCTTGATGTTGAAGACCACCCTTCGGTTTTTCAGGATGCTGGCGTTGCGATAGCTGGCCTTGATGTCGGCCGGCTGCGTCCAGGTCGCGTTCAATGCTTCCTCGTGCCAGGCCTTTAGGGCTTGTTCGGCATCTGGATGCTTCAGCCAAAAGGACCTCAGAGCAGTCACCGCAATCACGCGCATGGCCCATATTAGTCCCAAAATGGGACTCATGCAAGCATAAGGCGGAAGCTGCTCGCGCCCGTCACCGCCCTCTCAGGCGCACAAGGTCAGCTCAAACGGCGTGTCGTCGTGGCTGGCCTGCAGGCGCTCGCCGGGGGTGTGCTTCATCAGGCGCACCGCCACCATCAGTCGGTTGCCGCTGATCTCGGGTACGAGGTGGAGCGCGGGGTCGATGCGCAGGCGCATCAGCTGAAAGGTGCGGCCCTGGGGCAGGGCCTGCTGCAGATGACCGCCCGAGGCCATGACCTTCTGGGGAGAGCCTGCATCGCGCATCAGCTTGAGCAGCAGGCGGATGGAGTCGGCCAAGGTGCCCAGAGGCGCCACCCAGCGCAGCAGGTCGGCTTGGCGCTCGGCTGGGTCGAGCTGCTGCCACGCATGGTAGGCCGGCAGATCAAATTCGCAGGTGCCGCCCGGGATGCCGATCCGGCTGCGAATGCTCATGAGCCAGTCGTTGTCGGTCAGACTTTGACCGGCCTTGCCGGTTTGGGCATGCAGGGCGTTGTAGCCGCCGTCGAGTTGGTCGATGACTTCTTGCAGCAGTTCTTCGGCGATCGCCGGGTTGCCGCGCAGAGCCGAGAGGGCCGACTTCTGCTTTTCGAGGTCCTTCATGACGTCGGACTTCAGGTCGGCCCGGGCGCCGACGTCCATGATCTCGAAGAGGGTGGCCAGTGCGTGGTGGTGGTCAACCGGGTGGTCGCGGGCCATGAGCAGCGCCAGCCGACGGAACAACTGTTCAAGCCGCAAATAGGTGCGGATGCGCTCGTTGAACGGGTATTCGTACAGGATCACGACAGAAGCGATCATAGCCCGAAGCTCATCGCCGCTTGGCGGACCTCCTGCTTGAGTTCGTCCAGGGTCAGGCCGTCGTTGCAGATCACGCTGTCGGCGGCGGCCAGGCGCTGCTCGCGCGAGGCCTGTGCCGCCAGGATGGCCCGCACCTGAGCCTCGTCCAGGCCGCTGCGCGCCATGACCCGCGCCACCTGGGTGCTGGGGCTGCAGTCAACCACTAGCACATGGTCGAATTCGTCGCGCCAGCGGGCTGATTCGACCAGCAAGGGGATGTCAAAGACCACGCAACGCTTGCCTTGGGCGCGCGCAGCCTGTTCCTGCTCGCGCAGCGCTGCGCCTACCAGGGGGTGGATGATGGCCTCCAGGTCTGCGCGGGCCGCGGGGTCGGAGAAGGCCAACTCGCGCATGCGCGGGCGGTCCAGGCTGCCGTCGGCGGCGATGGCAGCGGGCCCGAAGCGCTCCCGCAGGGCGGGGATGGCGGCGCCGCCGGGGGCGGTGACGGCGCGCGAGACGGCGTCGGCATCGATCGTGGCTGCCCCCAGGTCGGCCAGCATCTGGAGCACGGTGCTCTTGCCGCTGCCGATGCCGCCGGTCAGGCCGATGCGCAGTAGGGGGGGCTGAGCGCTCATAGGGCCAGGCCCAGCGCCCGCCAGAAGGACGGGGTCAGGCCCGCCACCGCGGCAAAGCCTCCCAGCGCCAGGAAGGGGCCGAAGGGCACATAGCCGCCTTCGCGCAAACCGCCCGTGAATTTCATGAAGATGCCGACTCCCGCCCCGCACATGGAAGCCAGCAGGATAACGGGGATCAGCGCCTGCCACCCGAGCCAGGCGCCCAGGGCGGCATAGAGCTTGAAGTCGCCAAAGCCCATGCCCTCGCGTCCCGTGAGCCGCTTGAAGACTTGGTACACGGTCCACAGCGACAGATAGCCCGCCACCGCCCCCCACAGCGCATCGGCCAGTGCGATGTCGGTCCAGCCCAGCGCCGAGGCGATCAGGCCGGCCCAGGTCAGGGGCAGGGTGAGGTCGTCGGGCAGCAAGGTGGTGTGCCAGTCGATCACCGCCAGCGCCAGCAGCGTGGCCCCGAAAGCGGCCCAGGCGACGCCGGCGGGGGTCAGGCCCCAGCGCCAGGCGGCATAGCCAAACCAGGCGCCCGTGGCGATCTCGACCAGGGGATAGTGCAGGGGGATCGGCGCCCGGCACGCCGAGCAGCGGCCTCGTAGCAGCAACCAACTGAGCACCGGGATGTTCTCCCAGGGCGCGAGGCGGTGGCCGCACTGGGGGCAGGCCGAGGGCGGCGAGGCGAGGTGAAACGGGGCCTCGTCGGGTAGAGGCTGACCGGCCGCCAGGGCGTCCTCTTGGGCCCAGCGCCGCTCCAGCATCCGGGGCAGGCGGTGGATCACCACGTTGAGGAAGCTGCCCACCGCCAGGCCCAGGAGGATGGCGCCCGCCAGTGCCATGCCGGAGGCCCCGCCCGCCAACATCAGACCACCTGCCCCAGCTTGAAGATCGGCAGGTACATCGACACCACGATGCCGCCGACCACGCTGCCCAGAAACACGATGATGATCGGCTCGAGCAGGCTGGACAGGCCCGCCACCGTGTCGTCGACCTCGGCCTCGTAGAAATCAGCCGCCTTGCCCAGCATATGGTCGAGGGAGCCCGACTCTTCGCCGATGGCGCACATCTGCAGGACCATCGTCGGGAACACCCGCGACTGGGTCATGGCATGGGTGAGGCTGACCCCGGTGGACACCTCGTGCTGGATGCCGGTGGTGGCCTCGCGGTAGACGCTGTTGCCGGCCGCGCCGCCCACCGAGTCCAGGGCTTCGACCAGGGGCACGCCAGCGGCAAACAGCGTGGCCAGGGTGCGTGTCCAGCGCGCGACGATCGACTTGCGCACCAGCGCGCCGAACACCGGCAGCCGCAGCAGCCATTGGTCAGTCAGGCGCTGCAAGCCCGGGCTGCGGCGCCAGGCGCGCGCCAAGCCCACGCCCGCAGCCACCAGCACCCCGAGTATCAGCAGGCCGTGATGCACGAAGGCCTCACTCAGGGCGATGACCAGGCGTGTGGGCGCGGGCAGTTCTGCTCCGAACGAGGAGAAGACTTCCTTGAACGAGGGGATCACGAACACCATGATCACCGCCACCACGATGAAGGCCACCAAAATCACGGCCACAGGGTACATGAGCGCCGACTTGATCTTGGCCTTGATGCCTTCGATCTTTTCCATGTAGGTGGCCAGCCGCTCCAGGATCGATTCCAGAATGCCCGCAGCCTCGCCGGCTTCGATCAGGTTGCAGTACAGGTCGCTAAATTGCTGTGGGAACTTGCGAAAAGCCGCCGACAGCGAGGTGCCGGTTTCCACGTCGGCGCGCAGATCGGCCAGCAGCCGGCTCACGTTGGGGTTGCTGTTGCCGCGGCCCACGATGTCAAAGGCCTGCAGCAGGGGCACGCCGGCTTTCATCATCGTGGCCAGCTGGCGTGTGAACAGGGCGATGTCGCGCGGTTTGATCCGCTTGCCGCGGCCCATGCGGCGCTTGCGGATGCGGGTGGTGGTGATGCCCTGGCGCCGCAGCGAGGCCTGCAGCTGGTTCTCGCCGGCGGCGCGGGTCTCGCCGCGCACGGCCTTGCCTTGACGGTCCTTGCCCTCCCATTCGAAGGTGAATTCGCGGATCGCGGGAGCGGGTGCGGAAGGGGTTGCGCGGGTGGTGGCCATGAGATGGGAGGGTGGGGCGGTTGGAGTGGGTTACAGCGAGGTGCAGCCCAGGACTTCTTCGAGCGAGGTGACGCCCAGGCGCACCTTGTGCAGGCCGGACCGTCGCAGGCTGCGCACGCCCTCGCGTTCGCACTGGTGCGCGATCTCCAGGGCATTGCCATCGCGCAGGATGATTTGCTGGAGGGCCTCGGTCATGGGCATGACCTGGTAGATGCCCACGCGCCCTTTGTAGCCCCCGCTGCAGGCGCTGCAGCCCACCGCGCGATAAGGCTTCCAGGTGTCGTCCAGGTCGTCGGGCGTGAAGCCCGCTTCGAGCAGGCTGTCTCGGGGCAGATCGGCGGGCGCCTTGCAGGTCGGGCACAGGCGCCGCGCCAGGCGCTGCGCGGTGATCAGGATCACGCTGGAGGCGATGTTGAAGGGCGCGATGCCCATATTGCGCAGGCGCGTGAGTGTGGTGGGCGCGTCGTTGGTGTGCAGGGTGGACAGCACCAGGTGGCCGGTCTGGGCGGCCTTGATGGCGATGTCGGCGGTTTCGAGATCGCGGATCTCGCCGACCATCAGGATGTCCGGGTCCTGTCGCAGGAAGGAGCGCAGGGCGGCGGCGAAGGTCAGGCCCGCCTTCTCGTTGACGTTGACCTGATTGACTCCGGGCAGGTTGATCTCGGAGGGGTCTTCGGCCGTGGAGATGTTGACCCCCGGCTTGTTCAGGAGGTTCAGGCAGGTGTAGAGGGACACCGTCTTGCCCGAGCCGGTGGGGCCGGTGACCAAAATCATGCCGTAGGGACGGGCGATGGCCTCGAGCAGGCGGGCTTTTTCGTCGGGCTCGTAGCCCAGGGCGTCGATGCCGATACGGGCCGCCGAAGGATCCAGGATCCGGATCACGATCTTCTCGCCAAACAGCGTGGGCAAGGTGCTGACGCGAAAGTCGATCACGCGATCCGGGCCGATCTTGAGCTTCATGCGGCCGTCTTGCGGGACGCGCTTTTCGGAGATGTCCATGCGCGAGATCACCTTGATGCGCGAGGCCAGCTTGTCCTTGATGGCCACGGGCGGCGCGGCGATCTCGCGCAGTTCGCCGTCGATGCGAAAGCGCACCCGGTACTGGTGCTCGTAGGGCTCGAAGTGGATGTCGGAGGCGCGCTGGCTGAAGGCGTCCAGCAGCATCTTGTGCAGGAACTTGACCACCGGCGCGTCGGCGACCTCGGTACCGGGTGTCTTGTCCGGGGCATCCTCCTGGCCCGGATCCAGATTGGATTCGTCGAACTCGAAGTCGTCGCCGATCAGGTTGTCCATGGCCTGCGCCGTGGAGGTCGACTGGGCTTCGACCAGGCGCGAGAGCTTGTCGTATTCGACGATGACCCAGTCGACTCCGAGCTGCGTCGCGAATTTGATTTTTTCGGCGGCTTGCTGGTCGGACGGATCGGCCGTGGCCACGACCAGGCGGTTACCGCGTCGGGCCAGGGCCACCACGCGAAAGGCCTGGCAGGTCTTGGCGTCCAGCAGGTGGCGAGGCAGGCGCTGCACATCGACCGCATCCAGATCGAGCAGCGGCGCGCCGAAGGCCTGGGACAGGGTGTGGGCCAGGTCGGCCGCCGAGACCGCTCCCGAGCCCGTCAGCTCGGCGAGGAAGGTGGTGCGTGCAGCTTGCGCACGACGGCACAGGTCCAGGGCGGCCTGCTGTTCGAGCTGGCCGGCTTGCACGAGGGCCTTGGCCACACCGGGCAGGGCGTGAGGGTCTGGAGCGAGAGGCGGAACCGGTGCGGCCATCGAAGCAGGGCGGGAACCCGACGCGCGTAGGCGCGCCGGCGGTTGTCATGGGAAAGACCGCCGATCATCTCCGAAACCGGAAAAAGTGTAAACCTAGGAATTAATCGATGGGCCTCGCGGACCCGTGGGCAGGGGCGAGGCCGGGGCGATCAGCCGCCCCGTTTGGGCAGGATCACGATGTTGTCGGACGCCGCACCGGGTTCGACTTGCACCCGCAGGCCCTGGAAGAACACCTTGAGGTCGTTCCACTGAGCGCTGCGAATGGTGAAGGGCGGCACGCCGGTAACGTTGACCGATTCGCCGACCTTCAGCACCAGCGCTCGCACCTGGTTCTGGCTGTCTAGAACGCAGACGCGGGCCCCTTGCATCGCTTCCACATGCACATAGGTGGCCGGCTTGTCGGCCACCGGCGACTGGTATTGCGTCGCCTCGCGAGGGCCGGGTGCCTCGCAGCCGGCGGGTAATGCAGGTTTATCCGCGCCCGCGATGACGACAGACGCAGCGGAGGCGGCGGAGGCAGGCGCGGACGCGTCGCTGGCGGGGACGGGTGCCGAGGTGTCCGCCGGTGCCGCCGCCGGTGCCGCGTTGACCGGCACCGTGACCGTCGACACGGTGACCGTGGCTGGTGTGCGGGTGAGGAGCAACACCGCCACGGCGATCACCGCCACCGCCACGACCAGCAGCCAGGGGCCCGCGGACCGGCGTGCAGCGGGCGGGGTCGCAGGCGCCGGCTCGGATGCAGCGGGCGGCGCGGCGGCCTCGGTCACTGCGGCGGGCTGGGGTTCGGATGGGGCTGCCGGCTCCGGCGTGGCCTCTGGCTCGGGCTCCGACTCAGGCTCCGGTGCAGCGGCGGGTGCCGGTGCGGGGGCGGCTTCGGCCTCGGCTGGGGGCGCGGATGGCGATGCGGGCGGAGGCGTGGGGGCGGGCGCTGCGGCGGGTTCCGGCTCGGCGGGCGGTGGGGCGACGTAGCCCAAGGCCGCTAGCAGCCGGCGGCCCGTATGGGCCTTGATGTCTTCGGAATAGTAGGAACCGGTCTTGCCGCCCTCGAGCTCTCGCACCTGCGCGACGGACAGCGCGTAGCGCTTGGCGAATGAAGCTTGGGGGATGCCCGCTTGCTCACGGAGGGCCTTGAGCTGCTGCGCGTCGGATTCGGTCCAGGTCTTACGCATCTCAAGTCCGTGTGGGCAGCCTGCGCAAATCAGGTCGCGCGGGCGAGTTCCCCTTCCACGTAGGCCCCGCGCTGAATGGACAGGGTCTCGTAGGTGATGGTGCCGCGAACCCGGGCCTTGCTGGCGATCACCAATTCCTGGCAGCGTGCCTCGCCGACGAAGGCACCCTTGATTTGCAGCGAGCTGCACTGGATCTTGCCTTCGACCGCGCCCGTGATGCCGATGTTGACGGCTTCGGTGGTGACGGTGCCCTTGATCATGCCCTCGACGTGCAGCACGCCTTGGGCCGTGATGTCACCGACCAGCGAGAAACCCTCGCTGATGACGGAGGGCTTGTTGCTATCCAGGAGGAAGCCGCTGGAGGCGCCGCTTCGGGGGGCTGCGTTGGCCGTCTCGGGGGTCATGTCCTCGGGTTCCTCGTAGGCGTTGTCCGTAGACTTATTTTTCGATTTTGCGAACATTTTGCGCAGTCTGAACGACTTTCTTGGGGTCGACCTGGTAGCTGCCAATCAGCACTTCGAAGTGCAGGTGCTTGCCCGTGGACTGTCCGGTATTGCCCACAGTGCCCAGGATGGCGTCCTCGGCCACTTCCTGGCCTTCTTTCACCAGGATCTTGTCCAGGTGCCCATACAGGGTTTCGAGGCCACGGTCATGCCGCACGATCACGGTGTTGCCCATGTGACCGTGAAAGCGCGCGATGGTCACCTTGCCCGGTTTGACCGCGCGCACGTTGTCCTTGTTGGCCAAGGGGATCAGGTCGATGCCCGCATGCAGATTGGGCTTGTGGTCGATCGGGTGCTTGCGGATGCCGAAGTCCGAGGTGATGACGTATTCCTCCAGCGGCATCTTCTCAGGCAAGGCCTCCAGCACGCTTTTGAGTTCGCTGTTGATCGCCGTTTCCTTGGCGAAGGCGCTGCTCAAAAGCGAGTTGGGCTTGAAGTTTTCGCTGAAGCCGCCGACCTTCTGATTGCCCTGGATGATGCTGATCACCTTCTCGTTGAGGCCGGAGTTCTTCACGAGGGTGCGCAGCTGGCTGTTGCGGCTGGCGAGGTTTTCGGTCCAGTCGCCCAGGTACTGGCGGATTTGCATGTCACGCTCGCGGATGGTCTTGGCCATCTCGAGCATGTCTTCTTGTGTGTATTCGCCGTTTTGGGCGTCCGGGTTGATGCCGGCCGATTGCAGGGCGATGTAGATCTCCTTGTGGGAGTCTTCGAGCATCAGCTTGCGCGTGTGCAGGTAGGCCGCCGTGCCGGACATGCCCACCAGGAGTACCGCAGTGACCGAGACGGTGACCAGCAGCGTGCGCGCCAGATTGCGCTGAAAGCGCGCAGGAATAACCAGGTACTTCAGGTCGCCCTGCTGCTCCAGGATGATGCGGGAGTCGTGGTACTCGCGGTCCCACAGCCCCACGACGAGCTTGGTCCAGCGACGCAGCCCGTTCTTGGAAAACTTCAGCATGGTGGGTGTGAGCAACGCAAGGCGCAGACGCGCGCCTTATTCGGCGCTGTCTGCGGAATCCGCAGGTGCGGGGACGCTGGGCGGCAGTGCCACCGGCGCCGGCTGGATCGATTCACCCACGGGCGAAATCGCGCCGCGGATCACGCCGCCTTTTTCGATCTCGATCTCGCCGTAGCGGGCCTGCCCGTTGACGCGGCCAGTGCCACGCACGCACAGGAACTCCGAGGCCTCCAGGGTCTCGTGGGTCGTGCCATGGATGTCGGCGGTGCGCACGCGCACCTGGCCAGACAGCGAGCCCTTGGGGCCGACCAGCAGTTCGTCGGCTTGCAGTTCGCCCTGCAAGGTGCCATTGATCACGGCCAGGCCAGGAACGACCAGCTGACCGACCACCTTGACGCCTTCGCCGATGGTCAGATTGCCGGGAGCGTCGCCCCTATTTGCGGAATTATTGGTAGACAAAAAGTATGTCTCCGGTTGAATTTAATTCGATTGTTTGCATTGGGAGAGCCGCTAAGTGCGGTTTCCCAATTAGGTGGCGCTAGTTTACTGGTTTTCCGGGTTTCTCTAAACGTTTTGGCACATGGGGTGTCAGGCGCGCGCCACCCTCCGCGCGCGAGGAAGGGGCTTGTGTTTGTGCGCGCGTGGGGCGGTTTATAGTCACGCGCCAAAGTTGAGTAGACCTTGCGCGGTGCCCTGTGCGCCGATCCCAAACAACGAAACCTAAAGGAGATATCCCATGAGTCGTCGTGATTTCCTCGCTAAGAGCGGTGCCGCTGTTGCCGGCGCCACCCTGGCCGGCACCGCCGCCGCCCAGAGCGCTGCACCCGCCTCGGACACCATCCGTTGGCGCATGGCCTCGAGCTTTCCCAAGAGCGTCGAGGTGTTGTTCGGAACGGCCGATCTGATTGCGCGCCGCGTGGGCCAGCTCACGGGCGGCAAGTTCCAGATCACGGCGCACGCGGCCGGCGAGATCGTCCCGCCGCTGCAGGTGCTGGACGCGGTCGAGAAGGGCACCATCGAGTGCGGCCACACCGCGCCCTACTACTTCATCGGCAAGGACCCGGCCTGGGCCATGGGCACCTGCGTGCCGTTCGGCCTGAACAGCCGCCAGTACAACGCCTGGTGGATTCATGGCGGTGGCGAAAAGCTGTTTAACGACTTCACCCGCGAGTCGGGCGTGGTCAGCATGCTGGCGGGCAACACCGGTTCGCAGATGGCGGGCTGGTTCAAGAAGGAGATCAAGTCGGTTGCCGATCTCAAGGGCCTGAAGTTCCGCACCGGCGGCATGGGCGGCCAGGTGCTGACCAAGCTGGGCGTGGTGACGCAGCAGCTGCCCGCAGGCGAGATCTATTCCGCCCTGGAAAAAGGCACCATCGACGCCGCCGAGTTCACCGTGCCGGCCGATGACGAGCGCCTGAACCTGCAGAAGATCGCCAAGTTCTATTACTACCCCGGTTGGAACGAGGGCGGTGCGGCCCTGTCGC
>JACCDI010685105.1_pt1 | contig 11279 bp, 12 predicted proteins | sample 7442791 | NCBI WGS metagenome assembly JACCDI01 (sample SAMN15323434, study PRJNA562643) | freshwater metagenome | isolation source: river surface water | place: USA:Blue River Watershed | collected 2017-08-15
AACACAAAAACAATCCGTTGGGGAATCCTAGGATGTGGCAATGTTACCGAATTAAAAAGTGGTCCAGCCTACCAAAAAACTTCAGGTTTCAAAATCGAAGCCGTGATGCGAAGAGACGCCGAAAAAGCGGCTGATTACGCCAAAAGACACAACATTGGCAAATATTATTCAGATGCAGACGACTTAATTAATGACCCTGAAATTGATGCCATTTATATTGCTACTCCTCCAGATACCCATCATTTTTATGGTTTAAAAGTAGCATCGGCTGGGAAAATCTGCTGTATTGAAAAACCATTGGCGCCAAACTACAAAGAAAGTCTCGAAATTTACGAAGCTTTTAAAGCTGTAAACATTCCTCTATTCACGGCTTATTACAGACGAACTTTGCCGCGTTTCGAACAAATAAAAACTTGGTTAGACGCTAATAAAATTGGAGAAGTGCGCTCCATTCGATGGAATTTGACCAAACCAGCATCTGAACAGGATTTGTCGCAAGAATACAATTGGCGCACCGATACCAAAGTTGCTCCGGGAGGTTATTTTGATGATTTGGCGTGTCACGGATTGGATTTATTTTGCTTCCTTTTGGGAAACATCAAGGAAGTTTCTGGTTTTAGTTTGAACCAGCAAGGATTATATTCTGCCAAAGATGCCGTAACGGCTTGCTGGCTTCACGAATTGGGAATCACGGGAAATGGTAATTGGAATTTCGGAAGCCAAAAACGAGAAGATTTTGTGGAAATTGCTGGAAGTGAAGGGAAAATAACATTTTCCATTTTCGAAAATGACCCCATTATACTTTCCAATGAAGAGGGAGAAGCGGAACTTTTTATCGAGCATCCAGAAAACGTGCAATTGCATCACGTGGAACGAATTCGGGAGCATCTTTTAGATAATCGCAAACATCCCTCTGCCGATTTTTCGGCAGTACAGACGAGTTGGATTATGGATAAAATCTTAGGAAATTTGTAATTACAAAGTGAATCTCATTTTGAAAATTGACCGCCAAAATTTTTATCAACAATTTCTAAAATTAACTTTTCTTCTACAGCTAAATAATAGACTATTGAGTAATTTTACAAAATGTATGCTTTAGTCGATTGTAATAATTTTTATGCTTCTTGCGAACGTGTTTTTCAACCGAAATTCAACGGAAAACCAGTTGTAATATTATCCAACAATGATGGCTGCGTGATTTCAAGAAGTAACGAAGCCAAAGCTTTGGGAATTCCGATGGGTGCTCCAGCATTTCAAATCAAAGAATTAATTCAAGAAAAAAATATCAAAGTTTTCTCTTCAAATTATGCACTTTACGGAGATTTGAGCAATCGGGTGATGACCATTTTAAACCAATTTACGCCCAATTTAGAAATTTACAGCATCGACGAAGCTTTCTTAAATTTTGATGGTTTGTCTATTGTAGATTATCACGACTACGGACTTCAAATGAAAACTCGTATCCAAAAATGGGTCGGAATTCCAGTATGTGTTGGCTTTGCCGAAACCAAAGCATTAGCGAAAGTAGCCAATAAAATTGCTAAAAAATTCCAAGAGCGAACACAAGGCGTTTATGTTATTGACACCGAAGAAAAACGAATCAAAGCCCTGAAATGGACCAAGATTGAAGACGTTTGGGGCATTGGCTATCGAATGACTAAAAAAGTCAAAATTCGGAACATCAAGACTGCTCTGGACTTTATTCAACCACAACACGAGGCTTGGATTAAGAAAGAAATGGGCGTTGTAGGAATGCGGTTGAAATACGAACTCGAAGGAAAATCGGTTTTAGATTTGGAAACCATTGCCGAGCAAAAAAAGAGCATTGCTGTAACCCGAAGTTTCCCCAAACAAATATCTGATTTCGATTTGTTGCGCGAACGCGTATCGACTTTTGCCTCGGTTTGTGCTGAGAAATTACGCAGACAAAATTCCTGTTGCCACACGATTATCGTGATGTTGGTCATAGACAGACACAGTATTCAAACCTCGAAATATTATTTTAATATGGCCATTACTTTGCCTTTTGCTACCCATTCGACCCTAACTATTTCGAACACTGCCATAGATATATTGAAAAAATTGCATGCTGGAAATGAAAACATAAAATTTAAAAAAGCGGGCGTTATCGTCACCGAATTGATTCACGAAAATCGAAAACAATTTCAATTATTCGACGAAGAAAATCCGAAACATTTGGCCTTGATGCGAGTAATAGACAAAATGAACCACAAAATTGGGCACAAAAAAGTAAAATTGGGCACACAGAATTTAAATCTCACTTGGAATATGAACCAGAATCATTTATCCCCAAGATATACCACTAACTTCAACGATATTCTCGAAATACGATGCCAATAGATAAAGACCAAAAACTGACTTTTTTCCGTCCTATTCTAGATAGTGAAATTCGAATTCCGCTTATCAAGGAGGGCGTTTCGGCTGGATTTCCCTCTCCTGCCATCGATTTTATGGAGAATAGTATCGACTTAAACAAAGAGTTGAGCAAAAATCCATCGGCGACTTTCTACATCAAAGTCAAAGGAAATTCGATGATTGAGGCAGGGATCAATGACAAAGATGTCTTGGTTGTGGACCGAAGTCTGGAACCGCAAAAAAACAAAATTGCCATCTGTTTTATCGACGGTGAATTTACTGTGAAACGCATTCAACTGGAACAAGACTGCTTGTATCTAATGCCCGAAAACCCAAGTTATCCACCCATAAAAGTCACGGAAGAAAACCAATTGATCATTTGGGGGATTGTAACTTATGTGATAAAGAAGGTGTGAAAGTAAAATAACATACCCCTCTGAGAGAAACCCTAAAGTTGACCGGAATACATCCGTATTACTTCATAAAACAGTATTGCTGATAAATTATTCCCATTAAAATCGGTCGATGAAATAATTGCAGTCTATTTACTTTCGCTATAACTAATGGGTCTTTTTATCTTCTTCTTTGAGATTAATTCCTAGTAAAATATCGTCAAATAGACAAAAAATTGATATAATTTTGTCTTTGTAAAGCATTGGTTCTGTTTATTAATTCGTAAAACAAATTTAATTACCCTTTACTTTGTTTTTTTACTTCACAACTAGCAACTTGAATTAATTATGATCAACAAAAAAGTAAACAACGTCCAAGAAGCACTCCAAGGAATCGAAAACGGAATGACTCTAATGCTGGGTGGTTTTGGTTTGTGTGGTATTCCTGAAAACTCCATAGCCGAACTCGTCAAAAAAGAAACCACCAATCTTACCTGTATTTCCAACAATGCCGGAGTTGATGATTTTGGTCTTGGATTACTTTTACAAAAACACCAAATCAAAAAAATGATTTCTTCCTATGTGGGAGAAAATGCCGAATTCGAGCGTCAAATGCTTTCCGGCGAACTCGAAGTAGAACTCATCCCACAAGGAACTTTAGCCGAACGTTGTCGCGCTGCTCAAACAGGAATTCCCGCTTTTTTCACGCCCGCCGGTTTCGGAACTGAAGTCGCCATTGGCAAAGAAACCCGAGAATTCAACGGAAAAATGCACGTTATAGAACTCGCTTTCAAAGCTGATTTTTCCATAGTAAAAGCTTGGAAAGGCGATACGGCAGGAAACCTAATCTTCAAGGGAACAGCCCGAAATTTCAACCCTTGTATGGCTGGAGCTGCCAAAATCACCATCGCCGAAGTCGAAGAATTGGTTGAAGCTGGAACACTCGATCCCAACCAAATTCACATTCCCGGAATATTTGTGCAACGCATTTTTCAAGGAGAAAAATATGAAAAGAGGATTGAAAAAAGAACGGTGAGGGAAAAATAGTGGTCAGTGTTCAGTTTTTAGTGTTCAGTTCGAGAAAGAAAATAGTTAGTTAATAGCTTAAAAAAACAAAATATTATGAAGTACTTTTTTTTATCAATGATTCTTTGCTTTATAGGAAACATTGCTCTTGGTCAAAATAGTCCAAAAGAAATATCGCCAGAAATTTTAAAAAAAATAAATGCAGAAGTAGAAGCCCAAATTCCTAAACTAGAATTTAAAGTTTCAAAACAAGAATTAAATGCTGATGAAATTGAATTCAAAATAGATACATTCCGAATTGAAACAATAGCTTCCAAAAGAATGGAAATTGATTATTCAACAACAGGAATGAATATAACAGTTGATGAATTGACTACTTCCTATGACAAGTTAATGAACAAGTATTATGGCAAACTTATGAAATTGCTTAAACCCGAAGACAAAAAAATTCTTATTACAGCGCAAAAAGCTTGGTTAGTATTTCGTGATGCTGAACTCAAACTAATTGCAACTATGACTGATGATCAATATTCAGGAGGCGGAACAATTCAATCAAATATTCGAATAGGTCAATATTCATCTTTAGTAGTTGAAAGAACTTTAGATATTTTTAATTACTATAATGGAATTATCAAAAATGAATAAAGCTACCCATTATATCTATAAGAATTGAGTTAAGTTAGTTTGAGACAAAAACGATTTTTTATCCTTTAAAACTTAAATGACCTTCGATTCCTTATATGGTTCAAAAAAACATCCAGTGTTCAGCTTGAAAAGAAAACTTATATGACTTATATATTTCAAAAAACAAAATTATGCTAACAAAAGAAGACATCGCAAAACGAATAGCCCAAGAAGTCAAAGACAAATACTTTGTAAACCTCGGTATTGGAATTCCAACGCTAGTGGCAAATTATATCCCAAAAGGAATTGACGTCGAATTTCAAAGCGAAAACGGCGTTCTAGGAATGGGACCTTTCCCTTTTGAAGGCGAGGAAGATGCCGATTTAATCAACGCTGGAAAACAAACCATCACCACTTTAGAAGGCGCTTCTTTCTTCGACTCGGCAATGAGTTTCGGAATGATTCGCGGACAACACGTCGATTTGACCATACTTGGCGCCATGGAAGTTGCCGAAAACGGTGATATTGCCAATTGGAAAATCCCAGGAAAAATGGTTAAAGGAATGGGAGGTGCTATGGATTTAGTGGCTTCGGCCGAAAATATTATTGTGGCTATGATGCACGCGAACAAAGCGGGAGAAAGTAAAATTCTTAAAAAATGTACTTTGCCATTAACGGGCGTTGGTTGTGTGAAAAAAGTCGTAACTGAATTGGCCGTTCTCGAAGTAACACCAAAAGGGTTTAAGCTCTTGGAGCGCGCGCCAGGTGTTTCTGTTGAACATATTATCGCTTCCACCGAAGCTAATTTGATTATTGAGGGAGAAATTCCCGAAATGGTAATCGAATAATAGTTTATAAAATCAACCGCAGATTCGCAGATTATTATAATTAAATCGCGAATCTGAGACACTCTTTTTTTACTCAAACCCCAATTTCACTCTCACTCTTGTCAAAACTCCATTAGCAACAACTCCTGCTTTTTCAGCTCCAATTTTCAATAAAGAATCCACTTCTGCAAGGTTGTTCATATAGTAATTGTATTGCTCTCTTTCGGTTTTAAATTTTTCTACAATCAGTTCAAACAAGGCTTGTTTGGCGTGACCATAACCGTAATTGCCTGCCAAATAATTGGATCTCATCTCGGCGATTTGTTCTTCGTTTGCTAATAAAGAATAAATGGCAAAAGCATTGCAAGTATCCGGGTTTTTAGGAGCTTCAAGTGGCGTACTGTCGGTTTCGATGCTCATTACTTGTTTGCGCAAAGCTTTGTCGTCCAAGAAAATATTGATAATATTATTGGCTGATTTACTCATCTTTCCCCCATTGGTTCCTGGAATGAGCATACAGTCTTTTTGAATTTTGGCTTCAGGAATTACAAATGTTTCACCCATTTGATGATTGAAACGCGAGGCCACATCTCGAGTAATTTCAAGATGTTGCAATTGGTCTTTCCCCACGGGAACAAACTGGGCATCATACAACAAGATATCCGCAGCCATCAGCATTGGATAGGAAAATAATCCTGCATTAACATCTTCCAGTCTATCAGCTTTGTCTTTGAAAGAATGCGCTAACGTCAATCTTTGAAAAGGAAAAAAACAACTCAAGTACCAAGACAATTCAGTGGTTTGAGGCAAATCGGATTGGCGATAAAAAACCACTTTATTGACATCTAAACCACAAGCCAACCAAGCAGCTGCTGTGCTATACGTATTTTCTCTTAATGTTTTTCCATCTTTTATTTGGGTTATCGAATGCAAATCAGCAATAAAAAGGAAGGATTCATTTGCAGGATTATTGGATAATTCGATAGCTGGAATGATTGCGCCAAGTAGGTTTCCTAAATGTGGTGTTCCAGTACTTTGAACGCCCGTGAGTATTTTTGCCATTATTATGTCATTGCGAGGAACGAAGCAATCTCACCCTCTTTATTAAGTTGTTTTTGTTTTTTTTAGTTTTCAAATTTAATGCTTTTATAGATAATAGCATAGTTTTACTTACTTTTGAAAACTATGAGAGGTATAAAAATTGTTTTTTGGGCACTTTGGCGGGTTTGGTTTTATGTTTTAATGGCCATTCCTATTTTGGTAATGCTTCCTTTTTTGATATTGTCCATTTTGACCGAAAGTGGCTATCCCTATTTCTTTAAAATGGCCAGAATTTGGGCCAGAATCATTCTTTTCGGGATGGGATTTTATTATAAAATTGATAAAGAGCAAGAATTCGAAAAGAACCAAAGTTATATGCTTATCGCCAATCATACTTCTATGGTCGATATAATGCTGATGCTGGTCACGGTTCGAAAACCATTTGTTTTTGTGGGTAAAAAAGAGTTGTCAAAAATTCCATTGTTTGGGTTTTTCTATAAACGAACCTGTATTTTGGTTGACCGAAAGAGTTCCAAAAGCAAACACGGTGTTTTTGAAAGAGCACAAAAAAGAATCAATCAAGGACTCAGCATTTGTATTTTCCCTGAAGGAGGAGTTCCTGATAATGAATCCATTGTTTTGGACCACTTTAAAGACGGTGCATTCCGCTTGGCTATTGATCATCAATTACCGATTGTTCCCATTGTTTTTGGGGATAATAAAAAGCGATATTCCTATACCATTTTTAGTGGAAGTCCAGGACTTTTATGTGTAAAAATTCTTCCATTTATTCCAACAGAAGGAAAAACAATGGAAGACAAAAACAGTCTCAAAAGTCAAGCCTGGAAAGTAATTCACGAACAATTATTGGAGTATTAGAATAAAAAGTATTAAAAATTACCGTAAATTAAATGTGATTATCATTTCTTTAATTTGCGAATTTGCAGTTATATTTTTTCACTAGTGTCCACTATAGATTAAAAAAAGTTCTTTGAAATTATTGTAAATCTGTATTTTAAGTCTCATTTTAGAGCGTGACGATTTGAAATGAATCCATTATGTTCGTAAATTAACATTACGAATATGAATCACGGAAAATATGTCTTTTCTCAATTGGTTGAATTTCTACCCCAGCGTGTTTTTGATAGACTTGTAACAAAGTATGATGGCAATAAAAAAGTCAGACATTTTACTTGTTGGAATCAACTTTTATGTATGATTTACGGTCAATTATCTTCTCGTGATAGCTTGCGAGATTTGATAATAGTTATCGAAGCACATCAATCAAAATCGTATCATTTAGGATTTGGGAAAAATGTAACTCGAAGCAACTTATCCAAAGCTAATGAAAACCGTAATTATAAGATATTTGAAGACTTTGCTAACCATTTAATCTTGATTGCTCAAGAAAAAAACCACGACGATAGTTTTGAGATAAAAGGCAATATTTATGCTTTTGATTCTTCAACAATTGACTTGTGTTTGAGTGTGTTTTGGTGGGCTCATTTTAGAACAACCAAGGCAGGAATAAAACTCCACACACTTTTTGATGTTAACACGCAAATCCCTGTTTTCATTCACATCACAGAGGCTAATGTTCACGATATTAATGCAATGGACATAATCAACTACGAACGTTTTGCTTATTATATTTTTGACCGTGCTTATGTGGATTATTCCAGACTATATCAAATCACAAAGTCTTGTGCTTATTTTGTTGTTAGGGCAAAATCAAATGTAAAATTCAAAAGAATGTATTCAAACAAAATAGATAAATCCACAGGAGTTATCTATGACCAAACTGGAAAAATAGAAGGCTTTTATACTTCAAAAGATTATCCCGAAAAGATAAGAAAAGTGAAATTCTTTGATGCTGAAAATAAAAAAATGCTACTCTTTTTGACGAATAATTTTGATTTATCAGCCCAACAAATTGCCTTACTATATAAACAGCGCTGGCAGATTGAATTATTCTTTAAATGGATTAAACAACATCTGAAAGTTAAAACCTTTTGGGGAACTACAGAAAATGCTGTTCGCATACAAATTAACATCGCAATAATAACTTATTGCTTGGTGTCAATCATTGCAAAAGATTTAAAAATCAATCGTTCAATCTACGAAATTCTACAAATTTTATCAGCATCATTACTCGATAAAACACCTGTAAATGAATTACTTATGAAATCAGATTACAATAATGTCAATGAACATATTACTAACCAGCTGGTTTTCAACTTATTTTAAGTGGACACTAGTGATATTTTTTAGATAAAAAAGTCCCGCATTTGAGAGACTCTTTACTGTTTTTAAGCTTCTGTTTCTTTAATCTTGGCCTTGATTTTTTCTTCTAATTCATCTGCTAATTCTGGATTGTCTTTGATTAATGCTTTTACCGCATCACGACCTTGTCCTAATTTGGTGTCGCCATAACTGAACCAAGAACCTGCTTTTTTGATGATTTCAAATTCAACGGCCAAATCCAAGATTTCACCTGTTTTTGAAATTCCTTCGCCATACATAATGTCAAATTCAGCAGTTTTGAAAGGCGGAGCTACTTTGTTTTTTACCACTTTAACCTTGGTTCTGTTACCCAATACGTTTTCGCCATCTTTGATTTGTGTTGAACGACGAATATCCAAACGTACCGAAGCATAAAACTTCAAGGCATTTCCTTCTTATATTTTTGCAACATCATAAGTCAATGGCTAAATTACTTTTCACATCCAAATACTTTACAAAAATCCCTCTCATTTTTAATAAATATAATTGATGAACTAATATTTTTTGCATCTTCTTTAATAGGTAGGCCAAAATATTTACGAAATTCTATTATATCTTCTAATGAAATAGCGATAATCTTTTTGTCAATATCTGATATACTATTATAGTTAAAGTTTTCAATTCCAATTAAATACACGTCTGTATATTCTTGCTTATGATTGAAGGCTTTAGAAATTTTATTTTCGTATTTGACAATTAAACTTTTTTCTAAAACCATAGTCACAAATGGTCGCTCAGAACTATAGCTTGAATTTACATATTTAAAAGTCGCATAATTTTTTCCGTCGATATTTCTTGCATAATCAGATATTTTCACATAAATATTTTGTGAACTACATAAATGAAATATAAAAAAAATAAAAATAAATATGATTTTTTTCATAAGTAAAGTTCTTTAATTTAATATCCAAAAATCTATATAATCAACAGGAACAAAATCATTATTCACATCATAGAAATGACAATTTAATAAACATTCTCCATTTTCAAATAAATCAGCATGTCCTGTTCCCCAACTGTTTTGGATGGATTGCAAAGAAACCATAGAATAGATGCCCTTTTTCCCTGTTAATAAACCTGGAAAATTCTTTCCCTTAACTCCGCCTTGGCTTGAAGTATAATGAACATAATTTGTTGGATCAGTTCCAAATGTTTTTTTCATCCAAGCATTTAAAGCTTTTGCATTTATAATATAATTTAACCCATCTGCACCTTTTACAGTATTTTTTGATCCATTTGGGTTGTTGGGTAGTGCAGGGATGACAATTCCAGAATAATTTAATGCTCTTGATATTCTAATTGCACAAGTATTTAATTTTTTATTTTGTGCAAGGACAGAATTATACATTATTGAAATATCACCGCCTATTATTGTATTGCATAAAACATCACCAGTTGTGTCTTTACTCGGGCAGGCATTTTTAAAATTAATAAAACTTGGCAAATTCTGTTGTTGGAAAGTCAAATTAGGATCTTCCCAAAAAGTAGCATCATAATCTCCATCAGACCCTTCTGTAGTTCCACCGAACCAGTTTTTAAATTGAGCTTCAGTAGTAGTTGGATGATCGATGATAAATTGATTTTTAAATGCTAAAAAGGCTGTTGCTCTTTTATAAGCATTTAATAAAACTAAACTTTGATCATAATTAGTAACCGTTCCTTCTTCAATAGCATTAATTACTGATACGACAAAATCTTTGTTAGATTGCGAATTTCCATCTGTATCTAGAAATTCTAACAAAACATTACTAATTTCAGGATTTGTAGTGATTGCAACACGTTGAAATTCATTAAAATATTGAAACGGGAATTTTTTTGTTAGACCAATATAAACTTGTTGTCCTGTATAATTATAAACATAGCCGTAACCACTTCCGCCACTACTAGCCCACACTGTAGCAATAGTAATCGTACCTCCAGTATTAGGGCCAGAACCCATTCCAAAGTCGTCGCTAGTACCACCACTACTTACTCCACCACTGCAACTAGAACAATACATAACCATATCTAAGGGCATATCCCAGCCAGTAGCTTGCGAAATGCCCCCAGTTATGTATATTGTGCAGTAGCATTCTATGTCTTTTACTTTTGATGTTTTTAAAGTTGAAGATGAATAGACAAAATCCCTAGAAATATATTTTTGTGTGCCATCGTCTTTTAATTGTAAAATGTTCAGTTTGGTATCGATAAAATCGTCATTAATGTTTATTGATATGGAGTATATATTGTTGTCTCTTGTATTAGCACTTTTATAAGCAGGGATAATATATACTACTTGATTAGTGTCGTTTTTTAAGACCATAATATTATCTGTGTCAAAATAATATTCAGAAGAACTTGTTTTAGTTTTTTGATAAGAAGCTGTCTTAAACATAGAAACGGGATTATTTTTAATCAATTCAATTAGTTTTAAATCTCTATCTCCAATTTTACTTGTTAATTCGGTTAAATCTGCTTTTATAATGTAACCGCTAGTTCTATCAACCGATTCTGTTGTTAAGTTTTTGTTTTCATCACAAGCAGTAAATGTGAAATTGATAAACAGCAGTAATGCCAAAAAACAAATCCTAAATTTTAAATTTGGGAATTGGGAATTAGGAATTAGGAATTGGGAATTGGGAATTGGGAATTGGGAATTGGGAAAATTTTCAAACTTCAATTTTCGCATTCCTTAGTGTTCTTAGTGTCTTAGTGGTAGATTAAGTCTAAT
>JACCDI011058669.1_pt1 | contig 11277 bp, 14 predicted proteins | sample 7442791 | NCBI WGS metagenome assembly JACCDI01 (sample SAMN15323434, study PRJNA562643) | freshwater metagenome | isolation source: river surface water | place: USA:Blue River Watershed | collected 2017-08-15
CAACATCGACTGCGGGTAAAAGTTCTAATTTCATAATTCCCTACAGGCTACCCACCCAGTTAGTTAGTAGCCGAAGACCAGCCTTGCCTGATTTCTCCGGATGAAATTGTGTGGCCGAGAGCGGTCCGTTCTCGACGGCAGCTAAAAATCGCTCGCCGTGCGTTGCATAGCTAACGGCAGCAGGCTGGAATGGGGGCCTTATGTCAAGCTCCCATTTTTTTGCCGCGTAGGAGTGAACGAAATAAAAAGCTTCGTTTTCAACCCCCTTGAAAAGATTGCTCGATGGATCACTCTCGACGTGGGACCAGCCCATGTGGGGAAGAATTGCAGCGCTGAGTTTCTCAACGACTCCAGGCCACTGTCCAAACCCTTCAGCACCAGAGTTCTCAGTTCCTCGTTCGAACATCACCTGCATCCCTACACAGATTCCCAGGACTGATTTTCCGCGAGCCAGCCGCTTGTCAATCACGGAAGCAATATCGAGCTGATTGAGCAGCTGCATGACTGTTCCAAATGCGCCAACCCCAGGAATTACCAAACCAGCAGCATCAATCAGTGCCGTTCGATCACCGGTTAGTTCGACATCCGCGCCCGCCGCCACCAAAGCTTTTGCAGCCGAGTGGACATTCCCGCTCCCGTAATCGAGCAAGGCGACTTTGGTCACAAGCTTCCCTTGGTGGATGGAATTGAGCTGGTACGCGGATCCTTCTCGATTGCCCCTCTAAGTGCCCTGGCAAAAGCTTTGAACTGCGCCTCTGCGATGTGGTGGGCATCTCGTCCCGCTAAAACATTTACGTGCAGAGTCAGCTGGGCATTGTGAGCAATTGATTCAAAAACGTGACGAACCAGCGAGCCCGTGAAGTGGCCGCCAATCAAGTGATACTCGAATCCAGCTGGTTCCCCGGTGTGCACCAAATAACCTCTGCCAGATAGATCAACCACAGCCCGAGCCAAAGCTTCATCCAGTGGAACCAGTGCATCGCCATAGCGATTTATACCGGCCTTGTCCCCCAAGGCCTGCCTCAGAGCTTGGCCGAAGACAATTGCAACGTCCTCAACCGTGTGGTGGACATCAATATCGGTGTCGCCCTTGGCGGAAATCTTTAGGTCAATTAGCGAGTGCTTGCTCAGGGCTGTGAGCAGGTGATTGTAAAAAGGCACCGTGGTCTCTATTTGAGACACCCCGCTACCGTCCAGGTTTAGCTCAAGCTCAACCGACGACTCACTGGTTGAACGAGTCAGTTTGGCAATGCGCATTTCTGGCCTTCTTTGGGGATTAGCCAAAGTCTAGTCAAGAACGAGCGCCAACTCAGCAAGTAATTTTGTGGTCTCCGCCTCGGTGCCGGCGGTGATGCGAAGCGTATTAGGAATTCCCACATTCCTAACTAGCACCCCAGCCGCCAACAATTGCTCAAAGGTCTTGTTTGGGTCTTTGAATCCCCCGACTAGAACAAAGTTGGCATCGGAGGGGTATGGAGTTAGCCCCCACTGTTTTGCCGCCTCAATAATGCGATCACGCTGCTGCTTAATCTTCTGAACGTTCTGTAGCAACAGCTCACTGTGCTCTAAAGCTGCCGAGGCGGCTGCCTGAGTCAGAGCGGATAAGTGGTAAGGAAGGCGGACAATTCGAAGAGCATCCACCACGGCTGGATCGGCGGCGAGGTAACCCAGCCGTGCCCCCGCAAAAGCAAAAGCCTTACTCATAGTCCTAGAGACAACGAGTCTCGGACGATCCGCCAGCAGCGTCAGAGCAGAATCCTTATCCGAAAACTCCGCATAGGCCTCGTCCACAATCACGATCCCGTCAGTTGCCTCATAGGCAGCAGCTACGCAATCGAGCGAGAGCGGAGTGCCGGTTGGATTATTAGGTGAGCAGAGAATTACTAGACCCGGCCTTTCCTCGCGAATCGCAGAGACAATCAGATCAGGCGAAAGTGTGAAATCTGGATTGCGCGGTTTTTCGACATATGCAGTGAGCGTGGTTCGAGCAATGTTTGGATACATCGAATAGGTAGGGCTAAAGCTAAGAGCTTTACGACCCGGTCCCCCGAAGGCGCTGAACAACTGTTGCAGAATCTCATTCGAACCATTGGCTGCCCATATGTTTTCCGCAAGCAGACTGTGACCCAAGAACGTAGCCAGCTGCTGCCTTAGTTCCAAAAACTCTCGGTCTGGATATCTGTTTAGGCCAATTGTGGCCTGGGCAAGTTTTTCCACGATTGCAAGCGCAACCGTCTCTGGAATTCCGTGGGTGTTTTCATTTACATTGAGGGAAACTGGAACTGAAAGCTGCGGAGCACCGTAAGGTTTCTGTCCGCGTAAATCTTCGCGAATCGGCAAATCATCCAGTGGGCTCACCACTAAATGGTAACCAGCTTGTTAGGGAAGAGCTATTTGCTGCCCTGGAGTCAAAGCTGAGGAAGACAAGCCGTTCAGTAGCACGACCTCGGCGATCCAGTCGCGAGGGTCACCAGTTGCGTGATCGTCGGCGAGGGACCAGAGCGTGTCACCTTGAGCGACCGTCAGGTATTGAAGTTCGACTGGCGCATCACTTGTGGCCACCGAGCCAGAAATACCAGCAAAGCTGAGGCCGAGGGCTAGCGCCAGTGCGGCGACGCCCCTAATGAGCCGACGAGGGTTCGTCAGACGGTAATTGCCTAGTGCCTGCATCTCATCTATCCCTTCTGTTCAAATCTTTTTTTCGAACATTTGTTCTAAGTATAGAAAAGGCTTGGCCAAAAGCAAGCATTTTCTACCCTTTTTTCGAATTTTCTCGAAAATGTGTTTGGTTTTTCGCCCAAATCCGAATACAGTTTCGATAGCTAGAGATAACCACTAGCCACCGACATTTATGGAGGAGCCATGGAAAAGGGCTTAACGGCGGTACAGAGCCGGATTTTGGATGTTATTCGGGAGTCCATGGAGGAGCGAAACTACGCCCCTAGCATGAGAGAAATCGGCGAAGCAGTGGGCCTCTCCTCCACCGCCAGCGTGTCGCACCAGCTGAACAAGCTCGAACTTATGGGTTACCTATCCCGCGACCCGCGCCGCCCGCGGACCATTGACCTATTAGGGGAAGAGTCGGCCGCCACCCCATCCAGCGTCGACACGGCCTATGTGCCACTGGTCGGAAGGATCGCAGCAGGTATCCCAATCACAGCCGACCAGAACGTCGAAGATGTCTTCACGTTGCCAAGGCAGTTGGTTGGCCAAGGCGACTTGTTCCTATTGAAGGTTGTGGGCGAATCAATGATTGATGCCGCGATCTGCGACGGAGATTGGGTAGTTGTCCGCCAGCAACAAACTGCCGACAACGGCGACATTGTTGCAGCCCTAATCGAAGATGAAGCAACAGTTAAGACTTTCAAGCAAAGAGATGGTCACACCTGGCTTCTACCGAGGAACAGTGCGTTTGAGCCAATTCTTGGTGACCACGCAGTAATACTTGGAAAAGTTGTAGCTGTCCTTAGAGGGATTTAGCGGCTTCTAAATCTGCAGCTAGTTCTTGAGTAACCATTGCGTGCAAGAGTGTGCCTTGCTCAACGTATTCCGTCAAAATAACTTTTCCAACTAAGTGTGCCCTGGAGATTAAGTCACCTCGGGAGTAAGGAATTACTCCCCTGAACTCAACTTCCGGTTTTGGCAGAAGCTGCGCAATTTGCTCTTCAAGCTGATCAATACCATCGCCTGAGCGCGAAGACACCAGTAGTGCGCCCGGCACCAATCCCCTTAGCTCAATCTGCCGCTGCTGATCTACCAAATCAATCTTGTTGAAAATGATTAGCTCTTTGATTGCGCCGGCCCCTGCATCAGCAATTACCTCCCGGACTGTAGCGATCTGACCAAGCGGATCTGAATCGGTCGCGTCCACCACATGGAGAATTAGGTCAGCCGCTGCAATCTCTTCAAGTGTGGATCTGAATGCTTCCACTAACTGGTGCGGAAGGTTGCGAACAAAACCTACGGTGTCTGAGATTGTGTACTCCCGCCCGTCTGGTGTCTCATGACGTCTAACGGTTGGGTCAAGGGTTGCAAAGAGAGCATTCTCAACCAGCACCCCTGCCCTGGTGAGGCGATTGAGAAGGGAAGATTTGCCAGCGTTTGTGTAGCCAGCAATCGCCACCTGCGGGATAGCGGACTTTTCCCTTTTTGCCCGTTTGGTATCTCTAGCGAGCTTCATCGTAGAAATCTCTCGACGAAGTTTTGCCATTCGAGTATTGATTCTTCTGCGATCTAGCTCAATCTTTGTTTCACCGGGACCACGAGAGCCAATTCCAACTCCGCCTGCCGCCTGGCCACCGGCCTGACGCGACATGGATTCACCCCAACCTCTTAGTCGAGGAAGCAAGTACTCCAGCTGAGCGAGCTCAACCTGTGCCTTACCTTCCTTGCTCTTGGCATGCTGGGCAAAGATGTCGAGAATGATGGCCGTGCGATCAATGACCTTTATCTTGACTATGTCTTCTAGCGCTCTGCGCTGGGATGGGGCTAACTCGGTGTTGGCGATTACAGTGTCTGCCTTTAGATCGCGAGCTAGCTCACGAAGCTCCTGGGCTTTGCCTTTTCCAAGGTAACTGGTCGGATCCGGCATCGGCTTTCTCTGCAAAACCCCGGCTAGCACCTGCGCTCCCGCAGTTTCAGCAAGCGCAGCCAGCTCACGCAGTGAATTCTCTGCCTGTTCAAGGGTTCCCTGCCCCCAAACACCAATCAGGATGACTTTCTCAATTCGAAGTTTTCGGTACTCAACTTCACTGATGTCTTCTAGTTCGGTGGAGAGGCCAGCAACGCGCCGAAGCGACTCACGCTCTTCCAACTCCAGCTGATCGCCGTCATAGTCATTGGGTGCACTGGCACCGCGGCGCAGAATTCTTTGTAGGGTTGTCTCGTTTTCCATCTGAGATAACCCTACGCTCCAATAGATTGGTCGAGTGAGTAATGACCACTATTTCACCGCCAACCCACAGGCAGACCTGCTTACTAAAAGCGTCAGCTTTGAGGTTGCTGGTGAAACTTTGACGCTAACTAGCAGCTCTGGCACCTTTAGCAGCAATCGCCTGGATAAGGGCACCTCAGTTTTATTGCAGCTCGCTGACTCTTTTCCCGAAAAAGGAAATGTCCTGGACCTCGGCTGTGGTTGGGGACCGATTGGTATCTCAATTGCCAAGTTGCGACCCGAGGTGACAGTGACCGGAATAGACGTGAATCAGCGCAGTGTTGAGCTTGCCAATCAAAACGCGCAAAAGCTTGGTCTGGATAATTTCAAAGCACTATTGGCCGATAATCTGCCGAAAGAGTCAAAGTTTGATGAAATCTGGTCAAACCCGCCAATCCGAATCGGAAAAAGCGCTCTGCACGAACTACTGGAAAAACACCTCGGCCAGCTCGCTCCCGGCGGCAGAGCCATGCTGGTTATCCAAAAACAACTTGGTGCAAAGAGTCTTTTTGAGTGGCTAGAAGAGAAATATCCAAGTTGGAAAATTAGCAAAGCTAGAAATGATCGAGGCTACTGGGTGATAGCGGTGGTTAGTTCTCCCACACACCACTAAAGCTAAGCTCCGCGGGCCCACTAATGGCTACTCGCTCGCCATCTTCCGCTGCGAACATCTTCACGGCGAGCTCACCACCTGGAACTCTTACCTGCCAGTTGTTTTGAGTTCCGCCAGCCCAGTGACGAATCGCAATGGCAGCTGCTGCAACACCGGTTCCACAACTCAGCGTCTCCCCCACGCCACGCTCATGAACTCGCATGCTCAAGCGAGCCACTCCCTCATCAATCAATGGATCATTCGGAACAACAAATTCGACATTGGCTCCCTCGGCCGGCTGCGGATCCAGCTCTGGGGCTATATGCAGCTCCAGCTCCTCTAATTCGCCAAGATCAGCTAGTGCAACCACGACGTGCGGGTTGCCAAGATTGACATGAAGTCCTGGCCTTGCCACCTTAAGGCCAAAGCTTCGAACCAGAACTTCTTCTTCGTTGATTTTCCATCTACCCAAATCAACTGCAAATCCGCTTGCGGTCTGGGTCAAATCCTTAATGCCGGCTCGCGTGGCAATTGGCAGGGTGCTGCCTGACTCAAATGAAACCAAGTTGCTTTCAAGCAGGTAGCGAGCAAACACCCGGATGCCATTTCCGCACATCTCAGCCTTTGAGCCGTCTTTGTTTCGATAATCCATGAACCATTCAGCAGCTGGCTCATCCTTGAGCAAACCCTCAACTTCACTTCCCTTGGTGGGTCTCGCGATGATTAGGCCGTCCGCTCCTACCCCAAAGTGACGATCACAGATTTTCCGTATTTCTGACTCTCGCAGATCAAGTTGTCCAACGGTATCGAGCAGCAAGACGAAGTCATTGCCAGTGCCGTGGCCCTTGGTGAACTGAAGACTCATCACTACAGCCTAACTAGCTTGAGCGCTTGCTCGAGCAGGTTCTGCTCAGGGTTGAGCCAATGGATTCGCTTGTCTCGGTTGAACCAGGTTCTTTGCTTTTTGGCGTAGCGAGTGGTGAGGAAAACAGTCTCTTGCTTAGCCTGCTCTTCGGATAGCTCTCCATTGAGCTGGGAGATAGCCTGCTTGTAGCCGATGGCAACAGCGGCGGTGGCAGAGAGTTTGCCAAAGCGCTGCAGAAGTTCATCGACCTCAGTCACTAATCCTGCTTGCCACATCAACTCAACCCTTCGCTCAATCCGCCGTGCCAGATCCTCTTTCGGAACATCAATTGCAAGCTGCAGCGTAGGTCTTCGATATCTGGGCTCGGGCAGGGATGAAGCAAAACTCTTCCCGCTAAGCATCACTACTTCCAAAGCTCGAATAACTCGCCTTCGATTGGCAGCCGGAATCTTCTCAGCGGCAACTGGATCGAGTTTCTTGAGCCGCAGGTGCATGTCAAGTGCACCAACCACATCTGACTCAGCCTCAAGCTTGGCTCGCAAGGCCGGATCGGTGGGGGCAAACTCCAAGCTATCGAGCGCTGATGCTAAGTAGAGGGTGCTCCCGCCTACTACTAGTGCCCTGTTGCCCCTTGATTGAATCTGCTCCAATGTCTCATCAAACATCACCCGGTATTCAACTGCGGTGATGTCGTTTATGGGGCTAACTACTGAAATGAGGTGATGTGCAATGCCCTGCATTTCCTCGAAAGACAGCTTGGCCGTTCCGATGTCCATTCCCTGGTACAGCTGCATCGCATCAGCATTGATAATTTCAAAGCCGCCAATCGACTTTGCAATTTCAATCGCTAAATTGGATTTACCGCTCGCCGTTGTCCCAACCAGGGCAACTATTTCAGACACGTTTTGCTCTAATCGGAATGCCCAGATTAACTTTGCCAGTCGAACAGGATTCAGCGGCTGCACGGTCTGAGGCATCACCGCCAGCAGTCCTGCGAAGCTCATACTTCGAACCGGCAACAGAATCGGCAATCAAGAAATATGGTGCGGCCCGGCTGATTTGGACATTGACCAAATCGCCAGGTCTAGGACTCTGCTCTCCTGCAGGAACTTCAAAGTGGACAAGGCGATTATCTCTGGCGCGACCGGTCATTCGGTTCGTGTTGCTGTCTTTGCGGCCCTCGCCATTAGCAACTAACACCTCTACCTCACGACCAATTTGCTTTTGGTTCTCCTGCCAGGCAACCTCATTGACAACTTCTAACAGGCGCTCATATCGCTCTTGCACAACTTCTTTTTCGATTTGATTTGGCATCTCAGCTGCGGGTGTTCCGGGACGCTTGGAGTACTGGAACGTGTAGGCCATCGCGAACAGAGACTTTCGGACAACGTCGATAGTTTCCAGAAAATCCTCTTCGGTTTCACCCGGGAAGCCAACGATGATGTCGGTTGTGATCGCAGCATTGGGGATTTTTGCGCGAACATTCTCCAAAATATTTAAGTAGCGATCTGATCGATAACTTCTCTTCATTGCCTTCAGGATCGAATCAGACCCTGACTGCAGAGGCATGTGCAGCTGCGGCATCACATTGTGAGTCTCCGCCATGGCATCAATCACATCGTCTGTAAAAGCGGCTGGATGTGGAGAGGTAAAACGAACTCGCTCCAGACCTTCAATCTGGCCGCAAGCTCGCAGCAGCTTCGCAAATGCCCCGCGATCGCCAAACTCAACCCCGTAGGTGTTCACATTCTGACCCAGCAGGGTAACCTCAATCACTCCATCAGCAACCAGCGCTTCGATTTCGGCGAGGATGTCACCGGGCCGTCGATCTTTCTCCTTTCCACGCAGCGAGGGAACGATGCAAAACGTGCAGGTGTTGTTGCAACCAACCGAAATGGAAACCCAACCGGCGTAGGCATTTTCGCGCTTGCTAGGCAATGTGGAGGGGAAAACCTCTAGCGACTCAAGAATCTCAATTTCTGCCGACTGATTGTGGCGAGCCCGCTCTAGCAGAACCGGCAGAGAGCCCATGTTGTGGGTGCCAAAAACGACATCCACCCACGGAGCTTTCTTCTGAATTAGGCTCTGGTCCTTTTGAGCAAGACAGCCACCAACTGCGATTTGGAAATCGGGGTTCGCCTCTTTGCGGGGAAGCATTGTGCCGAGATTGCCATAGAGCTTGTTGTCGGCGTTTTCGCGCACAGCACAGGTATTGAACACGACCAGATCCGGATTGTCATCTACAGCCGGCACATACCCCGCCGATTCGAGCAGACCAGAAATACGTTCACTGTCGTGAACGTTCATTTGGCAGCCGTAGGTGCGGACTTCGTAAGTTAGTGGCATTGCATAGGGATTTTACCCTTGCTTTTCGGCCCAGCGCACTGCCGCTGTCACGACCGCCGATGGAAAGCCCCTTCGCATCAAAAAGCCGCTCAGCCTGCGATAGCGAACATCTGGGGCGAGCGACAACATGCGCTGAATTCGCCTGGTGGCGAGTTGATTGGCCAACTCCTGCTGCTCCTGCTGGCTAACCGCCCCGCAGACTTCCTCGATGATCGTGTTCGCGACACCCTTCTGGCGAAGCTCTCTGGCAATCAGTTTGACGGCTTTTCCCCTGGCCAGGCGAGCGGCCAAAAATCCGCGTGCGTAGGCGGCATCGTCAATTAGTCCAGCGCGCAAAAAATCCGCGATGGCCCAGTCGATGAGATCCGGTGGAATTTCTCGCTTGACCAGAACTTCGCGAAGCTGATGTTCGGTTTTAGCGGTTCGCGTTAGCTGGTGAAGCAGTATGTTCTTGGCACGCTTTTCATTCTTTTTTTCGCTGATCGGCATTGGGAAAACTAAGCGTCGTTAGCAGCCTTGGCAGTCTTTGGCTTGGCTTCTTCCTCGACTGGCAAATCTGCAACTGCGCGCGGTACACCCACGCCGAGTTTGATCTTGATCTTCTGCTCAATCGTGTCAGCCACAGCTGGATTTTCCTTCAGGTAGCGTCGAGAGTTCTCTTTGCCCTGACCAAGCTGCTCACCCTCGTAGGTGTACCAAGCACCGGACTTCTTGACTATGTCCTGCTCGACACCAAAGTCGATTAGGCCTCCCTCGCGAGAAATTCCCTCGCCAAACAAAATGTCGAACTCGGCTTGTCTAAATGGGGCAGCTAGCTTGTTCTTTACAACCTTGACTCTGGTTCTGTTTCCAACCGAGTCCTGTCCGTCTTTCAAAGTCTCAATTCGGCGAATGTCTAGTCGCACCGATGCGTAGAACTTCAGAGCCTTACCACCAGCGGTGGTCTCAGGTGATCCAAAGAAGACACCGATCTTTTCGCGCAGCTGGTTGATAAAGATTGCTGTGGTCTTGGTTTGGCTTAGTGCTCCGGTTAGCTTTCTAAGCGCCTGTGACATAAGTCTTGCCTGCAAACCAACGTGAGCATCGCCCATCTCGCCTTCAATTTCAGCTCTTGGAACAAGTGCTGCGACAGAGTCGATAACGATGACATCGATTGAACCTGAGCGAATGAGCATGTCGGCAATTTCCAGTGCCTGCTCGCCTGTGTCAGGCTGACTGACCAAAAGTTCATCAATGTTGACGCCTAGCTTTTTCGCATACTCAGGATCAAGCGCGTGCTCTGCGTCAATAAAAGCTGCTACGCCGCCAGCACGCTGCGCATTGGCAATGGCATGCAGTGCAATGGTGGTCTTTCCAGAGGATTCAGGTCCATAGACCTCGACGATGCGGCCCTTTGGTAGTCCGCCGATGCCAAGTGCGACATCCAGGGCAATTGAGCCGGTCGGGATTGATTCAATTGGGGCTCGCTCCTCACTACCCAATTTCATGACCGAGCCCTTTCCGAACTGTCGGTCAATCTGAGCTAGGGCGGTTTCTAGCGCCTTTTCGCGTTCTGAAGCTGTTGGCATTGCGTCCTCGTTTCCTCTGTTTTTAGCCATGCTCCAGAAGCTAGCTGGCAGCTCTGACACTTTGGGAGGAATCCAACACGCTGTGGATAACTCGTTTGGTGCTCAAGTTGAGAAAACTCTAAGCGTTCGAACAAAATTTCGAATAATCTCAGTCGGCGTGTCTTGGGGTCTTATTTCTACCCTGCCAGCGCTCCTGTGGAATCGCCAGCTGCTGACAGATGGCCAGCCAAACAGTCTTTGGGTCCTCGCCCGCATCCAGCAGCTGCTTGGGGGTCTGATCGGCCAATTGGTCTAATCGAGTGTCAGATAGCACTACCTGGGCGAATTTATCGCCAAACTCGTCTTCAACTAGCTCGAAAAAGCGGCTTAGCTTCACTGCCTAGAAAACAGGTCAGATTCAACTGTGAAGTCGTCCGGCAGGGTGTCTGGGATGAAGGTGTCATCGATGTAGATACCCTCAGCCGTTGCCATTCGCTCGGAAACGTCTCGCAAAACCACCGACAATGGGACTTCCAGGGCCTCGGCAACAGATGCCAGGATCTCCGAAGAGACTTCCTTCTGGCCGCGCTCGACCTCTGATAGGTAGCCCAGAGCCACCGATGCCTTGGCAGCGACCTGACGCAGGGTCTGACCCTGTGCCTGACGGTGCTGGCGCAGAACATCGCCAATCTCTTGTCTCAGTAGTAACAAGTTTCCTCCTGGGGCTCTAATTTACCCCCTGCTGGGGACAAAGATAGGGCCAACTGCTGAATGTTTCCTGATGTTAAACCTAGAACTGGCCTAACTCTTCCCGCAAAATCTCGATCGCTCGATCCACCGTCTTGGCCCGAATCTCGCCCCTGGAGCCCCCAAACCGCTCGGCGAAAACCTTGGTTCCCCGCTCGGAGCTCAGCCCCAAATACACCTCTCCAGGATCGTGCTGGCCAACGGAATCAGGCCCAGCAACCCCGGTGGCTGACAGGCCGATCACCAG
>JACCDI011671574.1_pt1 | contig 11277 bp, 10 predicted proteins | sample 7442791 | NCBI WGS metagenome assembly JACCDI01 (sample SAMN15323434, study PRJNA562643) | freshwater metagenome | isolation source: river surface water | place: USA:Blue River Watershed | collected 2017-08-15
ATACAATCATTAGGTTCTTGAGACTTGGTAGTATGATGTTATCTTGCAGCAGATTATTCACAAATGAGAGTGGTATAAATATATCCAAGGTCAACTCAGGCTATGAACAGGGCCCACAGGGCAATCCATGCATTGTTTGATAATAAAAAATGACTTTTGCTGATATCATATTCCAAATGAAAAGATGGAGGCCTGAGGCATGTGAACTTTGTATCTTGAGGATAATAGCTGTCATATCTGTCAAATGTATTGAGCTCATCAGAGGAAGCTATTTGTTGAAACAAAAAACACTTCAGATGTCATCCAATTTTTTGAAGTCTCCTGTAATACAGTCAGATATAGTCACAGTTCTTGGGATCTGTAACTTATATATTGTTGCCAGTTGAGGTATTGGTAACTGTCTAGGGTTTTATTTTTGTTGAGGGATGAACTACAAGAATCCAAATGATGGTATTGAGATATGGCAAGGGAGTAAAATTATCTTTGCACCTATTACCCTGAGTCTCTTTGTGAACACAGCGGCCTTGAACTTGGTTGAAGGGTTCTGTGGACCTAGAGTGAGAGTGGGAACAGCGATTGTCTCAATTGTGGCAATTGTCAGCATAGTAATTTTGGTCTTTGTGGTCACAAGCATGGAGCATGTGATTGTGATCGCTAGAACCAAGACAATTCAGAAAGCAACTTCTAGCAGATGAGCAATGTCAAATTCATCAATTATTCCTTCACAGTCTCTAGGATGATTGGTGGAAAATCCCATGGACTTCCATCTTCTAACAGTCTGGATTGCTCTAACATGGTGTTTACAGGATATCAACAAGATATCATATCCATCAGTGAAATAATGGCAACAATAGTTACCATACCAAGCTTTTTTGTCAACCAGTTCTTCTATGGGCAGGGGTACATTTTTGTCAGCAGCATCCTTCCCTTGGTTCACATCCTTGCCAACATGATTCCCACAGCCTCATGGGAGCATTATTTGTAAGCAGGCTGGTCCATCACATGAAAATCAGAAAGATGTTACAAGATCTTCAAGCATCAAATCTTCTAGAAAGAGTTTACTGGCTAAATGAACCTTTTGTGGTTTTTGGTAGAAAAGGAATTGAATGAAGGAGGGACCACTGTTAAAAATTGTTAGTTTATAATCAGCCTTTAGGTTCTAAAATAGCTACATGAGAACCATGAAGCAAACATTTGTACCTTTGGGGTCATACTATCAGATTTCTTCAGGCCTCTGCAGTGGTAGGAGACATCCTTGGCTTTGATGGAGTATTTGCCAGAATGGACTTTGTTTCAATATGTTTTAATGAACTTTGTTTTAATATGTTTTCATGACAATTTCAAAGTCACTTTTGTTCCAGATGATATTGATCATTGCCCCACTCTAGATTGTTATGCATTTTACATGCTTCCCTTCATTTGATTGTCAGGAGAATGTTCCAGCAAAGCACAATGTGTTTGTAGATACAATCTGAGAAATAGAATAATTCAATGAGCATCTTAGCAACAAGCATTTGACTGAATCTGTTTTGTCATCACCATAGACTTTGAGACTAGCTAATTTTTTGAGTCGGTGCCATTGCATTTTAGGACAACAGAGACATTTACAATGGTTGGATCATTTATGCAAGGGTCCTCATTGAAGATTATGTTCAATTAAAATTGCATTAGTTTGTCATGGTTTTTGTCTTAGTTGATAATGTCAATTGTTGTGAGATTTCAAAATTTTATCATACCAACAATGTCACATGACATTTCACAACATGTCAAATATTTTTTAGTGACATTAGTATTTTTGTAATGAAGATTATGGTGTAGCAACATCAAAATTAGAAAAAGACATGGAACTCCTGTGTATAATAGAAGCACTAGAACTCCTACATATATTACGAATATTTGTGCAAATTTAGTTTAAGGCAAAATGAAGAATATATATTGATGACTAAATAATATTATCATTAACAATAATGAAATAAATGTTTAGTAATACATAGTTGATATATAATTTAGAAATGAGACTTAAGCCTGAGCATCATAAAAGCACATCATAATTCTTCACCATCAAGATTAACAGGATCCCACAATTGATATTTGCTATTCCCTGAATCTGGATGTATAACATGAATTCCAGGAGCCTGTGCAGTTTTCTGAATCAATCCAAATGCAAGAAAAATAGTACCACCATTGTTTTTGACTCCTGAAACATCACCTTCCTTGCAAATTTAGTGCATGTGACCAGTGTCAGGTAAGGTGAAACTGAAATCCTTATATTTGTTATCAAACAGAACTTTTTTAACTGCTCCATTTTCATTTCATTGATGTGATCAATATATCTGTCTTCTCCAGACTGTTCCCACTCAGATAGACCGTTTTTCATCTTTAAGTTGCTTACATTAGCCTAGGATCTCACTGTACCCAATTGTAAGCCTCTTGGATTTAACATAGTATGACACAATTGTAAGGCATCAAGTAAAGATGGTGTCACATATAAGAGCTATCATTGGTTCCATTTGAAGTTAGGGACCTGCTAGGACAATATCCATAGGGACCAGTCTTGTTCCAGAAATGGTTGAATTCCACCCCAAAAGTGTCAAAGATGATTTCAAGGGAAATTGCAGATGCTTTTGGGTGTGGAATTGGTGGTAGCAATTACCTGGCCAACTGCTGTTCTTGTGTCTCTGCCCATTCTATCAGCATTATCCTCACAGATTATGGGTAAGATGGACTATGCCCAACCTGTGATTGCAAAATCATGACCAAAGTGCAAAATTGTCTAGTCACATGACAAATCATTGGCTTTAAAAAAAACAATGATAAATGTTAAAAATCTCACCTTTCATCAGAGTCAATGTCATTTTAGTCAACAACAAATTATTCCATTTCTCTTTTGAGCCAATTAGAGTACAGCTCTGGGACAGCCAAAATGATTGACAGATTTTTGAAAGCAGAATCAAAATAATGGTGCACAAAAATAAATATCATTGCAGGTTGGTTGGAAACACAAAACCTTAACACCTTCAGTGCAAGAAAGAGGGCCCTTAAAAGACAAAAAATGCCTTCCAGAAAATATCAAATGACAAGAAAAACCTTGGTAATTTTAGCTCCACTGTCAAAGGCAGCCCCATGAGCAGTTGTCTTCATTGCTTGTTTCAGATGTAAAAATTGACGACCTTGTGCCAGCTCCTTGCAAAAGATCTATCCTTTTTTGATCATTAAGGGTAATTGCTTGGGCCATCAATCAGATATGGATACCATGATTTGCTCCTCTACCAAACATATTATATATCCAGTATATTTTCAGAACAAGACACTGCAAAGGCATTAGCATTAATTAGAATAAGTAAAAATATAAAAAGCATACATGCCATTATTCCACCAATCGTGGAAAGATCACTAATAGTAGAGTCAGAACCTATTCTCATCCAGGGAAACATATTGCCTGTGGAAAGTATGCATGTAGAATTTGCATGGATTTTTGATTATTTGCTTGTCTTTCATGTAAACTACTGCTTCATGTAGTAGATTTTCTGATATACATACCCCTCAAAAATCAATATTTTTAGGTTAACCCATGTATTATGATTGCAAGCTTTATCCTCAAATTCAGTGATGTAAAAAACCATATTGCTACCTTTATAACTTCTTAGGTATTGCTTGGTCAGGCATAAATTGTTTGATTTGTGGAGAAGCAAATCATGCTTAAAAGTAGTTTTTGACTGTTTTTTCACACTTATAAGAGATAAGAGATGACCAGATGATATCCCTTGCTCTCAGTTTGAATAAAATATGTCAGTAATTTTTATCTATTCCTAACCCTGTGCTATTTTTTAAAGTTCGCACTAACAAACTGCCATACAGTGAGTTTTAAACACCTAAATCATTGGTGCCTTGTTGGATTGATACACCCTGTTGAATTTTGATAGATGCAATAGGCCACTTACTGACATGTACCTGGTTCTAGTGCATGATACAATTCAATATCCAAGAATATCTTATTTTGATCTCCAAGGAACAAATCAGAACATTTCAATAATCCTAACTAAAGGTCATGCTGAGCCAGGTATCAACATGCATGTAAAGGTTATGACACACGGGCCTGTTGTAGTACTTAGTTCATATCAAGAGTTGATGTATGCAACCTGTATGGATAGAGGAATTAATCTTCTGACACACTATGGACCATACGTTCAATGTGCACATCCATCATGGTAACCCTACACATTCTATAAGGAACATTAGCATCTGCATTATATTATATGCACCAATACAGGTGTATTGTGTACCACTGAGAGAGTGTACCAATCTTATGACAATATTGATGGTATCGCCAATACATAGGAATAAAAAGGAACCAACTCTATTGATGCAAATGGAACCCAATTCATTTAATACTAAATCCTGTGATTTATTCAAAGAAACAATGTTTTAGATCCCAGCAATTTTTAACAACATATGAGTGATGGTTGCAAAAATGTTCATGACACATTTGCAATATGAATATCAATGGCTATTAGTAATAATATCATTGGAGCAAAATGTCATGGTAATTTGAAACAAATAAAGCTATCAAACAAGTATCTAAATGTAAATTTGTACTTTAACAAGATTTACTTTGTGAATATCTGATTTTCATCTAGAAATTATATTGTGAGCTGCCACTGACATTCAAAGTTTGTGCAGTGACTGAATTTATACTGATTGAAGATTCAGCTTTGACTTAATTGCCCTTAGAGTATTAGTTGCATCATACATCAAAAAATTTCATATGCACATTTGCACTCAATTGAGTAACAGCAGTGATTTTACCACTATGGTAACAATAATAAAATAGAGGCAACACTTTTAATCATTTTCATCATTATTAATACACAGGAAACATTTTAAATGTTACAGCAACAATGTTAATATTGCAACAACATCAATGCCATGGATAAAATGTCTTTAATCTTGATGCTTTGTAGAAAAACAAACAATGACTTCATTTATCACTATCTATCAATTTTGTTTGAATATATCCAACCTGATCTCATTTCCAATTGTTTAGTCTTTTTAAATATCTTATACGTTCATGCCCACATGAGCAACAAATTTATCATTTTTTCACCACCAATTCTTGCAAAAATGAATTGCGGCTAAAGTCACAGTAAAGTAATTTATTGGCACGGATAGGTTTCACTTTGTAATGCTATTCATATTTATTTACAATACCATAAATGTAAGAATTAGTATTGCTTGATTAATAATGAGCTTTTCCATGATAACATTACAATCACACTTCAATTAAACCTGTCAATATACCCATTTGCATTGCAAAGATTTTTCATGTCAATCGTGCCACTGGGAAGAATGAGAAGGAAAGATGGTCCTACAGTTATAGTGGTCATGTATGATGTAGAAAATGAATTGTCACCATCTTCATTCCTTTTGTGTAATGCAATAAATAATGACTTGATTTCATTGTTGTACTGTTTTCATGCATCTTTATAGGCTTGATTGATACACTTGTCACTTGTTTTCTTCATTTTATTATAATACCAAACTTTTGTTGTACCTCTGCTTTTCAGCTTCCCTCCAGTTATCTCCAAAAGGATGTTCTTTTTTCTTTGATTTGTTTCAACCACTTTGGTTCAACTTTCCTTGATTTTTATTTTTGTATGTGCTCAATGTCCTATACTTGCTTTGTTCAACCCCCTTATGTCATCATAAAATGTGGATATCAATCCTTCAAACCTTGTTTTGTAAGGCTCTCCCTATCCTGATGCTTCATTTCAAGAGCATTTGTGTCCATCTTACTATATTATCCTTCAACATTGTCATGTTAAATGCTGCATAACTGATGATAATAACATCAAAGATATAAACATTTATTGTCTGTTGGAAGTACTTCTTGATGCAACATTTTCCATTTATTATTGCAGGTAAACCTCATCACAAAAGAAACATAGCTTTGCATGGCATGAATATTTTTTGAAAAGGAGACATTAAGTCCATCGAATTTGATGGTTTGAAAATGGTCCACTCTGTAGTCATTAATTGAAATAAATGCAACAAAAACGAATTGTAATAATGAATAATGATAAACATTTATCAAGATACACCCAGATATTTTTCCTCAAACTTTGCTGTTGCATTATCAGTCAATATAATACTTTTTTATTAACCATGACAGTCAGGCTGCTGTATCAATGATGACCCTTTCAAAGTTACAGTGTGGCACAATGCTTCTGGTACTGTACTATATACATTGGATTCAGGATTCTTGGAGCTTGAATTATTTACCTCCCAGCATCATTCACATAATGATGATTCCCACTGTCTTTATCAAACTTTGTCATTTCCTTTCTATTACCTCCATGTACTGCCCCTGAAAAATCAAATACAGTCTTTCTTTTTCTGATTTTGCCTTTCTATGATATCTTCAGTTCTCTTCTCTCTAATCTCATATTCAAGTGCTTAGTATCTTTTGATACATATCTCTTTTTCATTGCTTAAAAATTGAATGAACATGTTATCACTTGATGTGAATGTGGTGTGATTGTGTCTGGTCTCATGACCATACTGGAATTCCAAGGAGTGCCATTTACCAATTGCAACAGGTCAATGATCTAAATGCTTGTCCTAGTTCTGAGACTGACATCTCTGTTATCTTCCTTGACATTGAGTGATGTAAACGAGTTAAGTCAAATATGAATGGAGTACACTAGCTGGCCAATCATATTCACTGATGTTTGTGAAGAAATTTATCAAGTATTGAAACCATGAACAGAAGTTATGGTTTAGTGCATGGTTATTTTTATAGAAATTATACCAGGGGAGTGTAAATTTGTCTTTTCCATTCCTATATGAATCATATGATGTTCCACCATTGAAAGGCATGTTACTCTTCCAATAAAATTGTAGTGAAATCAACTTTAATAAGCATTCTTGTAGTTGGGATAGGATTCCAGTCCCAATCTTCAGGGATGCCCAATTTTGCAATAAATGCTTAACAGTATGCAGGATATGAAATTACTGTTATGTTCACAAAAGAACACATGACATATTTTGTGAGTTGCCTCATTTGTAACTCCTAATTACTATGATATAATACAATCCAACATGCAATGAACATGAGAGGAATCTTTATAGAAACTGATTTTTCGGTCACTTTCTGAGTGATAGATCCTTGATTAATCACAGATATGCTGCAGGATTTAGATTGATGCAATAAAAACAATGCCAAATTTATTCAATTACTTGCAATACTTCTGTCCATGAAGATTTTTCCATTGGTCCTATGGTTTTCAATGGCTATGCTGCTGTGTGTTCTATGTTATTGACAAATACCAGCCTAGTAGTGGAATACAAGCCATTTGTCAAAAATTAATAGACAAAAAATCCTCAAAGAGTTAGATTGCTGTAACATTTGATGCCATTGAGGGGAATGGGGTCATGTCACATGATATTAGAACAACAGATAATGCTTAGTTTACTTTTCAAATCATTAAACAAATATGACACTGCTGCCACATACGCTGTTTACACAAATTCATCTGCTAATCATGTTTGGAAACATCTATATGACTTGAAACTATAAAATGACTTGATAGGCTAGTTTTTCTATCTGAGATTGATTGGAAGCATAATGTTAGGCAATCAATGAAAGGAGAACTTAAGAAATAGTTGTGCATTTTGGCGTCTACTGACACCAAGCCAATCAACTCCATTGTTGGACTTCTCAGTTGAGCAAGTTTTCATGCCATGCTTTGGTTTCAAGAGTATGTTGTAATTAATTCTTCACAACAATGACTTGATGCAAGAAGACAATTAAATTGGTGGACTTGACATTTTTCTAGAAAGGGTGACAAATAGAGAATTTGTATGTATGGTGACATTTACACTGGTGAACTCTATCTTGTTTCTGTTAGAAAATTTTGTCATGGAACAAGGGACTTCCAGCTTCCCTTTTATGACAATACTCATTCTGATTTTTCATGAGCAAAAGCAACTTTTCCCGTAATGTTCACTGTTGTAATTTTCAATAACAATGAAGATACCTTCCTGAACTTGGAGATGTTTTGGTTTTGTTCAAAATGTGGACCATCAGAAGTAGAATTCAAGGAAGGCATCTGCTCAAGGACCAACATAAGTACCTAAGAAAAATAATTGAGTGTGTTTGTCTTGTAAATCAAAAAGGTTAAATATACATACCAATATCATGGGAAGAGATATGGTACTGAAACCTTTGATTAACTTTGTCATTAAAGATGCATGAGGAAATAATGAGCTGCAAGGTCACTTCGACCACGATGGAAAATTCAGAACACATTACGTAATGAGACTTAAAATATGATTTTATGACAATAGATATCATTAATATACACCATGAGCATATCATGGTTCAGGAAGTTAAAAATCAGAAATAGTGTGAAGACTAGTGTGGAAAAGTGAAGGACATATCAAAAATATCAAAAATTAATGCTTTTGACAATCAACATCAATGGTAGACACAGAGAAAGAATTTCATTGGATTGTATCACCAGATGGACCACACTCCTTTGGAAGTGGTCTTTATGAAACACTGCTTGATACAAGGCATAGTATTGTTGATGTTGGGAAAAACAAGATGAGCAAAAAGAGAGGACTTGTGAGTTGAAAAAACATGGAGACTGCTACAAATTTACGTCTTAACCAAGTATTTTCAAGAATCTGTCAAGTTCTGAAAAAACTTCAACAATTGTCCCAGAGACCACACTCTGCAAATGATTGAGAAATATCTAGACAAAATCCCCATTTCATGCATCCAATTTCAATCTTCAAGCTGTCACATGAAATTATGAAATAAAGCTCATCAAAATTTATTATAATTTCAATGACAAGTCTGTTTGTGATTTCAAAATGAACAATTTTATCACAAATTAAGGCTTTCCAAAAGTAAAATATACATTATGTTCTTGAAAATTAATCAGCCCATATCATTAGGAAGACTTTCCACAAACATCAAGTGGAAAGATGAAGAAGAACAAAATGAACATTAATGGTGACAGTTATTTCAAAGCTGCAATTGTAAAATATGTAACAGAATTTGGCTACAGTTGCTGGTTTACATGAAATGAATGAAAAAGTGACAATAAGAGAGGATTAACATATTATACAAATCCAAGCATTGTAGTCAAAGAATGTTGTGATTTTTTGGTTGATTAAGGATGCCATGTGTCCTGCCTGTATTCATGGGTTTTTCAAATGGATTCAAGTGGTGTAACAACAAAATGTTGAATTAAAAATGAGGGGAATCGTTTTGGAGAATTTGAAACAACAACTTCACAGAAAATTCAACTTTTCTTGGTGTACATGCACAAAAAATAACTGAGTTATGACAAGATGAATAAAATTTTGATTGTCATTTTGATTTTGGGGGGACAATTAGAATCATGATGTCATTGAAGAACAGGATATTGTTGACCTGGTAACAACAGATCCAATATGGATGAGAGAACTATTTTATACTATTTGTCCACATTGGCAATGGGAACTGATAGTTGTGGTGGGCAAAGTACTTAGGACTGCATGATATTACTACTTAATATAATTTCTCAGTGGACAAGTTCTGGTTCAAAGTTTTCTATCTGCAGATTTCTTGATGGTAAAGTTGCTTGATGACAATAGTCATCTGTAACTTTACAATGTGTTGCAAAGGAACAAACTGTTTGAGACTATCTTCTTCAAATGAAACGTAAAAGTAGTATCTCTAGGAATGTGATGATGATACCAAAGGTATGTCTTTTGTACCATATGGTGGGATTTACCAACATATAATTAAGCAACACTTGCTTTAAAGGTGTGCCAGAGTTTCTGTAATTCATATCTAACAATAGATAAAAATCAAATATTTGCAGTGTTTTGTATTGAAACATCAAATTGCGATATAATCAAGTTTAATCAAAATGTATTTTAACATTCAATTGATAACAATAATGAAAATAAATGAACATAAATGAACATAAATGACCAAACTTATCTTACTTAATGACATTGTGAATGTGAGATTTATGCTTATTACATATTTTGTAAAAATGAACTGCAATTTTTTAAGTTTGGTGTAAACTATGAATATTTTTCTTCAACTTCAAAGGTATGGAATTGTGTATTCCCATTTTCTATTAGAATCATATAGAGATTTGCAAAATGAACTGAGGAAACCACATTTGCATTGAGTTCAAGAATAAATTAAAGTTGATTATCATGAATCTCATTACCAGAAACTGTGGTTCAGATACACACTGATGAGTATGGGAAATGACAGTATCCAATGCCTATTAATGACTTTATGCATCAAAAGAAAATAATGGTTATATAATGACAAAGAGGTATTTTGTGTACACTTAATATTTTTATGAGGAAATTATCATAGACAGAGTGCTACTATTTCTCACTTTCATAACACATATTCATGTTTGTTTTTATTTCCCCCATTGTATCCAATGATTAAAGGAGAGAGCAACAATATAAAATTAGATGCTTTGGACCACTTCTGTTTGGAGATAAAGAAATGAGATACATACATGGATCTTTGTCAACTCATTGCAAAACCTATATCTTAATGAGAAAATTATAAAGAACAGTAAAGCAGATGATGAAGAGAATTTGTCAAAGGTGTAACAAAAAAAGAAAGAAATATGTGAAACAGTGAATGAATTCCATGAAGAGATGAAAAATCATATTTGACATAGGACAACACTCTCACAGAAAGGATAGAGGAAGAAGAGAAAGGGGATGTGGATCGAAACAACAAAGAAATACAAAAACATTCCATTGAAGGATGATGAATTGTTGTGATCAAGGAAAATAAATTGGAGTTTAAAGTATGACAAAGGAGATTGATGATATCAAGACTTGGACCTTGGAGCTGTGTGTGGAAAAAAAATTAGGCTTTATTTGAGATAAAATGACAAATACAAAGCAAAACCTGGATTTATTAGGGATGAATATTTACAGTTGAAATTGGATGACAACAGAAAAAATTTCAGGAAGAGCATATGATAAAGAAAGTTGTCAGACACAACAATGATCATAAATATGCAGCAATATTGTTTGAAATCAATCAAAATTATGTATGAGGTTGGTATGTGCAACATGATATCATTGGACCATGCATTATGACTATTTATCCCCTAACGTCCGGCCGTTATCCTGTCACCTCATGACAGGTTAACGTGAGCGTTTTTTTTCGCGTAAAATCGAGAATTATCAAGCAAAAAACACAAAAATATCTGCCAAATTTTGTTATCTTTGACTGGC
>JACCDI011722011.1_pt1 | contig 11277 bp, 10 predicted proteins | sample 7442791 | NCBI WGS metagenome assembly JACCDI01 (sample SAMN15323434, study PRJNA562643) | freshwater metagenome | isolation source: river surface water | place: USA:Blue River Watershed | collected 2017-08-15
CATCAGCTTGCCGAGGCCGGTCGCCGTCGCGACGGCGCGCCGGCCATCGTCCTCCCGGGTGACGTCGCAGCGCACGAACACCTGGCCGAGTTCCTCGGCGACGGCCTGTCCGATCTGGCCGTCGTAGGCGGCGACGGAGGCGGTGGAGATGACGCAGCCGCGCTCGCCGGTGGACTCGGGCTCGTTCTTGCACATGGCCTCGGCAGCCAGGCGGGTCATGTTGAAGGTGCCGATCAGATTGACCTGGATCACCTTGGTGTAGAGCGCCAGGCTGTGCGCACCGTTCTTACCCACGGTCTTTTCCGCGGGCGCGATGCCAGCGCAGTTGACCAGGCCCATCAGCTTGCCCATGGACACCGCCTTGGCGACGACCGCCTGGCCGTCCGCCTCGCTGCTCACGTCGCACTTGACGAAGGCGCCGCCGATGTCCTTGGCGACCTGCTCGCCCTTGTCGACCTGCATGTCGGCGATGACGACCTTGCCGCCGTTGGCCGCCAGCATGCGGGCGGTGCCCTCGCCCAGGCCCGAAGCGCCGCCGGTGACGATGAAGACCTTGCCTTGGATGTCCATGGAATGCTCCTGAAGGGGAATTGACGTTGACGTAAACGTCACATTATGGCGGTCTTCGGTGGACGGAAAAAAGCCCGGGCGGAGCCGGGCTGTCCGGGCCGCGACTGGGCGCGGCCCCTCAGGGGATGGCGGGATTTACTTGAAGCCGACGCGGTCCAGCATCTGCTGCACCTTGACCGCGTTGGCGCCCACGGCGGCCAGCGGGATGGTCTCGGCCTTGAAGTCGCCGCCGCTCATGGCCTGCAGCGCCGGGTTGGTCACCTTCACGCCTTTGGCGGTGGGCCACTCGTTGTTGCCGTTGGCGAAGTAGTTCTGCGCCTCGGGGCTGGCCAGGTACTCCAGGAACTTCACCGCGGCAGCGGTGTTCTTCGCGTGGCGGGCGACGGCGCCGCCGGCGATGTTCAGGTGGGTGCCCCAGCTGGCCTGGTTGGGGAAGACGACGCCGACCTTCTCCATCAGCGCCTTGTCGTCCGGGTTGGTGGAGCGCATCAGGCGTGCGATGTAGTAGGTGTTGCTCACCGCGACCTGGCATTCGCCGGCGCCGACGGCGCGGATCTGGTCCGTGTCGCCGCCCTTCGGGTCACGGGCCAGGTTGGCCACCACGCCCTGCAGCCACTGCTGCGCGCGGGCTTCGCCCAGGTGCTCGGTGACGGCGCCGAACAGCGAGAGGTTGTAGGCGTGCGAGCCCGAGCGGATGCAGACCTTGCCCTTGTTCTTGGGGTCGGCCAACTCCTCGTAGGTGTCGACGTCTTCGCGCTTGACCTTCACCTTGTCGTAGACCACCACGCGTGCGCGGGTGGAGAAGCCGAACCAGGTGGTGCCGTCGGCGCCGGCGGCAGCGCGGTAGGCAGCGGGGATGGCGTCTTCCAGCACCTTGGAGCGGATCGGGCGGAACAGGCCGTCGACCTCGCCCTTGTGCAGGCGGGCGGCGTCGACCAGCAGGATCACGTCGGCCGGGGAGGCCGCGCCTTCGGCCTTGAGGCGGGCCAGGATGCCCGCATCATCGGCATCGACCCGGTTGATGCGGATGCCGGTGGCCTTGGTGAAGTTGCTGTAGAGCGCCTCGTCGGTCGAGTAGTGGCGGGCGGAGTACAGGTTAAGGACCTGCTCCTGGGCATGGACGGGGAGGCTGCTGGCCAGCAGGAGGCCGACGGCGGCAAAGGCAAGGCGGGACATGGGACGCTTCTCCAGGGTTTGAACGGGACAGGACGTGATCATAAAGCAAATGATAACGATTCTCGTTAATATAGATCAAGAAGCGGCCATAAAAAAGCCCCGGCGGGTGGGCCGGGGCTGAAGGATCCCTGAACCTTGAAGGTGTCGAAAGGACCCGAGGAGACAACCTGAAGGACGTCCGCTGGGACGTCTGGAAATTCGTAACCGGCCCTGCCGTCAGGTTCCCGGGCAGGGCGCGCGGTGCCGGATCAGCGCTTGGCGCGGGCCGGGGCCTTGGCGGCGTTGACCGCGTTGGCGGCCACCGCGTTGACGGCGTGGAAGTTGGACTCGGCGATGTCGGCAGCCTGTTTGACAGCCTTCTGCACGGATTCCAGGGTGTTGTTGCCGGCAGCGACGGCGCCCTTGATCACGGCCACGGCGGCTTCGGTGCCGGCGGGGGCGTTCTTGGTGGCGTTGTCCAGGACGGCCATGAACTTCTTCTGCATGTCGGCGGCCTGGGACTCCAGGGTCTTGCCGAGGTCAGCGCCGGCGGACGAGGTGATCTCGAACAGGTGACGGCTGTAGGAAGCGGTCTTCTCGGCCAGCGGTTGCAGCTGGGAAGCTTGCTGGGCCACCAGGGACATCAGCTCCTGGGCGTCCTTGGCGGACATCATGGCCTTGGAGGAATCAGCCAGCTCGGACAGGGCGGCCTTGGAGGCGGTCATGTTCAGCTCGACCAGCTTCTCGACGCCTTCGAAGGCCTTGGTGGTCAGGCCGAAGAGGGTCTCGAGGTTGGCTTTGTGGGAGGCCAGGACTTGTTCGGGGGTCAGCATGAGGAAACTCCTTAGGTTTGAAAGAGGGTTTTCGGGGTTGCTGCTCGCCGGAACTGTCTTTTGTTGCGCTGCAGCATGGATCGAAGTATAGGGGCCGCAGGCTGGATTGCAAGCGGTTTTTGCTGCAACGCAACAAAATTTTCGCGGTCGTCGGGCCGCCGGCCAGCGAGGCGGCTAATAAATAGGAGTTAACGGAGACGGTATTCGGGACGTTCTGTACACCCTAGGTGTACGGGGTGTCCGCCAGGCGTCCCAGCGGACCGGCGGGTCATGGAGGCGCCGCGACAATGTGCGGATGCAGGTTTTCTACGCCACCCAGTTCGTCCTGAACCTGCCGCCCGGCCACCGCTTCCCGATGGCCAAGTACCAGATGCTGCGCGACCGGTTGCTGGCCGAGCGCCTCGAGGTGCGGCTGATGCAGGCCGAGCCGGCCTCCGACGGGGAGCTGGCGCTGGTGCACACCCCCGACTACATCCGCGGGATTGCCGATGGCTCGGTCGACCCGCGCATCGTGCGCGAGATCGGCTTTCCCTGGAGCCCGGCGATGGCCGACCGGGCGCGCCGATCGGTGGGCGCCACCATCAGCGCCTGCCGCGCCGCGCTGAAGGAGGGAGTGGCGGCCAACATCGCGGGCGGCACGCACCATGCCTATGCGGACAAGGGCGGTGGCTTTTGCGTGTTCAACGACGCCGCGGTGGCGGCGAGGCTGATGCAGGCGGAACACCGGCGCCGGCACGCCCGCCCGCTACGGGTGGCGGTGATCGACCTGGACGTGCACCAGGGCAACGGCACCGCGCGCATCTTCCACGGGGACGACACGGTGTTCACGCTGTCGATGCACGGCGCGAAGAACTTCCCCTTCCGCAAGGAGCCATCGGACCTGGACATCGACCTGCCTGATGGCTGCAGTGACAGCGAGTACCTGCAGGCCCTGGACGGCGCGCTGGACGAACTGCAACGGCGCTTCGAGCCGGGTCTGGTGATCTACCTGGCCGGCGCCGACCCGCACGAGGGCGACCGCCTCGGGCGGCTCAAGCTCACATGGGACGGCCTGGAGGCGCGCGACCGGCGGGTGTTCGACTGGGCCTGGCAGCGCCGGCTGCCGCTGGCCTTTGCCATGGCCGGCGGCTACGGCCACCGGATCGAGGACACGGTGCAGGCGCAGGTGAACACCTATGCGGTGGCCTTGCAGTACTGGCGCCGCTGGCAGAATGCCACGCGATGAGCGAGCGACACGAATCCCCTGCCGGTCCGCGGCCGCAACCGGAACCCCGTAGCACCTACCGGGTGTTTCGCCCGATCGGCACCCGCTGGTCCGACAACGACGTGTACGGGCACGTGAACAACGTCGTCTACTACAGCTGGTTCGACACGGCGGTCAATGGCTGGCTGATCGAGCAGGGGGCACTGGACATCCACCAGGGCGGCACCATCGGCCTGGTGATCGAGACGCAATGCAACTATTTCGCGCCGCTGGCCTTCCCGGACACGGTGGAGGCGGGGCTGCGCGTGGCGCGCATCGGCGCCAGCAGCGTGCGCTACGAGGTGGGCCTGTTCGCGCAGGGCGCGCCCACCACCGCCGCGCGCGGTCATTTCATCCACGTGTACGTGGACCGTGAGACCCGGCGGCCGGTGCCCCTTCCCGAAAAACTCAAGAAAACACTGGAGACACTCGCATGAACCCTTCCCAGGTGAGCACACGCGTCGAAGACCCGGGCAGCGTGGACGCGGCGATCGAGAGCCGCTTTTCGGCCCGCGCCTTCCTGCCGAGGCCCGTGCCTCGCGAGCTGCTGCAGGACCTCCTGCGCGTCGCCAGCCGCGCCCCCTCGGGTACCAACACCCAGCCCTGGAAGGTGTACGTGCTGCAGGGCCAGAGCCGCGATGCGCTGGTGCAGAAGGTCTGTGCCGCGCACGATGCGCTGCGCGCCGACCCGTCGCTGGCCAGTCAGTACGCGGAGGCCTACGACTACTACCCCGAGAAATGGGTATCCCCCTACATCGACCGCCGCCGGGAGAACGGCTGGGGCCTGTACGGCCTGCTGGGGATCGGCAAGGGCGACAAGGACCAGATGCATGCGCAGACGCAGCGCAACTTCCGCTTCTTCGATGCGCCGGTGGGCCTGATCTTCACCATCGACACGGTGATGGGGCGTGGCTCCCTGCTGGATTACGGCATGTTCCTGCAGAACATCATGGTGGCGGCGCGCGCGCGGGGGCTGCACTCCTGCCCGCAGGCGGCGTGGAACAACTTCGCCCGCATCATCCTGCCCCACGTCGGCGCTGGCGAGGGCGAGATGCTGGTGTGCGGCATGTCGCTGGGCTACGCCGACGAATCCGCGCTCGTGAACACCTTCCACACTCCGCGCGAGGGGGTGGAGCAGTTCACCCGCTGGCTCGATTGAGGGGGCCGCGATGATCCACCGACGCATCGCTCGCGCCGGCCTGGCGGCCTGCGCCCTGCTGCCGGGGCTTGCCCTGGCCGCTGATTTCGACGGGCGCCAGCTGTCGCCGGCCTGGGGCATTCCGTTCGCCGGCGTGCTGCTGTCGATCGCGCTGATGCCGCTCCTGGCGCCGAGCTTCTGGCACCACCACTACGGCAAGGTCGCCGCCGCCTGGGCGCTGGCCTTCCTGCTGCCGTTCGCCGTGATGTTCGGGCCGCAGGCCGCCGGGGTCGCCTTCGTGCACGCGCTGCTGGCCGAATACGTCCCGTTCGTGATCCTGCTCACGGCGCTGTTCACCGTCTCGGGTGGCGTCTACATCCGGGGCAACCTGCATGGCAGCCCGGGCCTGAACACCGCGATCCTGGCCATCGGGGCAGTGCTGGCGAGCTTCATGGGGACCACTGGGGCGTCGATGCTCCTGATCCGCCCTCTGATCCGCGCGAACGACAACCGCCGGCACAAGGCGCATGTGGTCGTGTTCTTCATCTTCATCGTGTCCAACGCGGGCGGCTCCCTCACGCCGCTGGGCGACCCCCCGCTGTTCCTGGGTTTCCTCAAGGGCGTGGAGTTCTTCTGGACGGTGCGCCACATCTTCCCGGAGACGCTGTTCCTGGTGGGCAGCCTGCTGGCGATCTTCTACCTGCTCGACACCTGGTTCTGCCGCCACCGCGAGGAGCTGCTCCCCGCCGACCCGACACCCGACACCCGCGGCATCGGCTTTGACGGCGCCCGCAATTTCTGGCTCCTCGGGGCCGTCGTGGGCCTGGTGCTCCTGAGCGGGGTGTGGAAGTCGCCGGTGTCCTTCGACATCGCCGGCACCGAAGTGGGCCTGCCCGGGCTGGTGCGGGACCTGGGGCTGGTGGCGGTGACGCTGGTGTCGCTGAAGGTCACGCCCGGTACGGTCCATGCCGACAACCAGTTCTCGTGGGCGCCGATGCAGGAGGTGGCCAAGCTGTTCGCGGGCATCTTCCTGACCATCATCCCGGTGATCGCGATGCTGCGCGCCGGCGTGGAAGGGCCGTTCGGCGCGATCGTGTCGGCGGTGACCCGCCCGGACGGCTCGCCCGACCCGGCGGCGTATTTCTGGGCGGCCGGCGCCCTCAGCTCGTTCCTCGACAACGCGCCGACCTACCTGGTGTTCTTCAACACCGCCGGGGGTGACCCGCAGGTGCTGATGACGACCCTGGCGCCGACGCTGGCAGCGATTTCGGCCGGCGCGGTGTTCATGGGCGCCAACACCTACATCGGCAACGCGCCGAACCTGATGGTCAAGGCCATCGCGGAGGACCGGGGCATTCGCATGCCCAGCTTCTTCGGCTACATGGCGTGGTCGGGCGCTGTCCTGATTCCGCTGTTCATCATCATGACCTGGATCTGGTTCCTATGAGCAAACCGCGCATCCTCGTGGCCCGCGCCGTCTTTCCCGAGACGATCGCCCGGCTCGAGCAACATTTCGACGTGACGCACAACCAGGCCGACGAGGTCTGGTCGAAGGAGACGCTCGTCGCGCAGCTGCAGGGGAAGGTCGGCGCGCTGACCACCGGCAGCGAGCGCATCGATGCGGCGCTCCTGCAGGCCTGCCCGCAGCTGCGGGTGTGCGCCAACATGGCGGTGGGCTTCAACAACTTCGACGTGGCCGCGATGACGGCAGCCGGCGTGCTGGCGACCAACACGCCCGACGTGCTGACCGAGACCACCGCCGATTTCGGCTTCGCGCTGATGATGGCCACTGCACGCCGTATCGCCGAGTCCGAGCACTACCTGCGGGCGGGCCGCTGGCACAAGTGGTCGTACGACATGTTTGCCGGCTCCGAGGTGAACGGCGCGACGCTGGGCATCCTGGGCATGGGCCGCATCGGCCAGGGCATCGCCCGCCGCGGCGCCCTGGGCTTCGGGATGCGGGTGATCTATCACAACCGCCGCCCGCTGGATGCTGCGACCGAGGCCGCCTGCGGCGCCCGCTACGTGGACAAGCAGACGCTGCTGCGCGAGGCCGACCACCTGGTGCTGGTGCTGCCATATTCCGCCGAGTCGCACCACACGATCGGCGAGGCCGAGATCGCACAGATGAAGCCGACCGCCACGCTGGTGAACATCGCGCGCGGCGGCATCGTGGACGATGCGGCGCTGGCCCGCGCACTGCGCGAGCGGCGCATTGCCGCAGCCGGCCTGGACGTGTTCGAGGGCGAGCCCAAGGTACATCCGGACCTGCTCACGGTGCCCAACGTGGTCCTCACCCCGCACATCGCCAGCGCGACGATCGCGACCCGCCGCGCGATGTCGGACCTGGCGGCCGACAACCTGATCGACTATCTGGTGCAGGGGCGTGCGCGTACGCCGGTGAACCCGGAGGTGCTGTCCTCGGAGCGCCGGCCTTGATGGAGTGGATCCTCGCCGCCCTGGGCGTGGCGAACCTCGCGCTGCTCGTGGTGCTGGCGCTGCGTAAGCCGCGGGCGGACGAGGGGCTGCGCGCCGAGCTCCTGGCCGCCAGCGAGCGGCTGGAGCGCGAGCTGCGGCGCGAGGTGGACGAATCGTCCCGTGGCGTGCGGCAGGAGCTCACGCACGGGCTCACGCAGTTCCAGGAGTCGCTGGTGCGGCAGTCGGCCGAGACCGCCCGCACGCAGAACGCGCAGATCGACACCTTCGGGCAGCAGCTGGCGCAGATGCAGAAGGGCCTGGCCGACACCCTGGCGCAGCAGCTGCAGGGCCTGAGCGAGGCCAACGCCCGCCGGCTGTCCGAGGTGCGGGGCACGCTGGAGTCGCAGCTGGCGCTGCTGCAGCAGAACAACGCCGCCAAGCTCGACGAGATGCGCCGCACGGTGGACGAGAAGCTGCAGTCCACCCTGGAGACGCGCCTGACCGAGAGCTTCAAGCACGTGGCCGAGCGTCTGGAGCAGGTGCACCAGGGGCTGGGGCAGATGCAGACGCTGGCCCAGGGCGTGGGCGACCTGCAGCGCGTGCTGACCAACGTGAAGACCCGCGGCATGTTCGGCGAGGTGCAGCTGGAAGCGCTGCTGGAGCAGGTGCTCACGCCGGAGCAGTATGGCAAGCAGATCGAGACCAAGCCAGGCAGCCGCCAGCGAGTGGATTTTGCGGTGCGCTTCCCGGGTCGCAGCGACGACGGCGGACCGGTCTGGCTGCCCATTGACGCGAAGTTTCCGCGCGAGGATTACGAACGGCTGCTGGAGGCGCACGACCGCGCCGATGCGGCAGCCGCCGAGAGCGCCGCGCGCGCGCTGGAGGTGAGGGTGCGGCAGGAAGCCAAGACCATCTCCGAGTCCTATCTGGCGCCGCCGCACACCACCGACTTCGCCATCCTGTTCCTGCCGGTGGAGAGCCTGTATGCCGAGGTGCTGCGGCGCCCCGGCATCATGGACATGCTGCAACGCGAGTACCGGGTGACGCTGGCCGGGCCGACCACGCTGCTGGCCATGCTCAATAGCCTGCTGATGGGGTTCCGCACCCTGGCGCTGGAGCGGCAGGCCTCGGAGGTGTGGAAGGTGCTGGGCGCTGTGAAGACCGAGTTCGAGCGCTATGGCGACTGGGTGGCCCGCATCAAGGAGCAGGTGCAGAAGGCCGCCGACACGGTGGACAAGGCCGAGACCCGCACCCGCCAGATGCGCCGCGCGCTGAAGGTGGTGGAGGCACTGCCCGAGGACCAGGCGCAGGCCCTGCTGCCGCCGGCGACGGAGCGCGACGACGACGATGGTGCCTGACGGCGGATCGCCCGCCCCCGCGGGCCGGGACGCTGGCGCCGTGGCGTCGACCGGTGCGCTTCTGTTCCGGCTGATCGCCGGACAGACCTTCCTGCATGCCTGCATGACCGGCATGCGCATGGCCGCGCCCCTGTGGGCGCTGCGCGCGGGCCACAGCGCCGCCAGCGTGGGCGCGCTGCTGGCGCTGTTCGCGCTGACCCAGGTGTTCCTGTCCCTGCCCGCAGGCCGCTATGCCGACCGCCACGGCCTGCGCCGCCCGGTGGGGCTGGCCGTGCTGGGCGCCGGTGCGGGTGCGCTGCTCGCCGCGGCCTGGCCGGTGTTTCCGGTGCTGTGCGTGTCGGCGCTGCTGGCGGGCGGGTCCGCAGGCGTTGCGGCGATCGCGCTGCAGCGGCACGTGGGCCGCGTGGCCCAGGGGCCGGCTGAACTGCGCCAGGCGTTTTCCTGGCTGGCGATCGGGCCGGCGGTGTCCAACTTCATCGGACCGCTGGCGGCGGGCCTGCTGATCGACCTCGCGGGTTTCCGCACCGCCTTTGTGGCGATGGCGGTGTTGGCGGCGCTGGCCTGGGCCTGCGTACGCGGCGTGCGTGAGCTGCCCGTGCCACCGGTGCCGGTGGGGCGCGCGGCCACCACCGCCTGGAGCCTCCTGCGCGAGCCGTCCTTCCGCCGCCTGATGGGGGTGAACTGGCTGCTGTCGTCCTGCTGGGACGTGCACACCTTCGTGGTGCCGGTGCTGGGGCACGAGCGTGACCTCTCGGCCTCGGCCATCGGTGCGCTGCTGGCGACGTTCGCCATCGCCGCGGCCGCCATCCGCGTGGTGTTGCCCCTGCTGGCGGCCCGTGCACGCGAGGGCCCGGTGGTTTTCGCGGCGATGGCAGCGACCGCGGTGCTGTTCGCCCTCTACCCGCTGGCCGGGACCGCGCTGACCATGGGCGTGTGTTCCGCCCTGCTGGGGGTGGCGCTGGGGTCGGTGCAGCCGATGCTCATGAGCACGCTCCACCAGATCACGCCGGAGCACCGGCATGGCGAGGCGCTGGGCCTGCGCCTGATGGCGATCAACGCCTCCAGCGTGCTGATGCCGGTGCTCTTCGGGGCTGCCGGGACAGTGGTGGGCGTGAGCGCGGTGTTCTGGACGGTCGGCGCGATGGTGGGGGCGGGCAGCCGCCTGGCGCTGCGCCTGCACCCCGGCGCCAGCCCCAGCTCCCGGTGAGCGGCCTCAGAGGCCGTAGAAGCCGCGGATGATGTCCCAGGCCTGCCGGGGTTCGTCGGCGTAGTGGAACAGGTTGACGTCGCTGGCGGAGATCATGCCCTCGTCGACCAGCACCTGGAAATCGATCAGGCGCTTCCAGTGCTCGGACCCGAACAGCACGATGGGCACCTGCCTGGCCTTGCGGGTCTGCACCAGGGTGAGCACCTCGAACAGTTCGTCCAGCGTGCCGAAGCCGCCGGGGAAGGCCACCAGCGCCTTGGCCCGCATCATGAAGTGCATCTTGCGCAGGGCGAAGTAGTGGAACTTGAACGACAGCGCCGGGGTGACGTAGGGGTTGGCCGATTCCTCCATGGGCAGCGCGATGGTCAGGCCCACGGATTCGGCGCCGCCCTCGTGGGCGCCGCGGTTGGCCGCCTCCATGATGCCGGGGCCGCCGCCGGTGCAGATGTAGAGGCGGTCGGCCGCCTGCTTGCCGGCGCTGTATTCGGCCACGAGCCGGCCGAAGGCGCGGGCGTTCTCGTAGTGGTGGGCGTTGCGCGAGAGGGTGCGGGCCTTGGCCAGGGTGGCGGTATCGCCGCCGGTTTCGGCGGCGGCCAGCAGGGCTGCGGCCTCCTCGCTGCTGCGGATGCGGGCGCTACCGAAAACGACCACGGTGTTCTCGATGCCGTGGGCCGCCTGGCCCAGGTCAGGCTTGAGCAGCTCGAGCTGGAAGCGGATGCCGCGGGTCTCCCGGCGCAGTAGGAATTCGGGGTCGACGAAGGCCAGTCGCGTGGCGTCCGGCTCCAGGGGCAGGCCGGCCTCGGAATGGGCGCGCAGGGTGGCCCACGCGTCGGCCAGGGGGGCTTGAAGCTTGCGTTGTTCGGTCATGGGCCGATTGTGGCCCCAAGCGGGATGACCCGGTCCATGAAAAAGGCTCCCCGTAGGGAGCCTTTCGTGCGCGGCGCGAGGGTGCGCCGGGGGCCGGGGCGTCAGACGCGGCGGCGGTATTCGCCAGTGCGGGTGTCGATTTCGACCTTGTCGCCCTGGGCCACGAAGATCGGCACGCCGATCTCGAAGCCGGTAGCGATCTTGGCGGGCTTGAGGACCTTGCCGGAGGTGTCGCCCTTGACGGCGGGCTCGGTCCAGGTGATTTCGCGCTCGACGCTGGTGGGCAGTTCGACCGAGATGGCCTTGCCGTCGTAGAACACCACTTCGGCGCCCATGCCGTCTTCCAGGTAGTTCAGGGCGTCGCCCATGTTCTCGGCCTCGACCTCGTACTGGTTGAACTCGGTGTCCATCCAGACGTACATCGGGTCGGCGAAGTAGGAGTAGGTGCACTCCTTCTTGTCCAGGACGATCTGGTCCATCTTGTCGTC
>JACCDI011674493.1_pt1 | contig 11275 bp, 9 predicted proteins | sample 7442791 | NCBI WGS metagenome assembly JACCDI01 (sample SAMN15323434, study PRJNA562643) | freshwater metagenome | isolation source: river surface water | place: USA:Blue River Watershed | collected 2017-08-15
CATCAAGCCGCGATCGCCATGGGGGCGCAAAAAATACGTGGTGCTTGGACAGGGAGGCCGCCAGATAAAGGATGGCCCACAACAGGGAGGTATCGATGCGTCGTTCCCAATGGATTCTCTTAAGCACAGTCTGCGGACTGGGCTTTGTAACCGCGCCGGCATTTGCTCAGGATGCACAGCCTCAGGCTGATGCAGCCGAGGAGTCTGCCATCATCGTGACGGCTCGTCGCCAGAATGAGCGACTGCAGGATGTTCCGGCATCTGTCGCCGTGCTGACCACGGACACGCTGCAGCGCACGGGCGCTGTGAAGGCGGAAGATTTTGTTAAGCTGACACCCGGCATCACGATCGTGACAGGCACGGCCGAAGCTGGCGATACGCAGATCAACATTCGCGGCATCAACGGCGCGCGTGACGCTGAAAGCTCAGTCGCACTTGTCGTCGACGGTATTTTGAAGACCAATACGGCGCAATTGAACCAGCCGCAGGGCACATTGCAGCAAGTTGAAATGCTGAAGGGTCCGCAAGGCGCCATTTATGGTCGCAATGCGGCCGCGGGTGCCATTGTCTTGCAGACTTTGAAGCCCACCGATGTCCTGACTGGCGCGATGAAGGCCTCTTACGGCCAGTATAACTCGCTCGAAGCCACGGCGCATATTGCAGGGCCGCTCGGCGAAAATCTGGGCTTTGTCCTTTCGGGCTATGCAGCCAGCACCGATGGCTTTTACACCAATGTCCTGACCAACGACAAAACAGTTGATGACAAGGAAAATTGGGCTCTGGACGGCCGTTTGGTCTATGGCCAGGGCACTGCAACGCAGCTTGACATGAAGGCGCGCTATGCGAAGTTCAGCGGCGCCTCGCTGCCGTTCAACGCGGCGTTCCATCTTCCTAACTTCGCTGCCGCCAACCCGGCCTTTTATGAAGATGTGAACAAGCATCCCTTCAAATTCTACAACAACATCCGTCCAACCAATGACCAGAAGAGCTTCGATATGTCGCTCAAGCTGGATCAGGAATTGTCAGACTCGCTGAAATTGGTCGCCTGGGCGCTCTATTCAGACGTGAAGCAGGATCTGGTTGCAGACGGCACATCAGCTGATTTTGCGCGCTTCATTAGCGCGAAGGATCCGCGCGTTCAGTCGTCGGTCAATTCTTGCTTTGCAAGCACGGCTGCACTCAAGGGCTATCCCGTCAACCAGCCGGGTGCGATTGGCCAAATTCCGGTGCCCTTCATCTTCGCGCCGGCCAACGGCTCTACCTTTGGCCCGTACAGCCCAACCACTTGCGACGGCACGCAATATCAGCTGCGCAACCAGGAAGACATCAGCGCCGAAATCCGCCTGATTGGGGATGCGGGTGCCGTAAATTGGCAGGTTGGGGCCTATTACCTCAACATCAAGCGCAAGGTCGGCGTCAGCTTGGGGGCAGATACGGGCGCTGGGGTGACCAAGCAGCTCTATAACAACCCAACGTCGTCCAACCCGACCACGCTGTTGCTGGCGGACCAGTTCAAGACTGACGTTTATGCCGCTTTTGCCTCGTTGGAGTATACGCCGAACGACAAGTTTAACGCTGGCATTGCGCTGCGCTATGACATTGAAGATCGCAAGTCTTCGTCGCTGGTGCCGACGGCTCTGGATCCCTTCACGGGTGGCCCGATCAATCCGGGTCAGGCTTTTGGCAAATTGACGGATAAGAATGCGCGCTTTGAGCAGTTCGAGCCGAAAGTCACTGTCAGCTATAAGCCGAACAGCGATCTCAATATCTACGCGAACTGGGGCATTGGCTTTAAGTCGGGCGGCTTCAACAACCAAGGCTCGGCCCAGCTGATCCGCGACAATTTCGTGTCGGCCTTTGGCGCCAACGTGAAGGTCAACGACCAGTATGACAAAGAATGGTCAAGCGCGTTTGAAGGCGGCGTGAAGGGCAATTTGCTTGACGGCAAGGTCACTTTTGATCTCGCTGGCTATTACACGCAGGTTCACAACATGCAGTTCTTCGAATTCTTCGTCGGCGGCTTTGGCCTGCTGCGCGTTGTGTCGAACATTGACCGCGTGGACCTGAAGGGCATTGAAGCCACAACCTCGGTTAAGCCGATGCGTGGTGTCCGCCTGTTCGGCTCGTTCAACTACACCGACAGCGAGATCAAGGAAAATGCCTCGCGCCCCTACACCGTTGGCAATAAATCGCCTTACACGGCGGATTATACGCTGAATGCGGGGATTGAGCTGGAAAAGCCAATCAAGACGGGTCTCAAGGCTTTTGCGCGTGCAGATTATCGTCTGACGGGTCCGACTTGGTTCCACACTGTGCAGAACCAGTCGATCCCGACCTTGTTCTCGGGCCTGTTGCCGATTTCGGCGCTGCAGCTGCCGGCTGTGGTTGGGAATGGCAAATATGATGTGGCCCGTCGCGCATCCTTTGGCGTGGCAAATGTCCGTCTTGGCATTCAGGGCGACCGCTATGGCCTGTCGATCTTTGCCAATAACGTGACAAACAAGCGTTATCTGAACGAAGTCATCACCGCTGTTGAATTTGGCGGGTCGTTCATCACGCCGGGCACCCGGCGCTTGATTGGTGTTGAAGGCAGCTACAAGTTCTAAGCTAAGCCTTTTTCACCGTCACAATAAGGCCCAGCCCGCCACCCCCTCGGCAGGCTGGGCCTTTTCTTATGAGAGTTGATCTGCAGACTTGGACGCTAGGCGTCTGGCAATTGCGTAAAACTCTCGCGTAGCTCTGCCAGATAACGCAGGCCACTTTCGGTAAGTGCCATTAACTCGTCTCGCGCCTTATCCGTTGCGGTAATATATTTGCGGCCATCGCGCACCACCCAGCCGCGCTGCACCAAGATTTCCACTTTGCGGCGGACGGTTTCGCGCGGAATGCCGCTATAATCAGCAATGGACTGCAAGTTGATTGCCTCTTGCTTGACCGATCGAACTGAGGCGGTCTGCCATTGTTCAAAGCTAAGGTCTGGCGCGTTGCGGCGAGAAAATGTGCGCTCGCCAATAATCATCAGCACCAAAAACAGGTCCAAATCCCCATCGAAAAAGCGACGGCAGGTGATGAGATGTCGCGACAGGGCGGCCACATTCTGCGCGTGGATATGGCCAAAATGCGCGCGCAACTGCTTATCGTCCATGATATTCCCCGTTTCTAAGAGGCTCTATCGCCCAAAATGGGTTGTGGGCGCAATTGGCTTTGGCAAATTGAAGTATGTTGGATGGAAATAACCATCAAAGAGGAGGAGCCTGGATGCGCCCGACAAGCCAGATCGATATTTTTTCTCCGCAAGCCTATTTGGATGATGCCGAAGTTGCACGTCGCGCGAAGCAGATGCGCGCGCAAGGCCCGTTGCTCTGGATAGAACAAGCGCCTTATCGGCCTTTTTGGGCGGTTCTGCGCAATGAAGATATTCGCACCGTCGAACGCGACAATAAGACGTGGCTGGCTGAGCCGCGCCTGACCTTGATCCCGAGCGACGCAGAAGATGCCATTATTGCCCAATGGGGCAAGCGGACGGGGCCGGTGCGCACCTTGCTCGATATGGATGAGCCCGATCACCGCAAATTCCGCGGTTTGACGCAAAGCTGGTTCAATGGCCGTTTTCTCGATGGCCTGCGCGATCGCATGACGCAGTTGGCAACTGAATATGTTGATAAGCTCGCGGCATTGGGTGGGGAATGTGATTTTATTGAGGAGATTGCGGTTCCCTATCCGCTCATCATGATCACCTCGATCCTCGGCCTGCCCGATAGCGACGCGCCGCTGGTGCTGAAGCTGACCCAAGCGCTCTTTGGTGCGCAAGACCCCGATCGGCAGAGCGGCGGCGACCATGGCCAAGAAGTTGCGATGCAGTTTTTTGGCTATTTGGCGGGCGTGGTGGCGGAGCGGCGGCAAAATCCGCGCGAAGACCTGATGTCCACCATCGCCAATGCGACACTGGATGGTGAGCCGCTGTCAGATATGGATACGCTGTCTTACGGCATGCTGCTGGCGGCCGCCGGCCATGATACCACCAGTTCATCAGTTGGCGTGGGCATGATGCAATTGGCGCGCAACCCCGCGGAATTTGAAAAGCTGAAAGCCAATCCAGACTTGGTGGGCACTGCGGCGCAGGAGATGTTCCGCTGGGCAACGCCGGTACGCCATTTCTTCCGGACAGCAGCCAAGGATACGGTGCTGGCGGGCCAAGAGGTGAAGGCGGGCGAGTCCGTCTGCCTTATGTATTTATCCGGCAATCGCGATGAAGCCGCCTTTGACGATCCAGACGCCTTCCGCGTCGATCGGACGCCCAATCGCCATGTTGCCTTTGGCTATGGTGCGCACCATTGCCTCGGCCGGATCTTGGCCGAAATGGAAGTGGAAGCGTTGTTCCGCGAAATTGCCAAACGCGTGGAGAGCGTGGAGCTTGCTGGCCCGGTGGAATGGGTGAAAACCAACCACACAGGCGGCCTTAAGCACCTGCCCATCCGCTACAAAATGCGCTGAGCTATGCCGGTCAGGCGGCGGCGTGCAGCGCCTCCGCCCGCGCTTTCAGTGCCAGGGCTGTATCGTCAAACGCGCGTTTCACCCATGGCCCGGCAAAGCGGAACACGTGAATGCCGTTTTCGCCCAAAAAGGCATCTGTGCTGTAATAAGTGCAGCTGGCCGGGCCTGTCGCTTCAATCACTTGATCGCGCCGGGCGGGGTAGGGCCAATAGTCCAGATTGGGGAATTCCCAGCTCAGCAGCCGCTCAGGCTCAAACCCGCAAACATATTCTAGGTTTGGCACGGTCGGCCCGCCTGCTGTGGCGTAGTTGATAAGCGTCATTTCAACTGGCGCCCCCATTTCGAGCGTGGAGACAGCCCGAATGCAAAAGGGGTTCCATTCATTATAGCGGGGCAGATCGGTCAAAATCTGCCACACAATGCTGGCGGGCGCGTTGATCGCCACTGTTTCGCTGCGCGTCACGGCATCGGGGTTAAAGCCCATGACAGCGTCTTGCGCGACGGTTTTGGCCGCTTTCATCCAATCAAGCATTGTCTCTCTCCAAATCTTTTAGGTTTACCACGCGCGCCTCGGGTAAAGGATGCGCGCTTGCCCCAGCCCAGCGCAATAATGCCGTGCCTTCGTGGTGGCCGCACGTGTCAATCCAATTATAGGCCCCGGTCTTAAGGCCCGGGTCGCGCGCGGCACAGATGATCCGGACGGCGCCGCTGGCATCGACCTTGGCGGAATGCTTGTTCACTGTGATCTGCCGAAAGCGATAGTCCAGACTTTCCATCCACCAGTTATCGAGCTGAAAATTCCAATAATAACAGTCTGGCGGTGTGACATCGATCACCCAGGCTTCATCGGGCGCGATCTGCCAATAGGCGTGCGCGTAATAAATATCCTTCGCGCCGCCGCCCTTTTGGAACATCGCCTGATCAATATCGGGAAAGCAATTGGGCGTTTGACGAAAAAGGCGTGTCCAATCTGCAAAGGTCTGCGCCACACCGCCCACAAATTGCGCTGCCGCACCAAGGCCCTGTGCCAGCTTTGCGGCATCGAGCGGCGCTGGAACGGCTGGTCCGTCAATGCATTCAATATGGAATTCCCCGCCGCGCTCTGTGTCGCGGTTGAGGGCGGATTGCCGGATGATGATCACACTTGCATCGGGCTCTAGCCGAAGCCAATTTTTACCCGCATCTGCGCCTGTCGGCGGCGTGCAGCTGGCAATAATTTCCACCTCGCCATTGGGCCCCCATTGAATATCCCCATCCATCAGGCTGCCCGTTGCATGGGCGCTGCCATCAATATGATAGCGCATCGCATTGGCGACGATGGAAAAGTAAAACATCGATCCGCGCGTGCCAGTGATGCGATACGCATTGCTGCCCGAGATTGAGGCGTTCCAATATTCATTATCCGGGTTGTCCGCGCCAATTTTCCCGGTTTCGTGGCTTAACTGATAGAAAAAGGGAAAATCAGGATCGCTGGCTTCCACATATTGTTCCAGCGCCAATTTGCTGAGCCGGGAAAGGTAGCGAAAGCCTTCTGCCCGGATCAATGGATCATCGGGCACATCGTCTGCCAAGATAATTGCCCCCGCGTCCGCCAGCTTCGCGCAATAATCGCGCCAAGCCTGTGCGATATTCGCGGTCATGCGGCCACCCAATCGCCGCCGTTCACATCCAGCATCGCGCCCGTCACTTCGCTCGCATAGTCAGACAGCAGGAAATAGACGGCCTTGGCACAATCCTGATCGGGCGGGATATGGCCAATGGGAATCTCGCTGGCGCGTTGTTTGCGGAAGGCCTCGCCCGCCGCGCCTTGCGACGCGAAGAATTGATCCAAGGGCACGCCATCCATCCAGCCCATCAGCGCGGTATTGGCGCGAATGCCCGTGCCGGCCAGTTCAACAGCAAGCTGGCGAGTGAGCTGGTTGATCGCGCTTTTGGCCATCGCATAGCCGCCTTCGCCGGGCATGGGCTTGCGCGTCGCAAGTGTTGAGATGTTGACGATGGAGCCGCTGCCTTGCGCCTTCATCTGCGGGACAACGGCTTGCGCCATGCGGAGGCCACCAACCGCAATGACATCCAGGGCCTGCATCACTTGATCAATCGAATGGTCGATGAGGCTGCCCCAATCGGGGTGATAATAAGCGGAATGGACCATGCCATCGATCCGGCCCCATTTCGCAATCGCGGCTTGAGCCAAGGCGTGGCATTGGTCTGTCTGGGCCACATCGCAGGGCACAGCAATGGCATCGCCACCCGCGGCATGAATGTCGGCCGCGAGCGCGTTAATAGCCTCGACGGACCGCGCGGAGACAACGACCTTGGCGCCCTCAGCCGCCGCCCCGCGGCACATGGCTTGGCCCATGCCCGGGCCTGCGCCAGTTATAATAATAACCTTATCTTTCAAGATCATGGGGCTCTCTCCTCATTTATTTTTTAAGGTATCTATCGTGATAAAAGGCAAAATCAGCCTCTATACCCTCTGGTGTTAAGCCAAATTCATCCGCGCTATATTTGTGGCGCGGGCGCGCCTCGCGGGCATTGTCTTTTACGCATTTGGCAAGCGCTGCCTGGGTGCCGGCATCTGGCGTAAAGCCCAACTGGGTCAACACGCGCTCTACCATGCCAATTGGGTCGCTAACTGTTTCTTCATACTGCACATCAATAATTTGGCCGGCCGGCAATCGGCCACGCAGCGCCTCTAGCCGTTCCAGCCCGGTGCGGAACCGGCGGCTCCAATGCGCGCCTTGCTGGTCTTTGCGATAGCTGGTCGAGCTGTTGATGCTGAGGGAGGCGCACATCGAACAATAGCTGGGCAGGACTTGCCCGACATGGCGATGCGTCATCACCAGCTTCACATCAGGCCATATACTCAGCAAGCCATTAAGTCCGCCCATCAGATGATGCGGGGTTTTAAACACCCAGGGCCGACGCGCCTCGCCCTGCAAGACGCGTTGATGCTGAATGACTTGCAGAAACCGATATAAATCGCGGAATGCCGGTTCATGATCCTGATCGGCCTGCCAATAGCCATAATCATGAATGGGCATCATTGAGTCATAGGTGGTCGACAGGAAGGTGCGATCGAGCAGCACAACTTCCTCATTCACGGCCATCGCGTCCATCGGGTCAATCGATTCAAAATCGGGCCATTGCGTCAGCAGCCAATCGACCATCTGTTTGGCCGCCTCTTGGCGCGGTGTGGGGTCAGCCTGGCTTTCGCCGGGCAGCGGGAAGGGGAAGGCCGTTTCCCACCACCACAAGGCCGTAAAGCCCGGCACAGCCGCGAGGAGACGATGCGCCATGGTAGAGCCCGTGCGCGGCAAGCCAATGATGGCGCAGGCCAGATCAATGCGCTCTTCTGCGGCTTCGGGATGGTCTTTGAAATACTGGACCAGCTTTAACCGATCAGACAGGGCAGATTGGATGCGCACGCCTGCCGAACTTTCGGGAGAAAGAAGCCCGGCATCGCGGTTCACATACCCAATCAAGGCCTGAAGCGGCGCTTCAAACCAAGGGTCGCCAAAATCAGTTAGCCCCGTTTCCGCAATGGCCTGTTGCATCAGTTGGTCCGCATCAAGCTTATGGGGCATGGGGTTTATCCTTTAACCGGAGCCGGGGATGGGGTGTTCTGCAAGGCAGCGTGCACCTGTGCGGCATGGGCGGGGCGGCAGACCAGAAGGTCGGGCAAATAGGGGTTTGGCTGGTTGTAGAGGAGCGGCGATCCATCAAGGCGGCTGACATGAAGGCCATGGGCCAAAGCGACCGCCGCAGGGGCGCAACTATCCCACTCATATTGGCCGCCACTGTGCACATAGATATCCGCCTGGCCCAAAAGGACGGCCATGGCCTTGGCGCCTGCGCTGCCCATGGGGATCAACTCTGCACCCAATTGGTCTGCGACCGCCACGGCCTCTGCTGCGGGGCGTGTCCGGCTGACGACCATCCGCAGCTTCTGGGGCGGGGCGGGAAGGGCGGCTGGCCGATCACTGCGGAGAACCAGCCCGGCATCCGGCAAAGCAACGGCCCCGACACTGGGCTTTCCATCAATGGACAGCGCAACATGCACCGCCCAGTCGGTGCGTTCCTCGCCATATTCCCGCGTGCCATCGACAGGATCAATAATCCACACGCGGGATTTTGTGAGGCGGGCTGGATTATCCTGTTCCTCTTCGGACAACAGGCCATCTTCGGGCCGCTGTTCTCGCAAGGCATGGACCAGAAAGGCGTTGGCCGTGGCATCGCCCGCTTTGCCCAGCGCTTTAAGGCTCAGCAGCCCCGATGCGCGAACGGTGCGCAACAACTGGCCTGCCGTTTCGGCAAGATGGGCGGCAAGATCTGCATCGGTCATCGCCATGTGCTGTGCCTCAATCAAAGGGAATGATCCGACGAATAATCTCGTCAGCGGCTTCTTCTGGGCTCATCAGCGTGGTGTCGATCCGCACTTCCGGCGCCTCAGGGGCCTCATAGGGGCTATCAATGCCGGTAAAGTTCTTCAATGCGCCCGACCGCGCCTTTTTATAAAGGCCCTTCACATCGCGCGCTTCTGCCTCGGCCAAGGGCGTATCAATGAAAATTTCAATAAATTCGCCTTCGGGTAACATCGCGCGCACCATCTCCCGCTCGGCGCGGAAGGGGCTGATAAAGGCTGTAATCACAATCAGGCCAGCATCTGCCATCAGCTTTGCCACTTCCCCGACGCGGCGGATATTTTCAATCCGGTCTGCCTCGGTAAAGCCAAGGTCCTTATTCAGGCCATGGCGGACATTGTCGCCATCCAGCAAGAAAGTGTGCCGGTTCATTAGGTGCAATTTCTTTTCAACCAAGTTCGCAATGGTTGATTTTCCAGAGCCCGACAGCCCCGTGAACCACAGCACAGCAGGCTTTTGGTTCTTGAGGCTGGCGTGCATTTCTCTTGTAATATCAATTGCTTGCCAGTGGACATTCTGTGCGCGTCGCAATGCAAAATGCAGCATCCCGGCGCCCACTGTGTGGTTGCTGATCTTGTCGATCAGAATGAAACTTCCAAGCGCGCGATTATCCTCATAGGGTTCGAACACGAGGGGCTTATCCGTCGCAAGCTCTGCAACGCCAATCGCGTTTAATTCCAATGTTTTTACAGCCAATCGCTCCAGCGTATTTACGTTGATTGCATATTTGGGCTGCTGGATCGTAACGGACACCATCTGCGTGCCAAGCTTTAGCCAATAGGCCCGGCCCACATGCAACGCTGCATCGTCCATCCAAACAAGGCTGGCTTCAAATTGATTTGCAACTTGGGGCGGCGTGGTTGCGGCTGCAATGACATCTCCGCGCGAACAATCAATTTCATCTGCAAGGCACAGCGTAACGGATTGGCCGGCAACAGCTTCGTCCAGATCTCCATCTAAAGTCACAATGCGGCTAATGGTCGACGTCTTGCCTGAAGGCAGCACGCGCACCGCATCGCCAGGGTGGATCTGTCCGCTGGCAACCAGCCCGGAAAAGCCCCGAAAATCAAGGTTCGGCCGGTTGACCCATTGCACAGGCAGGCGAAATGGCTTTGCCAGATCTGCCGTATCATTAATCTCAACCTGTTCCAGATGATCGATTAATGATGGGCCTTGATACCAGGGCGTAAAGGCAGACGCGCCCGTAATGTTATCGCCTTTGAAGCCGGAAATCGGGATGGCGGTAAAGTCCGCAATCCCAATGCTCTGCGCAAAAGCGGCATAGTCCGATACAATCTCGTCAAAGACCTGCTGGCTATAGTCCACCAAGTCCATTTTATTGACGGCCAGCACAATGTTTCGAATGCCAATTAAATGCGCCAAATAGCTGTGGCGACGCGTTTGCGTGAGCACGCCTTTGCGCGCATCAATCAGGATCACGGCCAAATCGGCGGTGGAGGCGCCTGTCACCATGTTGCGCGTATATTGTTCATGCCCCGGCGTGTCCGCGACGATGAACTTGCGCTTTTCCGTCGCGAAGAAGCGATAGGCGACATCAATGGTGATGCCCTGTTCGCGCTCAGCCGCCAACCCATCGACAAGAAGGGCAAAATCAATCTCTTGGCCTTGCGTGCCGACGCGTTTGCTGTCCGCTTCCAGGGCGGCCAATTGATCTTCAAAGATCATCTTGCTGTCATAGAGCAGCCGGCCAATCAGCGTGGACTTGCCATCATCAACTGAGCCGCAGGTGATGAAGCGCAACAGGCTTTTGCGCTCATGCTGGCGCAAATAGGCGTCAATATCCTCGGCAATCAGAGCCTCGGTGCGATAGACAGGGTCGGCCATCTCAGAAATATCCCTGCTGCTTTTTCTTTTCCATTGAGGCATCGCCGCCATCTTTATCAATGACGCGGCCTTGGCGCTCAGACGTGCTGGTGAGCAGCGTCTCTTGGATCACCTCAGTCAGCGTAGAGGCCGTGCTTTCCACAGCGCCTGTCAGCGGAAAGCAGCCTAGGGTGCGAAAGCGGATGGATCGGTCCACAATCTCCGGCTTGCGACCCAGCACCTTTGCCAGCCGGTCAATATCGTCGGCCATGAAGATTTGGCCATCCCATTCATATGTCGGCCGAACAGCGGCGAAATAGAGCGGGACGATTGGAATGTTGTTGAGATGGATATATTGCCAGATATCCAGCTCGGTCCAGTTGGAGATCGGAAAGACGCGGATGCTCTCCCCTCGGGATTTGCGGGCGTTATAGAGGTTCCACAATTCGGGCCGCTGGGTCTTTGGGTCCCACCCATGGCTTGCGGTGCGGAAGGAAAAGATCCGCTCTTTTGCCCGGCTTTTCTCTTCATCG
>JACCDI010956193.1_pt1 | contig 11273 bp, 10 predicted proteins | sample 7442791 | NCBI WGS metagenome assembly JACCDI01 (sample SAMN15323434, study PRJNA562643) | freshwater metagenome | isolation source: river surface water | place: USA:Blue River Watershed | collected 2017-08-15
ATTTTTTATAAGCTAATAAATCTTTATAATCCATAAATTACACTTTTTAAAACAAAAAACTCCCTACTCCAAACTCCTTACTCTAAACTCCTTACTCTAAACTCCTTACTCTAAACTATACAAAATCGGTTTACTCGGACTTGCGTCATTTTCAAACGAAGCGAATTGTAAATTCAAAATATAACTTCCGTCTTTTACTTTTTCGTCTACATAAATCATTTCGGTAATCGTACAATTAAATCGAGCATCATCATTGACTTGATTCACGTCTTTCACATTCCAAAAGGCTTTGTGTGCTACTAATTTTCCTTCGTCGTGCTCTCTGTCTACGCTTGGCAAATCAATTAGCAAATGCTGAATACCTTTTTCTCTGATAAAAATAGCGGCCGCTTCTTCCAAATAAGGTGGGTTGGTATTGGAATAATTCAAATGCTTTTTGAGTTCCAAATTGGGTAATGTTCTAATAATGATGGCTTGTGGTGAAGTTGTGCCCAAAGCATTTTCAATTTGTCCTTTGGTAATGACTAAATCTTCTCCAACGTTTTTTGGTGCTACCGAAATTAATTCAGCAGAAAAGAAGAACTGTTTCAAACATTGATTGATCGAATAAAAATCGCGGGTAATATGTCCTAAACACTCGGTATGGGTACCATGTGCATGGGGATTAAAGAAAATATTGTTAAAATTTGTTGACGATTTCCCCTCCGAAACCTTACCAATCCAATCGCCCATGGTTACGGGTTCAATTTCGGGTGCATTTTGATACCATGCAATTGGGTTTTGGTCATTATTGGTCAACGGAATCGAAATATCAATAGGTTGAGATAAGTCGATCTGTAGTTTGTTGATGATTGCTTTCATAAAATAATATCTATTCCAAATTTAACAAAAACAAATCACTTGCAATTCCATCACTCAAAAACTTTCCTTTTTTTGTGGTTCGCAAAATGGTATCATCAATAAAAAGTAAATGATCGTCAATAAACTTTGCCGCTTGCTGGTTAAGATAATCTAGATAGGTTTTTCCAAAATCTTTTTCAATTCGTTCCAGTGAAACTCCCCAAATCGTTCGTAATCCCGTCATTACATATTCGTTATACCGATCGGTTTTAGTCAAGGTTTCGATTTCTATGGGTAATTTGTTTTCTTGAATCGATTTAATGTACAAGGCATTGTTTGACACATTCCAGCCTCTATTTAATCCATCATAACTATGTGCAGAGGGTCCAATGCCGATGTATTTTTTACCCAACCAATAACTCGAATTATTTTTTGAAAAATAATTTTCTTTACCAAAATTGGACAACTCATAATGTATGAATCCATTTTCTGATAGTTTACTTACCAAAATTTGAAAATGTAATGCCGCCACTTCATCATCGGGTTGCGAAATTATTCCTTTTTGAATGAACGAATGCAAAGCAGTTTTTGCCTCAACCGTTAAGGCATAACTCGAAATGTGTGGCACTCCAAAAGACAAGGCTGTTTCTATATTTTGCAACCATTTTTCATTGGACATGTTCGGAATTCCGTAAATCAAATCGATGGAAATATTATCAAAATAATGCGAAGCATATTCCAAACATTTCTTTGCCTCTTCCACGTTGTGGGCGCGATTCATTAACTTTAAATCGTCTTCAAAAAAAGATTGAATACCGATAGATAAACGATTCACAGGGGAATGGGCTAATTCCAAAATTGTTTCTGGGTTTAAATCATCTGGATTAGCTTCCACGGTAATCTCAGGGTTGTCTGTCACTTTGTAATTTTGATATACTGTATCAATCAAAAATTTCAAATCTGCAATGTCTAATATGGAAGGGGTACCACCTCCAAAATAAATTGTTTCTACGATTTCCTGTTCAAACTCACCCTTACGCATACTAATTTCATGTGCCAAGGCTGCAACCATTTCGCTTTTCTTCTTTAACGAAGTCGAAAAATGAAAGTCGCAATAATGACACGCTTGCTTGCAAAAAGGGATGTGGATGTAGATTCCTCCCATTTTATTTTTTCACTCTATTTTCATTATTTTTAACAAAAGCATCCCAACCTGAATAACTTTTTGCACCTACAACTTTGCCTGAATTAAAAAAATGACAAACCGCTGCTGCCAAACCATCTGTAGAATCAAGGTTTTTTGGCAATTCTTTCAAACCTAATAACTGTTGAAGCATTTTAGCCACTTGTTCTTTACTGGCGTTTCCATTACCAGTGATGGCCATTTTAATTTTTTTGGGTTCGTATTCTGTAATCGGAATATCTCTAGAAAGTCCGGCAGCCATAGCTACTCCTTGTGCGCGTCCAAGTTTCAGCATGGATTGTACATTTTTACCAAAGAACGGCGCTTCAATAGCAATTTCATCGGGATTGTGGGTGTCAATTAATTCGATAGTTCGTTCAAAAATCACTCTCAATTTTTGATAATGATTATCATACTTTGATAATATCAATTCGTTTAGTTGAACAAATTCCATTTTTTTATTGATCACTTTGATCAAGCCGAAACCCATAATAGTGGTTCCAGGATCAATACCCAATATGATGCGTTCGTTTGCCAATGAAATTTATTTTTCTACTTTAATAATAACTGGAAGTATGAATTGGGTTTTAACCTTTACACCTCTTTTAATGGCGGGCTCTACTTTTGGGAAATCGGCCAAACGTGCCAATAAAACACTATCCGCTTTTATTTTATCATAAGCCACACTATCTTTTGAAAATTGGGGCTCAAATTGCAAATTAGCATCTGGGAAAATTGTTACTTTCACCGAAATGGTATCCGTATTAGGGTATAACATTTGAAGCGTATCAATTCCGATTCGCGTTTGTATCGTTTGGGAAAGATAATCAAAAAAGCATTGTTTCTTCACCGCCGGATCAGCAATGGTATCACACTGAAGCACCGAAGGTAATTCGTCTACTTCTTCCCAATTGATTTTTTGCAATTCTTGTTGCAACAATAGGTTTTCATCGGGTACTTTTTTATCAAACAATTGGCACGAATACAACAGTATTGTTACCCCTATAAGTTGGATTGTCTTTTTCATATTAATCTTCCATCTGAAATTTTATAGGTAGGGCAAAGCTAATATTTATGGGCTTGCTGTCGCAAAATGCAGGCTTACAACTTGGCATGGTCTTTATAATTCGAATCGCTTCTTCTTCCAAAACCAAGCCGTTTTCCGGACCCCTTGCATCAATAATTTCTGGATTTCCTTCTTTGTTAATAAAAAACTCTATTATTACTGTACCTTCTACATCATGGTCAATAGCAAAGGAGGGATAGCGAAATTTATTTGCTACATGTTTTGTAAAAAAATCTATAAATGGTATTTCTTCCTCTTGCTGGGTAATGCTGTTTTTTACTTTAAAAAAAGGCAATATTTGTTGGGTACATTTAGTGAAATCCTCAGCTACTTGATTATCTACAATAGTATTTGCTTTGACTATAGAATCTTGTTGTTTTTTTTGTTGTTTTGCTTGTTTGCTTTCTGCCACGCGCATTAAATAAGCATCCCATTCTTTTTTCTTGGCTTCTTCCAACTCTTCCTTTGGTTTTGACACATCCTTCAAACGGCCAATGGAATTACTGGACGGATTTTGCGCTAAGGTTACTGTGACTGTAAAAAATGAAATTATCAGTATTATTAAAATTCTCATGCTCTAATTTTGCTTAGCTTATGCTGAACAAAGTTATGAAAATGTTAGACATGAACTAGTATCTTTTAGATAACTTTTGAAACCACCAAGTAGCAGCCAAACTAGCTTTCGTTAATACAAATGTGATTCTATACCAATAATAGCGTACAAAATCAAAAAAGCCTTGCATAAATGCAAAGCTTTTCATTGGTCTAACTACTAAACCTAATCCCAATTGCTTGGGAATAAACAACACAACTATCGTGATTTTTGGTGTTTACATAGCAACAACAAAAAATCTTATTTTGGGCAAAAAAGCACTTCAATTTCTTGAAGTGCTTTTTATTTTTCTGGCGGTCTGGACGGGACTCGAACCCGCGACCCCATGCGTGACAGGCATGTATTCTAACCAACTGAACTACCAAACCAGTGCGTTTTTCACCCTTTGCTTTAGGAATAAAGGGATGGGTGAACTTGATTGCGAGTGCAAATATACTACGCTTTTTGATTCCTGCAAATATTTTTTCGAAAAAAGACAAACTTTTTTTAAGCGCTCTAGGCAAACTTTTGTTTTTCAACCAAATAGGCGGTCATTATTTTTTCAAAAGTTTCACCAATAGCAACAGGTATATATTTTATTTTATATTGCAGGCATGTAGATTCAATAGTTTTGAAATATGTACTAATGGTTTTTTGATAGGCATCTTGACTGTTTTCGGCAAAAAGCTGAACCGTTTCACCGGTTTCAACATCTATAAATTTTCTAGGGGTAGCATCAAAATCAAAGTCCAATTCGGTCTTTAAATCATACACATGAAATACTACAACTTTATGTTTGTTGTGTTTTAAATGTTGTAATGCCTTAAAAATTTTATCATTATCCTCATTTTGAAACATATCCGTAAACAAAATCACCATGGAACGACGGTGTAAATTTTCGGCAATTTGATGTAAATAGGTAACGGTATCTGTTGTTTTTGTTGCTGTGTTTTTTGAAATCACCTCTTCTAATTGATGTAAAATCATGCGATGGTGACGATCACTGCCCTTTTCTGGAGCATAATATTCATACTTGTCGGAATAGATACTCAGTCCCACGGCATCTCGCTGTTTCTTTAACAAGTTCATCAATACTGCAGCAGCCAAAACCGAAAAACCAATTTTATTTTCAAAAAAGGGTTGCTGAATACTCAATTTTGGATAATGCATGGACGAAGAATTATCAAGAATCAAGTGACAGCGGAGATTGGTTTCTTCTTCATAGCGCTTGGTATATAATCGGTCGGTTTTTGCAAATAATTTCCAATCCAGATGCTTGGTACTTTCACCAGGATTGTAGGTTTTGTGTTCAGCAAATTCTGCCGAAAAACCATGAAATGGCGATTTATGCATTCCCGAAATAAAGCCTTCGACAATTTGATGGGCCAAAAGTTCCAGGTGCTCAAAACGCGCAATTTTTTCTATTTGCTGGTCTAATTTCATACGTTCAAAGATAGGAAAAGATTCGTTATCTAGACAATAGGTTTTAGATGAAGGATGAAAGGTGTTGAATAAAAAAAGGTCCAACTTCCGTTGAACCTTTCTTATCATATTCTACATTTTATTACAGTAATGCATCGATAGCATCTGTGTAAGTTTTCTTAGGAGCCACACCTACTTGTCTTCCTACCACTTCACCGTTTTGAAAAATCAAAACAGTTGGAATATTACGCACTCCATATTTTGCAGCAAATTCTTGATTTGCATCTACATCTACTTTTCCTACAACTGCTTTCCCTTCGTACTCACTGTGGATTTCGTCAATAACGGGTCCGACCATTCTACAAGGTCCACACCACGCTGCCCAAAAATCTACTACTACTGGTTTGTCCGATTTCAATACTACTTCATCAAAAGTAGCATCTGTTATTGCTAATGCCATATGTTCTTTGTTTTATTATTAATTGAATTGCAAATTTAGGAATTTATTATCAATGACAATGCGAAATGAGATTAGTTTTAATTATGCTGCTATTGCCATTTCTTATGTTCTAATTGAGCTTAAAACTCACCTGCATTTTATCCAGCTCTTGCAGAAACTCTGATGAAATTTTCACTTTCAATTTGCGGCTCGGCATGGATAATTTAGTTTTTACAACAATCTCTTCTTTCTCTACCGGTATAGCCAAATCCATTTCTTCATCTCCTTCCACCTCATCTGAAGACTCTATTTCTTCATCGATACTTACCGGACTCATCTCTATTGTTTTTTTGATGCGTTCCAATTCCATCACTTCAAATGTTACCGAATGATCGCCTTTATGACTGACAAAAAGTTCGTTGAGCGCCGTAACAAAAGGCATGTTTATTTCTTTGATATCCAAATGAATAATTAACTTTTTTGCAAAAAGAGACAATACATCGGCTAACATTTTAGCATCAATGAATTGAATCCGAGGATCTGATTTTTTTCCAGTTTCCCGATTTACCCAGCCATCTTTAACGTTAATTTTGAAATACACAAACTGATTTTGCAATAAAAAATGACGGTATTTTAAATATTCTTCATCAAAAATTCGAAACTCAAAACTTTCGTCATAACCCTCTAATGCAAATGTTGCCCAACCCTTGCCGTTTTTTGCAGTGCGATGTTGTACATTGGTTACAATCCCCCCAAACGATAAATTTTTTCCAACATGTTGTGCCAGATTTTTAAGCGACTCCAATTTTGCATTACAAAAATATTTCATTTCAAATTTGTAATCGTCTAAAGGATGTCCAGAAATATAAATTCCAACTACTTCTTTTTCTTTGGCCAATTTCTCCATAGTACTCCAATCGTCACAGGGAGGCACAACAGGCTCGGCAATTTGTACTTCCGATGCATCGCCAAACAAACTCACTTGAGACGAATTTTCGTTTTCTTGGAATTTTGAACCGTAGCGAATCGCTTTCTCTAGAAACGTAATTCCATCACCATCGTGATGAAAATATTGTGCGCGATGTGTTTCAGAAAAACCATCAAAACCACCTGCTAAGGCTAAATTTTCAAATGCTTTTTTATTTGCAGCGCGCAAATCGATGCGTTTGGCCAAATCAAAAATAGATTTATAATTGCCCTCTTTTCTACTTTCAACTATAGTTTGAACCGCTCCAGCTCCAACGCCTTTTACAGCACCCATTCCAAAACGTACTGCATAATTTTCATTTACCGTGAATTTATAGAACGATTCATTGACGTCGGGACCTAAAACTGCCAATCCCATGCGTTTACATTCTTCCATAAAGAACGAAACTTGTTTGATGTCGTTCATGTTATTAGAAAGTACCGCAGCCATATATTCTGCTGGATAGTGTGCTTTCAAATATGCGGTTTGGTAGGCAATCCAAGCGTAGCAAGTAGAATGCGATTTATTAAAAGCATAACTAGCAAAGGCTTCCCAATCTTTCCAAATTTTCTCTAAGATTACTGGATCGTGCCCTTTTTCAGCGGCTTGATTGATAAATTGAGGCTTCATTTTATTCAATACCTCAATTTGTTTTTTTCCCATGGCTTTTCGCAAAACGTCGGCATCCCCTTTTGAAAATCCAGCTAATTTTTGCGACAAAAGCATTACTTGCTCTTGATAAACTGTAATTCCGTAGGTTTCGGCCAAATATTCTTCACAGGCTTCTAAATCGTATTTTATTTCTTCTTCGCCGTTCTTTCTTCGCACGAAAGATGGAATATATTCTAAAGGCCCTGGGCGGTACAAGGCATTCATGGCAATCAAATCGGCAAATACAGTTGGCTTTAAGTCCTTCATGTACTTTTGCATTCCGGGCGACTCATATTGAAAAACTCCAACCGTCTCACCTCTCTGGAACAACTCATAAGTTTTTGTATCGTCGATTGGAAAATTATCGGGATCTAAATCTATATTTAAACGGTACTTGACCAATTTAACAGTATCTTTAATTAAGGTTAGGGTTTTTAATCCTAAAAAGTCCATCTTTAATAAACCGGCGCTTTCGGCTACCGAGTTATCAAACTGGGTAACATACAAATCCGAATCTTTTGCCGTTGTCACGGGAACAAAATTTGTAATGTCACTGGGTGTAATGATTACCCCACAAGCGTGAATTCCGGTGTTTCGCATCGAACCTTCTAACACTTTTGCTTGCTGAATGGTCTCTCCGGCTAAATCTTCCGAATTGGCAATTTCAATCAGTTCTTTGACTTTGTCAAATTCTTCCGAACGCAATGCTTTTTTAACTTCACTCTCGTCTTCGGCTAAGAAACGTGCCAAATTCCATTTGGATGGCATCATTCCTGGAATCAACTTCGCAATTCTATCGGCTTCAAAAAGAGGTAAATCCAAAACACGTGCCGTATCTCGAATTGCCGACTTAGTAGCCATTTTACCATAGGTAATAATTTGTGCTACTTGACTGGCACCATATTTATTGATGACATAATCCATAACGCGACCACGACCTTCGTCATCAAAATCGATATCGATATCGGGCATGGAAACACGATCGGGATTTAAGAAACGCTCAAAAAGCAAATCATATTTAATAGGGTCAATATTCGTAATTCCCAAACAATAGGCCACTGCAGAACCGGCAGCTGAACCCCTACCAGGACCTACTGAAACATCCATTTTTCGGGCTTCAGCAATAAAATCTTGTACAATCAAAAAATATCCTGGATACCCCGAATTGGAAATGGTAAGCAATTCAAAATCCAAACGTTCTTTAATTGCGTCGGTAAGTTCTGGATATCTTTTTTCGGCCCCTTTGTAGGTTAAATAGCGTAAATAGTCGTTTTCACCTCTCACCCCACCATCTTCTGCATCCGCTGCAACTTCAAATTCATCAGGAATTTTAAACTTAGGAAGTAATACATCTCTATAAAGTGAATAGGCCTCCACCTTATCAATGATTTCCTGAATATTGATGATCGCTTCGGGTAAATCAGCAAAAAGTTGCTTCATTTCGTCGCCCGATTTGAAATAATATTCTTGATTGGGCAACCCATATCGATACCCGCGACCTCGACCGATGGGCGTTGCTTGTTTTTCACCTTCTTTAACGCACAACAAAATATCGTGTGCATTAGCATCTTCTTTATTGACGTAGTAGGTATTATTAGTAGCAATCAATTTCACTTGGTGCTTTTTAGCAAAAGCAATTAACGATTGATTGACCCGATTTTCATCTTCTTGCTTATGGCGCATGACTTCCAAATAAAAATCGGCACCAAACTGATTTACCCACCAAACAAGAGCCTCTTCAGCTTGGCTTTCGCCTACATTTAGAATTTTACTCGGAATTTCGCCGTACAAATTACCCGACAAAGCAATGATATCCTCTTTGTATTTTTCTACAATTTTTCGATCGATACGTGGCACATAGTAAAACCCGTCCGTGTAGGCAATAGAAGACATTTTGGCTAAATTATGATAGCCTTTTTTGTTTTTTGCTAATAATACAACTTGATACCCGTTGTCTTTCTTGGTTTTATCTTTGTGATCGTCGCAGATGTTGAATTCGCAACCAACTATAGGTTTGATCTCCGTTTCTACAGGATCTTCCCCAGCTGCAATTGCCGCTTCTATTTTGGCTTTTACCGCCTTATTATGGTTCATGACAGCACTCACAAAATGAAATGCCCCCATCATATTGCCAGTATCCGTCATGGCTACAGCCGGCATGTTGTATTTTGCAGTGACTTTTACCAAATCGTTTACCGAAATAGTCGACTGTAAGACTGAAAATTGGGTATGATTGTGTAAATGAGCAAATGCAGCTTCTTTTAACTCCGATTTTACAGAAGACGAAATGGTAGTTTGAATTTCATGTTGCTCCTCTTTTTTTAATCGGGAACGTATGGCTTCTGAAGCTTGTTTTAAATTGATGTGCTGTAATCCAATTAATTGAATTTCGCCCAAATTTTTTTCTTTAAAACTTCTAAAATATTCGGGAGCCACGTCGAGTTCTTCCTTGGTAAAAACTTCTCTTTTGATCAGTTCTAGAAAACAGCGCGTAGTAGCTTCTACATCGGCAGTTGCATTGTGTGCTTCTGCAAAAGGTTGTTGAAATAAATATTGATGCAGTTCGGTTAATGTTGGCAGCTTAAACTTTCCACCACGACCGCCAGGTAATTTCAACAAATTTGCCGTTACTTCGGTACAAGTATCCAATACGGGCATTTTCGACAAATCAGTACCGATGCCCATACGATGGAACTCGCATCCCATAATATTTACATCAAACCCAACATTTTGCCCAACAATAAATTTTGTCTTGGAAAGCGCGATGTTGAATTTTTCCAAAACTTCCGATAAAAGAATACCTTGTTCGATGGCTAATTCGGTTGAAATACCATGAATTCTTTCGGCATCATAAGGGATATTGAATCCTTCGGGCTTGACCAAAAAATCTTGGTGCTCAATCAAATTACCCATGTCATCATGCAGTTGCCATGCTATTTGTATACAACGAGGCCAATTGTCTGTATCTGTAATAGGTGCAGACCAACTTCTAGGCAAACCGGTAGTTTCGGTATCGAAAATTAAAAACATGTAACGAATGATTAATGGTGTGAAATTAGCATTAAAGAATTACCAATTACTGTTTTCAAAAATACAGTTATTGATCAAATTGGGCAATTTTAGTTATTAACAAAAAAACCATTTGAATGGCTTCAAATGGTTTTTTTGTTAATTTGCTTCAGCAAGGTTTATTCTCCTAAAGGCACTTTATAAAAATGACCTTCAGAAAACGTAACTACTTCCCCATTAGTATTGGTTGCATTCAGTTTGAAAGTCCCTGTAAATAATCCTCCCGAAACATCTTCAATTGTAATTTCTCCATTACTTTGTTGTACATTTTCAATGCGAAGGGTTGCATTATTATTACCTCCAAGAATTGTAATCACATCACCAGCTACATAGCCCAGTCCTCTTGAAACCACAGTAGCTTTAGTAACTGCTCCAGACAAGGTCGTTAAAGCCAATCGAAGTCCAGATCCTGATCCGCCACTGGTATGCGCAGCTGCAGCACTGGTATATCCTGTTCCGGCTGTTAGTACATCCGATAATTTATAGGCAGGCCCTTCTACTACACGGGTGTCAAAAGTTCCAGCAAAACTGCTTAACGAATTAGCCACAGAAGTGTACGTTGCAAAATTAGTCGTATTTTGAGTTCCTAATAAATACGTTCCAACCGAAGTAGCACTTGTTTTCAATTCCACGGTTTCATATGGAGTATAGGACGTAATCGTCATTCCCCCATTCGCATCTACCGTAACTCTTGAATTGATGCCTCTCCATTGCACATCATTCAATTTAGCCTGAAAACCTGGTGTATTGGTTTGAATATCTTGTTCGCATGAACTAAAAAATGCGGCAATAGCCAACATTGAAAGTATTTTTTTCATCAGTAAGTTGTTCTTAATATTTAAGTAGGAAACAAAAATAAGTTTTTTATACAAACAAAAACAAAATAGCTGAAAAAATATTTTTTACTACTTCTACTGTTTGTATTACAAAGTTTTATATATTTGCACCCTTAAATAACCAAGGTCGAGTACCTTAAATTAATCACAAGATTATGTCAGTAAAAATTAGATTACAAAGACACGGAAAAAAAGGGAAACCTTTTTA